>Ga0207849_100508_pt1 | contig 12445 bp, 13 predicted proteins | sample TtaePargueraPR_12_FD_187277 | JGI IMG/M metagenome (GOLD analysis project Ga0207849, IMG submission 187277) | Aerobic enrichment media microbial communities from Bioluminiscent Bay, La Parguera, Puerto Rico - Tt and P2 (4) (SPAdes) | ecosystem: Environmental > Aquatic > Marine > Unclassified ...
GAGGGCTTCATGTCCGGGGCTCTGGAGACGGAGGCCGTGCCGGCGTCAGGGCCGGCCGGCGAGGATGCCGCGGTGTTTGCACGCCTCGACGCCTGCGTGCGGGCCGAGGCGCTCTATACCGAACCCCGGCTGACGCGGGCGGAAGTGGCGCGGGCCTGCGGGCTGGGCGAGCGCGAGGTGTCGCGGGCGATCAAGGCGGCGACGGGGCGCAATTTCAACGACTACGTCAATGCGCTGCGCATCGAGGATGTGTGCGCCATGCTCGAAGCGGCCGCAGCGGAACCGTCCGGCCCGTCCATGCTCGACATCGCCTATACGGCCGGGTTCAGCTCCAAATCCGTGTTCAACGAGGTCTTCAAGCGCGAGACCGGAAAGACGCCGTCCGCCTGGCTCGCCGCCCGGAGAACCGCCCTGCAGTCCGTGCCCGGCTGACCAAGCCGTCCGGCGATTTCCGGACGTCCGGAATCCGGATTCCGGACGACGCCGTTCCCCTTTGCCGTCACGACAGGCCCGTCCCGAACCAAAAAGGAGACGCGCATGCAACGGGCCTTCTCACTCTTGATTGCCACCCTGTGCCTTGTGGCGACGCTGGTCATGACGGCCTGCGGTTCCCCGGCCGCGCTGACACCGCCGGACCGCGCGCCGGCCTATCTCTTCCGCTCCGTCGCCGTGCTCGATCCGGCGATGGCGGACACGGCGCCGCCGCAGGAGGTGCTGGTGGTCGACGGTTTCATCGCCGAGGTCGGCCATATCGATCCGGCCCGCATTCCGCACGGCACGCAGGAGATCGAGGGGCGGGGGCTGGTGCTCATGCCCGGGCTGGTCGACATGCATGTCCATGTCTTCGACGAGGCCGACCTGGCGGCCAATCTGGTCCATGGCGTCACGACGGTGCGCAATCTCGGCGGCCTGCCCTTCCATCTGCCCATGGCGGCGCGGATTGCGGACGGGCAGCTCGCCGGTCCCCGGCTCGTGACGACGGGGACGATCATCAACGAGCGCGGCGGGCGCAATGCCAACCCGCTCCAGGTCCTGGTCTCCGGCGCGGAGGAAGCGCGCCGCGAGGTGCGGCGTCAGTACGAGCAGGGCTACCGGCATCTCAAGGTCTATTCCAACCTGTCGCGGGAGAGCTTCGCGGCGATCCTGGCTGAGGCGGACCGGCTCGGCATGACGGTGAGCGGGCATCCCGTGGAGGGCACGCCGGAGGCACCGGTCGGGATCGGCGAAACGCTGGCCGCCGGCATGACCACGGTCGAGCATGCCGAATCCATCGTCTGGCACGGCCTGGACGACGATCCGGATCCGGCCGGCATGCGCCGCCTCGCCGCCGCCTTCGCCCGGTCCGGGGTGACGGTCGATCCCACGCTGGTGGTTCACGCCAATCTGGCGCGGATCGTCGAGACGCGCGGCGGGCATCTGGACCGTCCCGACATGGCCGGCTTCAACCCGGTCGTCTACGGTTTCGAACGCGAGACCTACGATTTCTGGGCCGGCTATGACGGGCTGGACCGCACCCGGATGCAGGCCGTCTACGAGGCCTTCACCGGGCAATTGCACGCGGCTGGCGTGCCGCTGGTCGTGGGCACGGATGCGGGCATCATGGCCACGCCGCACGGGGTCTCCGCGATCGAGGAGCTGGAGGCGCTGGTGCGGGCCGGTCTGAGCCCGGCCGAGGCGCTGGAGGCCGCCACGGTCAATGCCGCGACAGCGCTCGACCGGCCCGGCCTGACCGGCCGGCCCCTGCCGGGAAGCGCCGCCGATCTGGTGCTGCTGTCCGCCGATCCGCGCACGGATTTCCAGGTCCTGCGCCGGCCCGAAGGCGTGATGGCGGGCGGTGTCTGGTATGACGGGGCCGCGCTGGAGGCGCTGAGGGATGAGGCTCGGAACCCTTCGGTCTGGCGGACGCGCTGGCGGCTTCTGATGCACCTGCTGCAGACATGAAAAAACGCCCGGCCAGTTTCCCGGCCGGGCGTTTCGCATTCGCGTGTCGCGCCTTGACTAGAGCGCTTCGTCCAGTTCCGGCAGGGCCTGGAAGAGGTCCGCGACGAGGCCGTAATCGGCGACCTGGAAGATCGGCGCTTCCTCGTCCTTGTTGATCGCGACGATGACCTTGGAGTCCTTCATCCCGGCCAGGTGCTGGATGGCACCGGAGATGCCGACCGCGATGTAGAGTTCCGGAGCGACGACCTTGCCGGTCTGGCCGACCTGGTAGTCGTTCGGCACGAAGCCCGCATCGACGGCCGCGCGCGAGGCGCCGACGGCGGCGCCCAGCTTGTCGGCGATCTTGTCGAGCAGGTGGAAATTGTCGCCCGACTGCATGCCGCGGCCGCCGGAGATGACGATCTTGGCCTGGGTCAGTTCCGGACGATCCGACTCGGAAAGTTCCTCGGAGACGAATTCCGACTTGAACGGGCCGGAGGCCGCACCGATTTCCTCGACCGAAGCCGAGCCGCCGTCGCCGGCCTTCTCGAACGTGGTCGGGCGGACGGTGATGACTTTCTTCGCGTCGTTCGACTTCACCGTCATCATCGCATTGCCGGCATAGACCGGGCGCACGAAGGTGTCGGCGCTTTCCACCGCGGAGATGTCGGAGATCTGCATCACGTCCAGCTTGGCAGCGACGCGGGGCATGAAGTTCTTGCCCATCGTGGTCGCGGCGGCCAGCACGGCGTCGTAATCGTCCATCATCGGCGTGACGAGCGCGTCCATGGCTTCCGCCGTCGGCGAGGCGAAGACGTCGGCCTCGGCGTGCAGCACCTTGGCGACGCCGTCCAGCTTGGAGGCGGCTTCGGCCACGGCGCCGGCATCCTTGCCGGCCACGAGGACATGGATGTCCCCGCCCAGGCCCTTGGCGGCGGTGATCACGGCGCGGGTGGCGTCGTTGAGTTCGGCATTGTCGTGTTCGGCAATAACGAGAACCGTCATGATCAGATCACCCCCGCTTCATTCTTCAGCTTGTCGACCAGTTCGGCGACGCTCTCGACCTTGATGCCGGCTTCGCGCTTGGGCGGCTCGGTAACCTTCACCACGTCCAGGCGCTTGGCGATGTCGACGCCGAAATCGTCGGGCGACTTGGTGTCGATCGGCTTGCGCTTGGCCTTCATGATGTTCGGCAGGGAGGCGTAGCGCGGCTCGTTGAGGCGCAGGTCCGTGGTGACGATGGCCGGCATTTCCAGCGCGATCGTCTGCAGGCCGCCATCGACCTCGCGGGTCACGGTGGCCTTGCCGTCGGCGACTTCGACCTTGGAGGCGAACGTGCCTTGCGGCCAGTCGAGCAGCGCGGCGAGCATCTGGCCGGTCTGGTTGGAGTCGTCGTCGATCGCCTGCTTGCCCAGCAGGACGAGCTCGGGGCTTTCCTCTTCGACGACAGCCTTGAGAAGCTTGGCGACGGCGAGCGGTTCGACCGTCTCGTCGGTCTGGATCAGGATGCCGCGGTCGGCACCCATGGCGAGGCCGGTGCGCAGGGTTTCCTGCGCCTGCGCCGGTCCGATGGACACGACGACAATCTCTTCGGCAACGCCCTTTTCCTTCAGACGGATCGCTTCTTCCACAGCGATCTCGCAGAAGGGGTTCATGGACATCTTCACGTTCGCGAGGTCGACGCCCGTTTGATCGGGCTTCACGCGGACCTTCACGTTGTAATCGACGACCCGTTTGACGGGGACGAGAATCTTCATGCTGGGGCTCCGGTTGGCCGCGCGCGGGATATTCTGCGCACCTACTAAGAATAGGCGGCGAAACTGCCTTCGCTAGTGCGGTAAGTCAATGCGTTGCGCTAGCTTACGCGTGCGTCAATTCGCACCTGCGGTATCTTGATCTGCGGCCGCCCACAGTCCGGCAGATCGACCTCGCAAGCAGACCCTTGCGTCTTCCGGTCCTGGTGCCGGTCCGGCGGTGTGTGGAAAATCGAATAACGGGTATGTCTATTCCCCGGCACCGTCCCCGGACGGTGCGGTGGCGAACAGGCCCGCTTCAAGCGCATCGAACACAGGCGCGGCCTCTCCGTCATGGTTCGACAGCACCACGATCTCATAGCCGCGGTCTGGATAGGCGAAGACGCGCGCCTGCACGCCGGCGGTCGATCCGGTATGCCCGTAGCGCCGGCCGTAAGGGCCGGCTCGCACGGCGCAGCCGCGCCCGTATCCGCGTGCCTCGGTCGCTGCGACGATCCCGCACAGCCGCTCGCCGGCGGGCGCGGCGGCGAATGCGGCGACAAAGCGGGCCATGTCCGGTCCCGAAGCCAGCGCGCCACCGCCTGCCGTTGGCGCAGGAGTGGGCGCCGGATGGACATAGTCGGCGGCGGTCTCGCCGTGGATCGTCGTCTCGCTGTTCCACCAGGTCTGGAAATCGACCGGCATGTAAGGGTGAGCCACGGGCCGGCCGTGCCCGCCGGCCGGTTGCTGGAAGACGGGCGTCTCGAGACCCCGCTCCGCCAGTACGGCCCGTTGGACGGCGCTCTCATAGGTCTGGCCGGTCACGCGGGCCACGATCTCGCCCAGCAGGACGAAGTTCGCATTGTCGTACCGGAAACCGGCCGGCCCCTCGCTGGACAGGTCCAGTGTCATGTAGAGCGCGAACATGTCGTGATTGCCGGTGACGGCGTCGAGCGCCGCGTCCTCGGGCGTGCGGGCAATGCGCAGGCCGGACCGGTGCTGCAGGAGGTGGTCGACCGTGAGCTGCGCGGGCACCGCGTCTGCCAGTTCCGGAAGCAGGTCCGCGACCGGCGTGTCGAAGCCGAGCCGGCCCTCCCGGACCAGCCCGTCGACGGTCTGCGCGGTGAGCATCTTGCCGGCCGATGCGATGGAAAAGAGGGTGTCCGGCGTCACCGGACGGCCTGTTTCACGATCGGCGACGCCCTGGACGGCGATGCCGGCAATCCGGCCCTGACGCGAAATGACGGCAATGCCGGAGAACAGAGGGGCGTCGGCGACGGCCGCTTCGACCAGGGCTTGCGGATCGGGCTCCCCGGCCTCCCGGTCCTGGCAGGCCGCCAGTCCGGTCAGGCACAGGGCCAGCACGACGTGAACCAGAAGGCGTTGAGCACGCATCCCCTGTCTCTCCCAGCTTGAACGGGAAAGATCGTGGCCGCTGATCCTGCAGGCGGCAAGTTACCGATGCTACATATGTAGCGTCCCCCGGCGGCCGGCGATCCTGCCGGCTGCGCATACAGAAAAGCCCGGGCGGCGCTTGCCGTCCGGGCTCTTCGCGACGGGGTGGTTCTGTCTATTCGCCGGCGGCGACGAGCTCGGTGGAGATGAAGAGCTCGATCTCGTCGGACACGTAGGGCACGGCGAAGCCCATATCCCATTCCGACCGCATCAGCGAACCGGTGGCCGTGAAGCCGGCCTTGGTGTCGCCGTCCTGCGTCTCGCCGACCTTGTTCAGCGTGACGTCCAGGGTCACCGGGGCGGTGACGCCGTTCATGGTCAGGTCGCCGGTCATCGTGCCGGTCTCGCCATCCTCGGTCTCGAAGCCCGTCGCGACGAAGTGCGCGGTCGGATGGGCCTCGGTCTCGAAGAAGTCGTCCGAGTTCAGGTGGCCGATGAAGCGCTCCTGGTTGGCACCGACCCACAGGCCGTCGACCAGGTTGAAGGTGATGTCGACCGTCGAGGCGGACGGGTTTTCCAGATCCAGTTCCAGCGTGCCGTCATAATCGGTGAACTGGAGGGACTGGGTGGAATATCCCTGGTGGGTCCAGCTGGCCTGGATGACGGTGTGCGTCTTGTCGAACTCGAAGGGTACCGGCTCGGCCTGGGCGGCGGTGCCGGCGAGGACGATGGCGGCGGTGCCCGTCAGGGCGGCAGTCAGAAAGCGGGTCATGCGGGTCTCCGTATGAGCTGAATGGTCGCGACCAGAGATAGGCATTGTGCAACGCGTGTCGAGCGGGTTGCGTTCACTTTCGTGTTTCCTGTGCGGAAAGAATGGGCGGTCTATCGGTCCTTTCCCGGCACCCAGAGCACATCGCCCCCGGCATCGAGATTGGCGATCCGGGCCATCACGAAGAGGAGGTCGGAGAGCCGGTTGGCGTACTTCAGCGCCTGCGGGTTCACCGTCGCGCCCGATGCGGCCAGGGCCGAGATCTTGCGTTCGGCACGGCGGCAGACCGTGCGGGCGAAGTGCAGGCGCGCGGCCGCTTCCGTGCCGGCGGGCAGGATGAAGGAGTTCAGCGGCTCCAGGCGCGCATTCAGCCGGTCGATCTCGCTCTCCAGATGCTCGACCTGCGTGGCGGTCATGCGCAGCGGTTCGAAGTCCGGCGGCTCCTCGCTTTCCGGCACGCACAGATCGGCGCCCAGATCGAAGAGGTCGTTCTGGATGCGGGCCAGGCCCTCGTCGAGCTCATGCCCGGCGCCAAGCGCCGCGCGCGCCAGGCCGAGACTGGCATTCATCTCGTCGACATCGCCATAGGCGTCCACGCGCGGGTCGTGTTTCACCGTCTCGGACATGTCGCCGAGCCGGGTCGTGCCGGCATCGCCGGTGCGGGTGTAGATTTTCGTCAGGCGGACCATGCAGCGTGTCTAACGTTCCTGGAGACGCAAGCAAAGGCGTTGTTCTTCCCCACGCGAGTGGGGAAGTGGGCCAATGCGGAGCATTGGGTCGAAGGGGCTCCGGAGCCGAAGGCGGAGGAGGAGGGCGGATGCGAACAGTCCGCCGCTGACGCGGCGTCCCCTCCACCGCTTCGCGGTCCCCCTCCCCAACTGGCGTTGGGGAGGAAAGTCAGCCCCCGAAATTCTCGCGCACGATGAAGATCGCCACGATGATCAGGATCGCGCTGAACTGGAGCACGATGCGCAGGCGCATCAGCTTGTTCGAGCGCGAGCGCGCCTTCTCGTCGCCGCGATAGAGATTGACGATGCCGAAGGCGAGTACGGCGACCACGGCCACCATGGCGATGTAGAGCAGTCCGGTCAGCACGGTATCGAGTGTCATCAGCTTCTCCAGCGCAGTGTGGCGGGCTTCACGGGATTCCTGAAATCCTCGCCGGTATCGCGGTGCTTTTCCCAGGCCCGCTTGAGCGAAAAATACCATTTCGCCTGCACGTCGGCATCGTGGATCAGCATCAGTTTGGGATCGTAGGCCAGGCCGACCTGCTGGGCGTTCACGGCATCGCGGTCCTGCCCGACGAAAATGGAAATGCCCGTTTTCAGCAGGAAGTTCGGGATGGCGTGGATCAGCGGGTGGTTCCAGTAGACCACGATGGTGATCGCGGTCGAGGTCTCGTTGGTCGGCGTGACGGCGGTGAAACCGGTGAAATGCTTGCCGCCGGCATTGACGTATTCGGTGCGCAGGCCGGGCAGCTGGAAGCGGATTTCCGTCTGCGGTTCGCCGAGCAGGCGGTAGAGATAGGAATTCTTCGACGGGGTGTGCGGCAGCATGGTGAAGCCGCGCTCGACCGGGCCGAACTTCTTTTCCTTCTCGTGCACGGACTTGGCCGAGCGCCACCACCATTGCCGGTGGATATAGGGGATGTGGGCCGGGTCCATCAGGCCGATCACGGCATGGTCGACATGACAGTTGAAGACGTCGTGCACCACGAGGCGCGGCTTTTCGCCCTCGGGGATGTCGAGCTTCGGAGGCTCGACGGCCGGCGGCTTGCCGGCGTCTTCCTCGCGGGCGTAGTAGATCCAGATCAGGCCCTGGTCCTCATGGATCGGGAAAGCGCGGGTGCGGATCTTCGACAGGTCCATCGCCTTCGCCTGGTCGGCGGTCAGCGAGGGGATGGCGGCGCAGGAGCCGTCCGTGCGGAAGCGCCAGCCGTGATAGGGGCATTCCACATGGGTCTCGCCGTCATGCTGCTGGGCCTCGCCGCCGGACAGGAGAATGCCCCGGTGCGGACAGATATCCTTCAGCGCGTAGGCTTTGCCGCTGTGGTCGCGGCCGAACAGGATGGGTTGTCCCAGCAACTCGCGATGGAGGTGCTGGCCCGGTTTGAGCTCGCTCGACAGGGCGCCGAAATACCAGAGATCACGCACGAACATGGATCGCCTGATAGCGTGTCCGGCGCGTCCTGCCTAGCGGCCAGGCCTGCGGCAAAAAGGGGACAGGTGGATTTTTCCTGCGAAAAATCCACCTGTCCCCTTTTGTGCTATTCGCTGCCGGCCGTGGCCTGCGCGGCGAGCTGGGCCATGTAGCCCGCGCCGAGTTCGCGCTGGACGATCAGGATTTCCGGCTTGTCGAAACGCAGGGCCGCTGCCCCGCCATCGTAGAAACGGAAGTCCGCCCCGGCGAAATCCGGCGCGCCATAGGCGGCGTCCATGGCCGTTTCGAGCCGGTCCGCCTCGCCGCGGCCGGTGAGGATCCAGGCGAGGACGAGCCGGCCGTCGCCGAACACGTATTCGATCTTCCGTTCGAAGCCGGCCGTCTCGTAGCCGAAGCAGTTGATCTGGGTCTGGGTCGCCGGCTGGGTCGGCAGGCTGGGCGGATCGATCTCGCGCACCTGCGTGACGGGACACGCCGCCTCGATCTCGGCGCGCAGCGTCTCGATGCTTTCGCCCGGGCGGATCTGCGGCGGCACGTCGATCGCGAGGGGGCCGTAATCCAGGGGCGCGTCGTCCATCAGCGGATTGTGCCAGGCGAAGAGATTGGTGTGCAGCCCGTCCTCCGAGAGGATGTGGGCCGTGCCGGCCGCCGCGTCGATCACCATCGCGGCGTCGGGATAGGCGGTCCAGTCGCCCAGGGCGAAGCTCTCGCCGGCGTTCGCCGTCAGCGGTGCCGTGTCGCCGCGCACCTCGATCTGGGCGAGAACGCCGTCGGCCAGCGTGAAGACGGCCCGCTCGAAACGATGACCGGCCTGCGTGGTGAGGCCGTCGCAGATGAAGTGCTGCTCGTGATCGCGCGCCAGCGGGAAGCGGACCGGGGTGGGTGTGACCGCGGTGAGATGGGCGCAGCTCGCCCTCAGTTCGGCCTCGACGCTCTGCGCATCGCTGCCGATGGCCAGATGGTCGGCGAAGCTCTCCGCGGCTCCCATCGGCGTGTCCTGGGCGCTCGCCAGCGTGGCTGCCAGGAAGAGTGAAAGCAGTGGCGTCGTCATCGGTCGTCCCCTTTTTCAATGCGCATGACCCTGAGACCGGGATGCGCGGCGGGGGCGGTGTGGATGCGCGGACGGAGCTTAAACTTCCGTCATGTCGAAGCGGGCGCGCACCTGGCCGGGCGTCAGGCCCGCCTCGCGCATGGCGCGCAGGGTGGCGGCCTTGTTGCGCTTGGCGAAGCGCTCGCCGTGCGCGTCGGTCAGCAGGCGGTGATGGCGGTAGACCGGCGTGGGCAGGTTCAGCAGGGTCTGCAGCAGGACGTGGAGCGGGGTTAGCTCGTAGAGATCCCGGCCGCGGACGATGTGGGTGATGTCCTGCAGCGCGTCGTCATGGACGACGGCGATGTGATAGCTCGTCCCGACATCCTTGCGCGCCAGGATGGCGTCGCCCAGCGGGGCCGGATCGGCGCGGATCTCGCCCTTGCCCTCTTCCTCGAAACGCATCGCGTCGAAGCGATCGCCCAGCCGGTCGCGGCAGCGATCCAGCGAGAGCCGCCAGGCATAGGCGTCGCCGGCGGCCAGGCGCTCGGTCTCCTCGTCCGGGCTCATCGGCTCGGCGGGGCCGCGATAGACATCGCCCACGCCGTGCGGCGCGCGGGCTATGTCCTCCATGATCTCCTTGCGCGTCTTGAAGCAGCGATAGACCACGCCCAGCCCGCGCAGGCGCTGCAGCACGGTCTCGTACTGGTCGAAATGCTCCGACTGGCGGCGCACCGGCTCTTCCCACTCCAGGCCCAGCCAGGCGAGGTCCTCCAGGATGGCATCGACGAATTCCGGTTTGCAGCGCACCGTGTCGATATCCTCCAGCCGCAGCAGGAAACGGCCATGCGCTTCGCGCGCCGCGGTGAAGGCGGTCCAGGCCGAGAAGGCATGGCCGAGATGGAGATGGCCGGTCGGCGAGGGCGCGAAGCGCGTGGTGAAGGTCATGGGCTGCGGCTCGTCGCCTGAAGGGAAGGGCTCGCCCGCTTGCGGGGGCGTTGTCGGCGTAGCCGAGAGAGGGGGCGCTGCGCAAGCGGCGCAGAGCCGGCGGCCGCGCGCCCGGGCTTGCCCCGGCGGCCCGCATCCCGCTATCCCGGGAGGGAACACCATACCGGAGTCCTTTTCATGTCACGACCCATCGACGGCCCGCGCCTGGCCCCGCGCGACGGACAGGCGCCCAGGAAACTCGTGATCTTCCTGCACGGCTATGGCTCGAACGGTCAGGACCTGATCGCGCTGGGCCAGCACTGGGCCAAGGATCTGCCGCATGTGCAATGGGTCTCGCCGAACGCGCCGGACCCGGTACCGGGCGCGCCGGACGGGTATCAGTGGTTTCCCATCTCCAATCTCGATCCCGAACGCATCGAGGCCGGTGCCAGTGCGGCCTGGCCGATCGTCGACGACTTCATCGACCAGGAGCTGCAGCGCTACCGGCTCACCGAGCAGGACCTCGTCCTGTGCGGCTTCTCCCAGGGTACGATGCTCTCCCTGCATGCGGGTCTTCGGCGTCAGCGGCCGCTGGCCGGGATCATGGGATTTTCCGGCGCCCTGCCGGGCGGGGCGCGGCTGAAGGAGGAGATGGCGTCCAGGCCGCCGGTCATGCTGATCCATGGCGACCAGGACCAGGTCCTGCCGCTGGGCTTCATGTTCGACGCGCTCGAACACATTGCCGCGGCCGGGCATGGCGCCCAGTGGCATATCTCCCAGGGAATCCCGCATTCTATCGGCCAGGACGGGCTGCAGCTGGGCGGGCATTTCATCGGCCGGGCGCTGTCCGGGCGCTATCTCTAGGTGGGCTGCGCGCGCCGACACGCAAGATTCTTGAGACCGTCATAGTCGTGTCACGCGAATAGCGGTAACGTCCTTCCCAAGCCCGAGGCGTGATATGATTCGTCGAAGCGAATCCGCGTCTTGAGCGCGACGGGAGGTGAGCTTTCAGGACCGAGGTCCGGAATACACACCCCCTCAATGGCCGCTCCGGCGGCGTTGACGAGGGAGGTCGCCATGCAGGTGCTTGATCGGGCGCCGCAGGGATGGCCCTGTCTGGTCCTGAATGCGGACTACCAGCCCTTGAGCTACTGGCCGCTTTCGACCTGGCCCTGGCAGGAAGCGATCAAGAACGTCTTTCTCGAGCGCGTCGCCGTCGTCTCCCACTATGACGAGGTCGTCCATTCGCCCTCCTTCGAGATGCACGTGCCCTCGGTCGTGGCGCTGCGCGACTATATCGCCCAGGACCGTTCGCCGGCCTTCACGCGCTATAATGTGTGGCTGCGCGACGGCTTCAAATGCGTCTATTGCGGCGCCTCCGGCGTCGACCAGCTGACCTTCGACCATGTCATCCCGCGCCGCCAGGGCGGCAAGACGAGCTGGGAAAACATCGTCGCGGCCTGCGGGCCCTGCAATCTGAAGAAGGGCGGGCGCACGCCGCGCGAGGCGCGCATGCCGCTGCCGCGTCCGCCGCAGCGCCCCAGCATGCACGAGCTGCAGGCCCAGGGCCGGAAATTCCCGCCGAAATTCCTGCACGAGAGCTGGCTGGACTATCTCTACTGGGATATCGAACTGGAACGTTAGTTGGGCTCTGAGGGGGGGTCCCAATCGATCTGCAGTGCGTGATTGGGGGCTCCTGTTCGAGAGAACTCCTCGATAGCGTGCAAGATCGTTTCGCTTTTATTTTTTTCAAATTTCAGTCTGCGTTCCAAGTTAGCGATAAATTCTTTATCGTATAGATTTTCTCCGTCTTCTTTTTCTGATATATACTCTCTTATTCCGATGTCCGTATTTCTTTTATATCTGCTCAATCTTAACAAATCAACTCCATTTATTTTGTCTATATGTTTAAGTGCAAATGAGTCTATAAATTTCATTCCATCAGTTCCGTATATCATGCGCAATAATTGTAATTTGGTTGCATGTTTGTTTGATTTTATTCTTTTTAATATATCCAAATTGGTCTGATCATGAATAGGAAGAAGTGCTAGTTCGACAAGTATCCCATTCAACGAAAGTCGAATGACGTCCGTCCGTTGGTCGCGCTCGCGATTCACAGTTAGGTGATGAACTACTCGTGGAGCAATCTGCCCGACGACAAAAGATGATATGAGGACGCTCCATATTATTCCGTTTTCAAAAACCGGCGAAAATGACTGCCATAGCCATTGAAGAAAAATCTCTCGCGCCATGAGTGCTCACTTCAAATGTAAAACCACAAATACCTAGCATCTGATCGAATGAATCTCGAAGCCAAAACCGCTAACGTCATGCCGACCCATATCGCTCTTCTTCGCGCCGTGAATGTCGGCGGGACCGGAAAGCTGCCCATGGCCGAGCTGAAGGCGATGGCGGGCCGGATCGGTTTCGAAAATCCGCGCACCTATATCGCCAGCGGCAATCTGGTCTTCCAAAGCGAAATGAGCGGCGGGGCGGCCCGCCAGGCGCTCGAGG
>Ga0207849_100515_pt1 | contig 12229 bp, 11 predicted proteins | sample TtaePargueraPR_12_FD_187277 | JGI IMG/M metagenome (GOLD analysis project Ga0207849, IMG submission 187277) | Aerobic enrichment media microbial communities from Bioluminiscent Bay, La Parguera, Puerto Rico - Tt and P2 (4) (SPAdes) | ecosystem: Environmental > Aquatic > Marine > Unclassified ...
GGAGGGCCATTGCGAGGCCCTGCAGGCGGCGGACATCGCCGCCGATCGGGCGCTGATCGAGGCGGGCGCCTTCAACTACCGCTCCGGGCTGCAGGCCGCGGACACGCTGCTGGCGCTGGACGACCGGCCAACGGCGATCTTCGCGTCGAACGACGACATGGCCGTGGCCGTCATCGCCCAGGCGCACCGTCTGTCCCTCACCGTGCCGGACCAGCTGAGTGTGGCCGGGTTCGACGACACCCAGAGCGCAACGGCGGTCTGGCCGCAGCTGACGACCGTGCGTCAGCCGATCTCGCGCATGGCCGCCGATGCCGTCGACCTTCTGGCCGACTGTCTCGACCGCCGGCGCGCCGGCGAGGCCGGCTGCCGGCCGGAGCGGCGGGAAATCGGTTCGGACATCGTTGTCCGCGAATCCTCGGCACCCCCGCCGGACCGGCAATGAGCGCAGATCGCTTGCCCGCACGGCAATGTGGTGACTAAAGTCGCGCCGCTTCAAGGATATGCATTGCGGAGTTGGAATGTCCGACTGGCGAGAAAAGCCCGAGATCGATACCGCTGCCGTCCAGGCCCTGATCGGCGCTGTCGGCGAGACCGTGTTCCGGGACATGCGTGTCCAGTTCATCGCCGATCTGAAACGGCTGGTGGAGACCTACTGGGCCGCGCTCGACCGGGGCGAACCCGCCGAGGCGCGCGCCACTGCGCATGCCCTGAAGGGCGCGGCGGCCAATATCGGCCTGACCCGGCTCTCGGCGCTGGCGTCCGAGCTGGAAAGCAATGGCGACCAGGACAGCGATGCGCTCAATGCGGAACTGGACGTCGCCGTGGGCCGGCTGAAGGACGCGGTGTGATCCGCACGCGTCCCGGGCCGGACGGCCAATGAGAGGCCGGGGAGTGAGAATGGAATACAGATCCGAATTTGCCGGCGATCCGCTCGTCGTGGACATCGAGGGCGTCCTGACCTTCGACGACCATGAGCGGTTTCGCGAACTGGCGACGGCCATCGCCGACGCCGGGGCCGCCACGGTGGTGCTGGACCTGTCCGGCCTGACGATGATCGATTCCGCCGGTATCGGCATGCTGATCATGACCAATGACCGGGCGGCCAAGCGCGGCAAGACACTGCGCCTGCGCGGTCTGAAGGGACAGGTGGCGAAGGTCGTCGAGCTTTCGCGGATCGAACAGCTCATCCCGATCGACTGAGGCGCGGATGGATGACATGCCATCACAGACGGGCCCGGTCCCGCCGGACGGCGATGCCCGCATCCTCATCGTCGACGACCAGCCCTCCTCGCGCACGCTGATAGGGTCGCTGCTGAAGGCCGAAGGGTATGGCCGCCTGGCCTATGCCGAGGACGGGGTGGCGGCGATGGACTGGCTGGCCGGCAATGCCGCTGACATGGTCATCCTCGACATCCGCATGCCGCGCATGGACGGGTTCGAGGTGTGCCGGGCGGTGCGCGGGCAGCTGGGACAGGACATGCCGATCCTGGTGCAGACCGGCATCCAGGAGGCCGATTGCCGTGTCGAGGCCTTCCAGGCCGGAGCGTCGGACATCGTCTCCAAGCCCATCAATGCCGGCGAGCTGGTCTCCCGCGTGCGGCTTCATCTGGAGCGCCGCCGCATGATCGACCGCCTGCAGCGCTACCAGGACCGCATGGAGGACGAGCTGCGCGCAGCCCAGTCCATGCAGCTGGACCTCCTGCCGGGGGCTGAGGATATCGACGCGATCGTGCGCCCGCGCGGCGCGTCGCTGACGGCCTTCTACCGGGCCTCGCACATGCTCGGCGGCGATCTCTGGCAGGTCTTTCCCGTCGACGAGAGCCGCTTCGGGGTCTTCATGGTCGACCTGTCGGGCCACGGCGTGTCCGCAGCGATCAATGCCTTCCGGGTCAACATGATCACCGCCGGCCTGTCCGCCGAGCGCAGCGATCCGGCCCAGTGGCTCGCCGCGCTGAACCGCAAGCTGGTGTCCATCCTGCCGGTCGAGCATTTCGCCACGGCCTTCTACGCCGTGATCGACCCCGGCGCAGGCCGCCTGCAATATGCCGCGGCGGGGGCGCCGCCGCCGCTCGTTCTGCGCGGAGGCGGCGAGTGGGAGACGCTCACGGGCGGCGGTCTCATCCTGGGATGCCTGGCGGACGCGGCCTACGAGACACATGCGATCGAGCTGTCGCCAAGCGACCGTCTCTTCGCCTACAGTGACGCGCTCTGCGAGGATTTCGAGCACCCCGACCGCTCGCCGGACACCGGAACGATCGCCGCGGCCGTGCAGGCCGAGGCGGGGGGAGGCGAGGCCTTCGCAGACCGCCTCATCGCCCGCCTGTTCGGCCGGGCCGACACCGATTTCCGGGACGACCTGACCTTCCTTCTCGTCGGAATGACGCCCTCATGAACCCAAGCCGCGACCTGATCTGGATGATGCTGTCCGACACGCCGCTGTCGCAGTCCCTGCGCGCGCATATCGAGCGCGAGGAGCGTGGCCGCTTTGTCGGCGAAACGGCTCTTCCCGATGCCGGGGAGATCGGTGTGGTGATCGCCGACGATGCCCATCTCGGCGCGCTCAAGGCGGCCCGGCTCCGGGCCGGCGAGGCCATGCAGTCCATCTTCATTACCGAAAAGGCGGAAACCCGGGTCCAGGCCGATTTCGTGCTGTCGGCGGAGACCGACTTCGCCTCGCTGCGCTCGGTGCTCAACGCGGCCTGCGACTATCGCGACCAGGTTCTGGGCCTGCAGGCCGACGTGGCGCGCCGCAAATCGGCGATCGGCACGATCATGAGCGGTCAGTTCGTCTTCCGCACGCTGGAGGAGGCGCGCAACCTGTCAACCATGCTGGCGCTGGCCTGTCCCAACTCCGATGCGGTGGTGGTGGGGCTGCAGGAACTGATGGTGAATGCGGTCGAGCACGGCAACCTGGAGATCAGCGCGCGCGAGAAGCGCGACCTGCTGATGACGGGGGGCTGGCGCGAGGAGGTGGAGCACCGCCTGGCGCATCCGGACTATCGCGACCGCCGGGTCATCGTCACTTTCCAGCGCGGCACACGCATGATCGTCTTCACGATCCAGGACGAGGGCGAGGGCTTCGACCACGAAGCCTTCCTCGCCGCGCCTGCGCCGGACGAACGCTATCGCGGGCGGGGCATCACCCTGGCGCGCACGCTCTCCTTCTCCTCGGTCACCTATATGGGGTCGGGCAGTGTGGTGGAGGCCGTGATCATGCTCGACGAGGCCGGCCGCTGATGGGGGCCGCCGGTCCGGCGACTGCAGCGACTTGAAACTTTCATTGGTCAATTTCCGCCGGTTTCGCTAGGCCTGCCCGCGAAAGCGAGACGAGGTTCGACCGTGCGTACCATTTCCTTCCGTCCGGCCCGGATGGCCGCCACCCTCGGATTTGTCCTGGCTGCCGCCACGCCGGCGGGCCTCGCCCAGGAGGCGGGACCGGAAGAGACCAGCTGGCAGCGCGCGCAAACCGAGCTGGCGCGCCGCGTCGAGGCGCCGCCGCGGCCCCAGCAGGCCCGCAACGTCATCCTCTTCATCGCCGACGGGATGAGCATCCCGACAATCTCCGCCGCCCGGATCTTCGAGGGCGAGCAGGCCGGCGATGGCGAGGCGCACACCCTGTCTTTCGAGGCCTTCCCGAACGCGGCGCTGGTGCGCACCTACAACAATGACGCCCAGGTCGCCGACTCGGCGAGCACGGCGACGGCGCTTGTCACCGGCCACAAGACGCGCTCCGGCGCGATCAGCGTGACGGCCGACCAGTTCCTCGATGCCTGTGCTGCCGATGCCGAGCTTCCGGCCACCCTCGCCGAGCGCGCGGAAGATGCGGGCATGGCGACCGGCATCGTCTCCACGGCGCGGCTGACGCACGCCACGCCGGCCACCATGTATGCCCACAGCCTGGTTCGCTACTGGGAAGCCGACAGCGATATCGCGCCGGAAGGCGTGGCGGCCGGTTGCGTCGACATTGCCGCCCAGCTCCTCGCCTTCGACGCCGGCGACGGCATCGATATCGCCATGGGCGGCGGGCGCCGGAATTTCCTGCCGGAAAGCGCGGGCGGAGAGCGTGGCGACGGCCGCGACCTGATCGCGGAATGGCAGGAAGGCGGCGGCGTCGCCGTGACCGACGCCGAGGGCTTCCGCAGCCTCGATCCGGCCGCCGGCGAGCCGGTTCTGGGTCTCTTCACGGACAGCCACATGGCGTTCGAGGCTGACCGGGACGATGCGCAGGAGCCGTCCCTGGCGGACATGACGGCCTTCGCCATCGACCGCCTGTCGCGCGACGAGGACGGCTATGTGCTGATGGTCGAGGCGGGGCGCGTCGACCATGCCCACCACGCCACCAACGCCTATCGCGCCATGACCGACATGCAGGCCTTCGACGCGGCGATCGCCACCGCGCTGGAGCATGTCGACCTGGACGAGACGCTGGTGATCGTCACGGCCGATCACGGCCACACCATGACCTTTGCCGGCTATCCCTCGCGCGGCAATCCCATCCTCGGCCTGGTGCGCCGCGCCAACCCCTACGAGCCCGGCTCCGAGCCGGAACTGACGCTGGACGAGACCGGCCGGCCCTATACCACGCTGGGCTATCGCAACGGCCCGAACGTGCGCCCGCACGAGGGCGAGGCGCTGGACGACGCCACCGTTCTGGACCCGGACTACCGCCAGGAGACGGCCGTGGCGCTGTCCGACGAGACCCATTCCGGCGCCGATGTCGCGCTCTATGCCACAGGCCCGCGGGCGCACTGGTTCGGCGGGTCGATCGAACAGAACACCGTCTTCCACCTGATGGCGGCGGCGCTGGGCTGGAATGTTGCGGAAGACGGCGACACGACGCCGCATCACGAATAATTCCGTTTCGTTCAGCTGGGGTTCAGCACACAAATCGTCTAAACTGTCTGCAGTGTCCGGATGAGACGGTGCGCAGGGGTGGCCGGGTCCGGATACGCGAGACAGGGGACCCGTCATGCAATTCCGTATCCTCGCCGCGGCGGCCGCGATCGGTCTGGCCGCGCCGGCCATCGCCCAGGATTTCAGCGCCTCGCCGACCTATGGCAGCGTCAATCTGAACGCCGGCTTCACGCCCGATCCGTATACCGTGCGTATCACCTCCGGCGGCGCGCGCCGCGCCAGCAATGTGTCCAGCTCCTGCCGGGGCTGGATCGCGAATGCACCGGACTATTCGGTCTACTACACGGCCGGAAACATGTTCGACCTGACGATCAGCGCGACGTCCGGCTCGGACACCACGCTGGTGGTCAACGGTCCGAACGGCAACTGGTATTGCGACGACGACAGCGGCGACGGTCTGAATCCGCTGATGACCTTCAACAATCCGCGTTCCGGCCGCTACGACGTCTGGGTCGGCTCCTACCGCGAAGGTGATTACGCCGATGCCACGCTGGCGATATCCGAGCTCGGCCAGACCGGGTCCGGCGGCGGCTATAGCGGCGGCGGCAACAGCTATGGCGGCATCGACTGGTCGCTGTCGCCCAATTACGGCAGCACCAATCTGCGCGCCGGCTTCACGCCCGATCCCTATCGCGTGGACGTCATCGCGGGTGGCAACCAGCGCGCCTCCGAGGCCCGCAGCGGTTGCGCCGGCTGGGTGTCGTCCGCACCGGATTTCGAGCTCCGCTACACGGCGGGCTCCAGCCTGCCGCTCATCCTGTCGGCGGCCTCCAGCGCGGATACGACCATCCTGGTCAACGATCCGAACGGCAACTGGCACTGCAATGACGATGGCGGAAACAGCGGCCTCAATCCGGCCCTGACCTTCCACAACCCGGCCTCGGGCACCTATGACATCTGGATCGGCTCCTATCGCCAGGGTGAAAACCCCCGCGCCTCGCTGTCGATCTCGGAACTCTACAGCGAATAGCCGGTCTCCCGGATCTGCGAAGGGCCGCACGGCGCACCCCGTTGCGGCCCTTTTGCTTTTTCCGGTTTCGCGCTAATCCTCGTGAACACTGTTCATGGGGAGGACAGGCATGAAACGGATAATCCTGGGCGTGGGCGCCACCCTGGTGGTCGTGGCCGCCGTCCTGTTTTTCTACGTCATTCCGGTGCAGATCGATGCGGGACGCAATGTCGTCACGCCCCACGCGCCCTACGAGGTTTCGGCCGAGGCCGAAGCGCTGCACGAGACGCTGCGCGTGGCGGACCTGCATTCCGACATGCTGCTGTGGATGCGCGACCCGGCACAGCGCCACGATCGCGGCCATACCGACCTGCCGCGCCTGCGCGAGGGCCGGGTGGTCTTCCAGGTCTTCTCCAGCGTCACCAAGACGCCCTCCTCGATGAATTACGAGGAAAATTCCGCCGACAGCGACAACATCACCCCGCTCGCCATCGCCCAGCGCTGGCCGATGGACACCTGGGGCTCGATCCGCAATCGCGCGCTCTACCACGCCGACCGCCTGAACCGGCTGGCCGAGGCCGACGACGCCTTCACCGTGGTGCGCACGCGCGGCGATCTGGAGGCGGTTCTGGCCGCGCGCGAGACCGATCCCGATGCCATGGCCGGCCTCCTCGCAACCGAGGGCGCCCACCCGCTGGAAGGCGAGCTGGACAATATCGAACCGCTCTGGGAGGCCGGCTACCGGCTGATCGGTCTGCAGCACTTCTTCGACAATGAACTGGGCGGGTCGCTGCACGGCGTGTCCGGCGCCGGGCTCACCGATTTTGGCCGCGCGGCCGTCGCCGCCATGCTCGAACGCGGCGTGATCATCGACGTGGCTCATTCCTCGCCCGCCGTGGTGCGCGAGGTCATGGCCATGACCGACCGGCCGCTCGTGGTCTCCCACACCGGCATTCACGGCCATTGCCCGGTCACCCGCAACATTCCCGACGACCTCATGCAGGCCATCGCCGCGGAAGGCGGGCTGATCGGCATCGGTTTCTGGGAAGACGTCACCTGCGACGACAGCCCCGCCGGCGTCGCCGACACCATCATCGCCGCCATCGACCTGGTCGGGATCGATCATGTCGCCCTCGGCTCGGACTATGACGGCACGGTCACCACGACCTTCGACGCCTCGGAATACGCCGTCCTGACGGACAGGCTGCTGGACGCCGGGCTGAGCGAAGCCGAGGTCAGGCAGGTGATGGGGGAGAATACTGTGCGGTTCTTCCTGGCGGAATTGCCGGAGTAAAAGCTGCGCGCTGACGCGCTCCGCGGCGCTTCGCGCCGCCCCCTCAGTCCGCTTCGCGGACAGCTCCCCCGTAAACGGGGCGAGCCCTGTTCAGGCTTCCCCTGCGAAGCGGGGGAAGTGCCGAGCGCAGCAAGGCGATGGGGGTACGTAAGCCCTACGCTGCCACCGCCTCCTTCTCCAGACGCTCGACCAGCTTCACGCCCGCTTCCGAACAGGTCAGCGAACCGCCGAGATCCCCCGTCCATTCGCCGGCCTCGTGCATGGCATCGACCGCCTTGCGGATCCGCGCGGCCGCGTCGGTTTCGCCGAGGGATTCCAGCAATTGCGCCGAGGCCTCGATGGCGCCGAACGGGTTGGCCTTGTCCTGGCCGGCGATGTCGGGGGCGGAACCGTGGATGGGTTCGAAAATGCCCGGACGGCCCTCGCCCAGGGAGGCGGAGCCCAGAAGCCCGATCGAGCCGGGCAGCATGGAGGCCTCGTCGGAGAGGATGTCGCCGAACATGTTCTCGGTGACCACGACGTCGAAACCGGCCGGATCGCGCAGCAGGTGCATGGCCGCGGCGTCGACATACATGTGCTCAAGCTCGACATCGGGATAGTCGTTGGCGCCCATCTCGGTGACGATGCCGCGCCACAGTCGGCTGGTTTCCAGCACGTTCGCCTTGTCCACCGAGGTCAGCTTGCCGTGGCGCAGGCGGGCCTGTTCGAAGGCGACGCGCGCTACGCGTTCGATCTCGCCGCGCGTATAGGTGCACTTGTCCGAAGCCTGGTTCTCGGTGCGCTCGCGGGCGCCGAAATAGATGCCCCCGGTCAGTTCGCGCACGATGAGAAGGTCCGTCCCCGCCACGATATCCGGTCGCAGCGGGGACTTGTCCGCCAGCGCGGGGTGCACGCTGGCCGGCCTCAGATTGGCGTAGACGCCCAGCGCCTTGCGCAGGGCGAGCAGGCCGGCTTCCGGCCGCGAGGGGGCGTTGTCCCATTTGGGCCCGCCCACCGCGCCGAGGAAGACCGCGTCGGAAGCCTTGCAGGCCGCCAGCGTCTTGTCGGTCAGCGGTTCGCCGAAATGGTCGATCGAGGCGCCGCCGAAATCATGGGTCTCGAATGTCACGGAAAAGCCCGACAGCGAGGCGGCCTGTTCGATGACGGCGCGGGCGACGCGGGTGATTTCCGGGCCGATCCCGTCTCCGGGCAGAAGGACGATGCGATAGGTCATGCTGTCTGTGTCTCGTAGGCCGAAATGGCGTCTTCGTTGGAGGTGAGGAAGCCCAGCGGGTCGGTGCCTTCCATCAGGCAGTGCCGGGCAAAGGGTTCGATCTTGAAGTCGAAACTCGGCCCGTTGCCGAGATCGACGCGCTGGCTGGCCAGGTCGACCGTGATCTCGACATCGGGGTTCTCCATCAGCCAGGCGTGGGCCTCGGCCGGGGCCAGGATGGGCAGCAGCCCGTTCTTGGCGGCGTTGGAGCGGAAGATGTCGGCGATCTCCGAGGAGATCACGGCGCGGAAGCCGAAATCGTGCAGCGCCCAGGGCGCATGTTCGCGCGAGGAGCCGCAGCCGAAATTCCGCCCCGCCACGAGGATGCGGTGGGTCTGCGTGTCCAGCGCGTTGAGCGAGACCGTGTCCAGCGGCTTGCCGTCGCCGTCATAGCGCCAGTCGTGGAAAGCCAGATCGCCCAGGCCCTCGCGCGAGGTCGTTGTGAGGAAGCGTGCCGGGATGATCTGGTCGGTGTCGATGTCTTCCTGGTCGATCACGAAGGTGCGGCTGGTCAGCGTTTCGAAACGGTCAGGCATGGGCGGGCTCCATCAGCGTCGCCGGATCGATGACATGGCCGGCGATGGCCGCCGCGGCGGCCGTGGCCGGGCTGGCCAGGACGGTTCGCGCGCCGGGACCCTGGCGGCCCTCGAAATTGCGGTTCGAGGTCGACACGATGAGCTGGCCCGGCTCGCCCTTGTCGCCATTCATGGCGATGCACATGGAACAGCCCGGCTGGCGCCATTCCGCGCCGGCCTCGGTGAAGATCCGGTCGAGACCCTCGGCTTCGGCCTGTTTGCGCACGGCGACCGAGCCCGGCACGACGAGGGCGCGCACGCCCGGCGCCACCTTGCGGCCGCTCATGATCGCGGCGGCGGCACGCAGGTCGGTGATGCGCGAATTCGTGCAGGATCCGATGAAGACCTGGTCGACCTTTGCGCCGGACACCGGCTTGCCGGCCTCGAACTGCATATAGCCCAGCGCCTTGGCGTGGGAGGCGGAGCGGGCATCGGGCACCGGCGCGTCGACGGCGATGCCGGTATCCGGCGCCGTGCCCCAGGTCACCATGGGACGGATGCGCGTGGCGTCGATCACGACTTCATGGTCGAAAATGGCACCCGGATCGCTACGGAAATGCGACCATTGCGCCACCTGTTCGTCCCACCCAGGCCCCTCGGCGGGGACGCGTTCGCGCCCCTTCAGCCAGGCAAAGGTCTTCTCGTCCGCCGCGATCATGCCGGCCCGGGCCCCGGCCTCGATCGACATGTTGCAGACCGTCATCCGGCCTTCCATGTCGAGGGCCTCGATGGCTTCGCCGGCATATTCGATCACGCAGCCCGTGCCGCCATCGACGCCGATCTCGGCGATGATGGCGAGGATGATGTCCTTGGCCGACACACCCGGCGCGGCCGGGCCTTCCAGCGTGATCCGCATGGATTTCGGCTTGCGCTGGAGCAGGCATTGCGTGGCCAGGACATGGCCGACCTCTGTCGTGCCGATGCCGAAGGCCAGCGCGCCGAAGGCCCCGTGGGTGGCGGTGTGGCTGTCGCCGCACACGATGGTCATGCCCGGCTGGGTGGCGCCCAGTTCCGGGCCGATCACATGCACCACGCCGCGATAATCGCTGTCCCAGCCGTGCAGGGTGATACCGTGCTCGGCGACATTCGCCTGCAGCGTCTCGACCTGCTTGCGCGCGGCCTCGGTGGCATAGGGCGGGGTCTCGCCCGGGGCGAAATCCAGGGTCGGCGTGGAGTGGTCGATCGTCGCCAGGGTCCGGTCCGGCCGGCGGACTTTCAGCCCGCGCTCGGCCAGCACCGAAAAGGCCTGGGGCGAGGTGACCTCGTGCACCAGGTGCAGGTCGACATAGAGCATGGCCGGCGTTTCGGCCGTCTCCGCCTTGACCAGGTGGGCGTCCCAGACCTTCTCGAACAGGGATCGCGGACGCCCGCTATCAGGCGACATGCTGGACCTCCATCGCGTTGTCGCGCACCGGCTGCAGCCAGCCGTGATGGTCCGGCGTCTCGCCCGAGAACAGGCCGAAGAAGCGCTCCTGCATCTTCTCGGCGATCGGGCCGCGGCCGCCGCAGCGCACGATATGGCCGTCGACCGAACGCACCGGGGTGATCTCGGCCGCCGTGCCGGTGAAGAAGATCTCGTCGGCGACGTAGAGGCTTTCGCGCGACAGGGTCTGTTCGCGCACGTCATAGCCCTCCGCCTCGGCCAGCTTGATCACCGAGTCGCGGGTCAGGCCTGACAGGATGGAGGCCGAGGTGGGCGGCGTGCGGATGATGCCGTCGGAGACGACGAAGATGTTCTCGCCCGCGCCCTCGGACACCAGCCCGTTCACGTCCAGCCCGATGCCTTCGTCGAAGCCGCGCGAATGGGCCTCGTGGCTGATCAGCACCGAGGAGAGATAATTGCCGCCGGCCTTGGCGCCGGTCGGGATGGTGTTCGGCGCCGCGCGGTTCCAGCTGGAAATGCAGCAATTGACGCCGTTGGCCAGGGCTTCCTCGCCCAGATAGGCGCCCCAGGGGAAGGCGGCGATGCACAGGTCGATCTGCGTGTCGGCGCCGGGCAGGACGCCGATCCCGCCATAGCCGAAATAGGCGATCGGGCGGATATAGGCATCCTTGAGATGGTTGGAGCGGACGACCATGCGGCAGGCCGCCTCGACCTCTTCCTGGGTGTAGGGAATGGGCATGTGATAGACGCGCGCCGAGTCGAACAGGCGCCGGATGTGGTCGGTCAGCCGGAAGATGACCGGGCCGGAGGGCGTGTCGTAACAGCGGATGCCCTCGAAGACCGAGGTGCCGTAATGCAGCGCGTGGCTCAGGACATGGGTCTGGGCCTCGTGCCAGTCGATGAGGTCGCCATTGCGCCAGATGAAGTCGGTTTCGGTGATAGCCATGATACTGGGTCCTGATCAGACGGCGTGAGCCGGAGTGGGTTGGTTGGCTTCGGCCCGGTCATAGGCTTCGCCGCGATCGAGGGTGAACAGAAGGGAATCGATGGCCGCGGTGACGATATCCGGGCCGCGCGCGCGGCCGGCAAAGCGCCGGCCGTCGATCTCGACCTCGATATCGGCCACGAATTCGCGGCCCGTGCCATTGGCCCGCATGCGGGTTTCCAGGCTGATGACATCGACGCTGGTGCCGGTGATGCGCTGGACCGCCGCGAAGGCGGCCGCGACCGGGCCGTCGCCGGACGCGATATCCGACATGCGGCCGCGCTCGGGGTGCTCCAGCTCGATGCGGGCGAACTGCTTCGGCTTGCGGCCGGCCGTGGTGCGCAACTCGGTGCGCAGGACCGTCCATTGCGAGCCGGAGGCGGAATAGCCCTCCATCATCGCCACCAGGTCGGCATCGTTGATCTCGCCGTGCAGATCGGCGGCCGCCTTGAACTGGGCGAAGATCTCGTTCAGCCGGTCCGGGTCGGGCTGGTAGCCCAGCTTGGCCAGGCGCTGGGTCAGGGCGTGCTTGCCGGAGTGCTTGCCCAGCACCAGGGAGGAGCCCGGCACGCCGACGCTTTCCGGTGTCATGATCTCGTAGGTGCGCCGGTCGGCGATCATGCCGTGCTGGTGAATGCCGGCCTCGTGGGCGAAGGCATTCTTGCCGACGATGGCCTTGTTCGGTGCCACGGCCGTACCGGTCATGCGCGACAGGCGCTGGCTGGCGGCCCAGATCTGGGTCGCATCGGCATGGCTGACGGCGGGGAAGATGTCGGCCCGCACCTGCAGCGCCATGACGATCTCTTCCAGCGAGCAATTGCCCGCGCGTTCGCCGATGCCGTTGATGGCGCATTCCACCTGGCGGGCGCCGGCCTT
>Ga0207849_100520_pt1 | contig 12104 bp, 8 predicted proteins | sample TtaePargueraPR_12_FD_187277 | JGI IMG/M metagenome (GOLD analysis project Ga0207849, IMG submission 187277) | Aerobic enrichment media microbial communities from Bioluminiscent Bay, La Parguera, Puerto Rico - Tt and P2 (4) (SPAdes) | ecosystem: Environmental > Aquatic > Marine > Unclassified ...
GATATGAATTCCCTCTGACGTTACCGAACTCTTGATCGCATCTTTAAGTAACGGGGCTGCATGGTTGCCTCTTCTTACCAAAATATCTTCAAGAGCACCTAATGTGGATGGGTAATCCTCAACTGGGCCGTTTTCAATGGGAGCCAAGAGTAAGGAAACAGAAAAGCATGAAGGGGCAGTTGTTTTGTCACTATCATCTGCGTACTTGGCAACTAAAGTTATATCACTTAACCCTTCATATTGAATTGTTTCAAAGCGTAACTTTCTTTGAAGAGTTTCTTCTGAGCTAAAATGATCTTTAGGTAGAATGACACTATAAGGACTGTAAAAAAATAAATGTTCAATCGGCTGGTCTTCTCCATGAATTGTCTGCTCTGCAGTTGCTCTCAACCACCAAAATATTCGTTTCAGAAACAGTTCTGGAGTCCAAGCACGTTGAACCGTAGTCCATGGCTCGATATACAAACAAAGTGAGCGCGGCTCACCCTCAGGTGTGTGATTTTGATGGATAGTGACCGGAAAATCTGTTCTTAAAGCTCTAACTTCCCAATGGGAGTCAGCTTCAGGAGAAAATGTTAGTGCTAGACGTTCAACACGGTGTATTCCAGGTACATTAATAATATCGAATGACCCTTCGGCAAACTCTGCAACGATAGTTTGTGTCTTTTGAGTACTATCAGCTCTTAACTGAATTACCTCACACGAAGGGTTGTCGTTACAGGCCTCAAGAAGACGTTGAACAGGTGGAGTCAGTTCTTCACTGGAGATTTCATGGCCACCCCAATCAAGATACCTTGCCTCCACTATTAGCCTGCTCTAGGTGGGGTGGTGGAAGTAACCGCGACTGCAGCGGAGATGATTTGAGAGCGTTTAAACCCGTTTCCAGTAGTTTCAAACTCTAGTGGTGCTGGTTTTGACTTGGTTGGCTCTTCACCTGTGCACTTAAAAATGCCTGAATATCCAAGGATTGATTGATATTCACGTTTAGCACGAATACATGGGGGATCGTCATCATCATCAGCTATTGGCTTGCTACTAGAAACAATGAAAGCCCCATTTTTTGCCTGTCCAAGAGCTTTCCTTGCTTTTTGAGATACTGTTGCCGCCTCACCATAATCAGACCAACTGTCATGAGATAGGGCTCGCCATGAGCAATGGTGCGGGGCTTGTAACAGATCATATTCTACGTCTGCAAGCTGAAACTCATCTGCTATCATCTCCCATATATCAACCCCTGCATCCCCACCTGTTAGGAAATTACTCATACTTGACCCAAGTTCAGAGCTTTTAATTCTGAAGTTAATAATGACGCTGGAATCATTTTTTGACAGTTGCTCCTCTCTATCATCATTTTGTTTACTGAATGGGGCTAGTAAATGCGATGTCAAATATTTGTTTGCACGATCATTGACGCCATAAAACTCTTGACCTTGCTTAATCAAAATAGGGGATAAGTCATCAGTTTTACCGTTCTCATCTTCACCCATGATAAGAATTTTATCGCCGTCTTCGACCGAGAACCCACTTTCCCTATTTATTTTTATTCTTCTTTTAGCTTCCTTGTTAAATGCTTTAGCATCACTGCACAGCCTGAGCTTTTGAGTTGCTCTTCGAAAAACCATTGGTGAAGACCAAATTTGACGGATGATAATTCTTTTTTCATTTTGAGGTTTTTGGTCATCAGAATAATCTGATACTGGTCCTAGCCAAAAGTGTTTTTCTAAACCTAAACAATGATCCTCATCAGGATGGCTCAAGAGCATTGCATCAACGTATGGACGGTTATTCTTATCGGTCTTCAACCTATCTCTTAATGACTTGGCAACATCAGGGGTTGTTTCATCGGGATTATCAGCTGATTCACGAATCTTACAGTCAATTAGCAAACTTGTGCTGTCTGCATCAGTAAGACGTATTAGTGACATATCACCATTATCGACGGGGAAAAAAGTGATTTTCGCAGGCATTTTTTCGATCCTTTTCAGCTATAACTAATTGCCAGTTTTAAGCTTCACAAGATGTGAGTAACCTTAATGCATAACTTTCAGCTGCATCTTTGACCCACTCATCTGTGACGACAAAAGCCCACCATATAAGCATTAGTACGGAAAGGACTCCCATGCCGAACTCAACTGAATGCTTTTGAAGGTCAAGTGACTCGTAGCCCAAGAATAAAGAGCTTGAGATTAGGAAAATTGAAACAAGTGATGTAATGACGCCTAGCCATTTTATTCCTCTGGCATTGCGTCTAAAGCCATACAATATGTTTTCTTTAAATAACAGACGATACTTTTTCCTGTCTCTGGTTTTTTCTAGCAACCATCTGACAGCAGAGTCATAGTATTTATCAGCATGCAATAAATTGCTCCTCTCATCATCAACTGATGGAGCTACCCAGCCTGTAATTTTTTCAGATAAATAATTGTGATATCGAGCCTTTGTATGACTATCTATTGTGTCATCAGTATGTCGAAGCAGAATAGTTGTTGGTTTCCCATTCCATAATTTGAAAAGCCGTTTTTCAGTTTCCCTACCTTTAAATCTTGAGTAATGGGACAAGGCAGTGATTAATCCGCAAGTCACGGAAATTGAGAACATTGCAACAGCAACGTTATAAAAGGCAGGTGCAAGAATGTAAGCTGTAAAGACAAGTGGGAGAACTCCCAAAAGAGCAGGGCGCACACGCGCTCCCAAACTGTATTGATCAAATATCTCTGACAACATTACTTTCCCCACCTCTGCTTGTTAAGATAAGGTGCGTGCAAATCTAGGTTTCCATTCCAAATCTTTATCTATCTAAATACAACCTTTAGTAATCCAACAAAAGCATGTCCTTAAAACCGGGGAAGCATAGGTGAGTGAGAATCGTTCTCAGGGTCACCTATGGTTACATTACGGTCACTAAATCAGTTACGCGACATTCTTAGTCCCACTTAAGACCAGCACCAGTCTGATACTCGGTGACTTTGGTCTCGAAGAAGTTTTTCTCCTTCCGCATATTGGCCTGTTCATCGAGCCAGGGCAGGGTGGCTTCGGCACCGGGGAACGGTTCTTCAAAGCCAAGCTGTTTGGCACGACGGTTAGCGGTGTAACGGAACTGGCCGTGATGCATTTCTTTTGAGTAACCTAAGATAGGGTCTCGCAGAATGTAACCGGCATAGGTTTCTTCGGCCGCGTCAGCTTCTTCAAACATGGTCTGGATTTTCTTCGGATCCAGTTTGACGTTTTCTTCTTTAATGATCTGTTTGACCACACGGATACCGAACGAGGCGTGCATGACTTCATCACGCATGATGTATTGCAGCTGTTCGGCGGTGCCTTTCATCAGGCCACGACGTTGAAGAGCAAAGATCGGTGAGAAGCCGTTATAGAACCAGGCGCCTTCGAAGATGCCGCCGAAGAAGGCATAGGACATCACGAAGTTTTCCAGTTCATCCGGATCACGCAGGTCAATATCGCTGCGCAGCACAGTGTTCAGACGGTCATTGGCCAGTTTGATCTTCTGGTAAATCTCCGGCACCACGCGGTAACGGTTGTAGATTTCCGACTGATCCAGACCGATGGTTTCGATACAGTGCTGGTAAGTCCAGGTATGCAGGGCTTCTTCATAGACCTGACGGGCTTGGTAGATTTGCAGCTCGGGCGCCGCCATTTTTTCCATCACTGCCAGACCGATATTACGCATGGCAAGAATATCGGAGGTGGTCAGGTAGGACAGCACATTTTCATAGACGTGGCGTTCTTCCATCGTCAGTTTGTGACGATAGTCGTGAACGTCCTGCGCCATGTTGATATCCAGCGGCGTCCAGTGGTTTTTGTTAGCGTTGAGGAAGTAGTTCCAGGCCCAGGGATACTTGAACGGTGCCAGCTGGTTAATGTCGGTGTCGCCGTTAATGACGCGCTTATCATCGACATTGACCGGCTTGGCGTTGCTCAGAGGCATCGCTTTGACCTCAGCCGAAGCGGGCGCTTCGGTGAGGTCATTGGCTGCAGGGGCTGCAGCTTCGGCCTGTTCTGCTTTCTCTTCTTCTTTTTTAGCCTCAGCGGTACCGGCTATCGGTGCTGAGAATGGATCATCCCAATTCAACATTACTGACATGCCTCGCAATCTGGTTCCAAAATTGAGCACGCTTTCGGTGCTTCCATACCTTCACCTAAAAACTCTTCTGCTTCGGCAACGCTGCTGGTCAGGGTTGCACCAGTTGTGGCAGCACTGGCAACAGGCGCAGCGGTCGGGCCGGAAGCGACCGGTTTAGGGCCACTTGGCTTTTCGGCTGATGGCGGCGGAGTCGGGGCAGAGCTGGTTTTTTCAGCACCGGTCGCACCCATCGAGCGCAGGTAGTAGGTGGTTTTGAGACCACGTACCCAGGCCAGTTTGTACAGGTTGTCCATCTTCTTACCTGATGGTTCTGCCATGTACAGGTTGAGGCTTTGTGCCTGGTCGATCCATTTCTGACGACGGGAAGCGGCTTCAATCAACCAGCGGGCATCCATTTCGAATGCGGTGGTGTAAAGCGCTTTCAGTTCATCAGGAATACGATCGATGGCTTGCAGGCTGCCGTCGAAGTATTTCAGGTCGTTAATCATCACTTCGTCCCACAGACCGCGTGCTTTCAGGTCTTCAACCATGTAAGGGTTGATGACGGTGAACTCACCGGACAGGTTCGATTTGACGAAGATGTTCTGATACGTCGGTTCGATTGACTGGCTGACACCACAGATGTTGGAGATGGTGGCAGTCGGTGCAATCGCCATGGTGTTGGAGTTACGCATGCCCTGACGTTTGATCTTGTCACGCAGCATATCCCAATCCATGGTTTTGCTTTCGTCCTGCTGCAGGTATTCGCCGCGGGCCTCTTTCAACAGCTTGATAGAGTCGATTGGCAGAATGCCTTTACTCCACAGGCTGCCTTCATAAGACTGGTACTTGCCACGTTCTGCAGCCAGGTCTGAAGAGGCTTCAATCGCGTAGTAGCTGACCGCTTCCATCGATTCATCAGCGAACTTGACCGCTTCTTCAGAGGCATAAGGCATGCGTAGTTTATACAGTGCATCCTGGAAGCCCATGATGCCCAGACCGACAGGACGGTGCAGCAGGTTAGAGTGACGCGCCTGCGGCACGCTGTAGTAGTTGTACTCGATGACGTTGTCGAGCATGCGCATCGCGGTACGAATGGTTTTCTGCAGCTTCTCTTTGTCGAGATTACCGTTTTCGTCGACATGCTTGACCATGTTGACTGAGCCCAGGTTACAGACTGCAATCTCTTTGTCAGAGGTATTCAGCGTAATTTCGGTACACAGGTTGGAGCTGTGAACAACGCCGACATGTTGCTGCGGGCTACGGATGTTACATGGGTCTTTGAAAGTAACCCATGGGTGACCGGTTTCGAACAGCATGCCCAGCATTTTGCGCCACAGGTCGACGGCGGGCAGTTGTTTAAAGTTACGGATTTCACCGCGAGCCGCTTTTTCTTCGTACTCGGTGTAGGCCTTTTCAAATGCCAGACCGGTCAGGTCGTGCAGGTCTTCCACTTCTTCCGGTGAGAACAGGGTCCATTGACCTTCTTCAGCCACGCGCTTCATGAACAGGTCAGGAATCCAGTTGGCGGTGTTCATGTCGTGGGTACGACGACGATCATCACCGGTGTTCTTACGCATATCGAGGAATTCTTCGATATCGATGTGCCAGGTTTCGAGGTAGGCGCAGACAGCGCCTTTACGTTTACCACCCTGGTTCACAGCAACCGCCGTGTCGTTGGCGACTTTCAGGAACGGCACAACACCTTGTGATTTACCGTTGGTGCCTTTGATATGGGCACCCAGACCACGGACACGGGTCCAGTCATTACCCAGACCACCGGCAAACTTGGACAGCAGGGCGTTATCGCGAATCGCGCTGTAAATACCGCTCAAGTCGTCTGGTACGGTCGTCAGGTAGCATGAAGACAACTGCGGACGCAGGGTGCCTGAGTTGAACAGGGTCGGGGTCGAGCTCATGAAGTCGAAGCTTGAGAGCAGGTTGTAGAACTCAATGGCCCGATCTTCACGGTCGATTTCGTTGATGGCCAGACCCATTGCGACACGCATATAGAACGCCTGTGGCAGTTCAAAGCGGGTGCCGTCATGGTGAATGAAGTAACGGTCGTACAGGGTTTGCAGGCCGAGGTAGGTGAATTCGAAATCGAGTTCCGGTTTCAGCGCTTTACCCAGGCGTTCCAGATCGAACAGGCCCAGTTCAGAGTCAACCAGTTCGTGTTCAATCGCGGCATGAATGTAGGTTTTGAAATAGTCCGGGTAAATATCGGCCATTTCACTTTGTTTGGCTTGTCTGTAGGTTTTGTAGACAAAGCTCAGGGCTTCACGACGGATACCGTCCATCAGCAGGCGAGCGGCCAGAGTGCTGTAGGCGGGATCTTTCTCGATGAAGGTACGGGCACCCATAACCAGGGCTTTTTCAACGTCAGACGACTTCACGCCGTCGAACAGGTTACGCTGGGTGTCACGCAGAATGCGGTCACGATCAACTTCTGCCAGACCGACACAGGCTTCGGTGATGAGGTCGTGCAGACGGTCGATATCCAGCGGTTGGCGAGTGCCGTCAGCGGCGGTGACATGCAGGGTCGTCTCGTTCGCTGGTGATGGATGTTTTTTCTCTTCTTCGGCGCGTTTTTCAGCTTGTTTCTCACGATACAGAACGTAAGAACGGGCCACTTTGTACTCACCGGCACGCATCAGTTGCAGTTCAACCTGGTCCTGGATGTCTTCGATGTGGACCGTGCCACCTTCGTCAAGACGACGCAGCAGGTTATCGGTGATTTGTTTGGTCAGTTCTTTAACGGTGTCGTGAATGCGACGACTGTCTTTGGCTGATTCGCCCTCGACGGCCAGAAAGGCCTTGGTCATCGCCACAGCAATCTTGCTGCTGTCAAAATCGGTGACTTTACCGTTACGACGGATAACGCTGTAGCCGCTTTCGGCAGAGGCGTTGTTAATGGATTGTGCTGGTTCGCTCGCCATAATGAATTCCCTGCATGTTTGGTGAAAAATCAAAAATCATGAAAACCACTAGAGATTGTGGTTTTGAAATGATTGAACCACAAGATAGTGTGTTTTTGAAGCCTTGGCAAGTGGAAAAGTTGCACATAAATTGTGCACTTTTTGTGGATAAGTAGCAGGCGATCCCGACGTAGCGTAGCAGGGCTGCCAGCTCCCGGGATTTGGGCGATTTTGGTGCTGAAAAAATAAATTTTTCAGAGAGGATAAAAAAGCATTTTTTGCCTGCCCGGAGTCAGGGGCTGGCAATCATACTGTCGCCGATGGCAGAAAACAACCACCGACGACATCATCAGTATGAAGTTACATTGTGATCAGAGTGTGTCAATGACAGAAATTGCTGTCGGGCTAAGCAGTTGTCGCGCCCGTTGTTGATGATCACGATCACTGGCCTGAACAATAACAGCCCACTTATTATCTTTTGTGGCCTCCATTGTTTCGTTGATCAGCGGATCGTGGTCTGGGCGAATGGTAAAGGCGCCTGCGGCAATCAAACCCAGAAAGGTACCGACCATAGCCAGTGCGAGGTAGGTGAGCAGCGGGCTGGATTGGGCAAAAGTTGGTCCCATCGTTGTCACAATGGCTGCCAGCACCACGCCACCGATTAAACCGGCTGCACCCATAATGTAGTGCGACAGAATGAGTTCTTTACCAATGGCCTTGGTTTCCGGTTCCAGTCGATCCTGTAGATGCGTATCACCGGGTTTAAGTAACTGCACTTCCTCGGAATGGAAGTGACCCTCATCGATCAGAGATTCTTCAGCGTGTTTAGCCTGATCTTCTGTTTCAAAAATCCCTGCGACAGTATGCGGGCGTTTTTCATAGTTCATTTTCATATCTTTCATCATGCCTCCTGAATGATTCGGGATATGCCCTTACTATGGCTGACAAGAAAAAAACCGCAGAAATCCCTCTCTGCGGCAGGGGAAATCGATTTGAAATTGATTTAACGCTGACTGACCTGGAATACGCCCACCAGTTGGGTCAGCTTCTGCGCGGTGTTTCTGACCATGACCGAACGCTGCTGCAATGCGTCGATAGCCTGTGTCATCAGACCAGCTGACTGGCCGACATCACGAGCGGTCTCGCCGTGGATCTGACTGTTCTGGTCCAGTTGTTTGATGGTGGCAAACATCTGCTCCACCAGTTGATGCAGTTGCGTGTTTTCTGAAGAGGCTTCTTCGGTTTTTTTGAGGCTGCGATCAACATTGTCGACACCGGATTCCATAAACTTGACCGCTTCCAGTGTCTCTGACTGAATGGTTTCAATCATCTTCTGGATTTCTTCGGCTGAGTTGGCGGTGCGGGAGGCAAGACCTCTGACCTCGTCAGCCACCACCGAGAAACCGCGACCATGTTCACCGGCACGCGCGGCTTCGATGGCGGCATTGAGTGCGAGCAGGTTGGTCTGATTGGTGATTTCAGAAATGACACCGATGATATTGCCGATTTCAGCGGTGCGGCTGTGCAGGTTCTGTACTGCCTTGGCCGAGGTTTCAACTACATCGCGGATTTCCTGGGTGCCATCACGCACTGACTCGAACTGAATCCGGGCGTCACGGACGACTTCATCCATCGCCTGTTTCATTGATTCAGCCGTATTGGAAGCGCTGCCAATGTCGTTGATCTGCACTTCCAGCAAATGCAGCATCTTATCGATGGCTTCAGCCACTTCATTGGAAACAACAAAGGCTTCACGGTTGGTTTCCAGCATGGCTTCGTTGGTCTGGCTGACATTACTGCTGGTTTTAATGACCTGACCGACAATGCCATCAAGGTTATCGATAAAGCTGTTGATCCAGCGGCCCATGTCACCGGTTTCGTCATTTTTCATCTGTCCTGTATCCAGGCGCTGGGCGAGATTGCCTTCCCCTTCGGCTATGGTTCGGATGACTTCCGTCATCTCATCCAGCCGGTTGGCGAGGGGATTGGTGGTGAAGGTTTTATAGAGCATGGCGATAATGACCAGCATGACCGTTGAAGTGCCGGCAATAGCCAAATCCGGCAAATCAGTCAGGATATGCAGGCCGGTATTGACGCCAAGCAGGGCTGCCATGGAATAAATAAAGCCTTTCATCAGGCTGACGTTGATTGAACGGCGACGGTAGACCTCTTCCAAATCGCCTTCGCACATCATGCCCCAACGATCCGGGGAGCCTTTGAGCTGGAAGGTGACGCCTTTACCAATGACCGGGATATGACGATAGTCTGAATAACCGGGGTAAGTCACAAACAGATTACTGCCGTTTCTGATCGTTTCACGTACGCCGGGGTGTAGCTGACCGGTGGCTGGATCGGTGAAACGAATTTCAAACTCGGTGTGACGATTGACCCTGACTGTGCCGAATTTAGTGTGAATGCCGCTTTTCAGGTTCTCACCATGAGAGAAGGTATTGTCTTCAAAGCGTGAACGGGAGAGGGCGATACCCTGCTGCAGACCCGGGTCAAAACGTGAGTCGACCATGAATATGTAGTTATCGCCTGATTCCGGGTAGATGTGTCCGGCTTCACGCTGAATCAGATCACCCAATACATCGTTAGGCACGCGGCCACAGACTGCACCGACGACATTACCGTCGACAGTCAGTGGCTGGTAGAACATCAGCGTCGCTTCATCATGGAACTTGGAACTGGATGGGCCAATCTTCAGGGTGAGCTCATCGACATAGGGGCCATGCAGGAAGGCCTCATTGACGCCTTTCTCCACGGCTTTTTTATTCAGGTCATTTTGACCGATGTGAGCGCTGTAAGTGGACTGAATCACCGTACCACTGGTATCAATAACAAACAGTTCAGAAAAGTCCGGTGCGGCGCTGAGTCTATCGTTGAGGGCTGTGAGGTTGATATCCGGGTAGGTGCCTGAAAGTTGTTCTGCGAGCAATTCCATTTGATCCCACTGGCTGCCAGCCCATTGCTGCAGCAGCTTGACCCGGGTGGCAGCAATCCCTTCAAATGTTTTTTCAACAGCCTGATAGTTGTGACGGTTCAGGAAGCAGGACCGTAGCATGGCCAGTTTGCCAGTGCTGCCGAACCAGGGCAGCCATTTTTTCTCTGCCCGGCTGAGGTTCATGGAGAGGCTTTTTAGATTGCTCATTGTCTTTCTCTGTTGTTGTTACCAGTAAAGACAGAGCAATTACTTTGCCAGCTAACTAAATAGATGTTTTCTGTTGTTAATCTGATGCGCCGTCATTAAAACGGCGCACCAGAATAGTGCGAACAAGTTTGTTGAATATAAATCAGCGGTCCAAAACAGTGCTTGTATGTGCTTTCAAACCGTTGATTTTTAATAGGTATTTAAAGTGCCGATATAACTTCCTTAACCTCATCGACGTGTTCTTTGACTTTCACCTTACGCCACTCATGACGCAGCACACCCTCTTTATCAATTAAAAAGGTACTGCGTTCGATGCCCAGGTGTTCTTTGCCATACATTTTCTTGAGTTTGATGACATCAAACAGTTTGCATACGGCTTCATCCTCGTCTGATAGCAGATCAAACGGGAAACACTGTTTCTCTTTGAAGTTTTCATGCTTTCTCAGGCTGTCTCGTGAAACACCGACAATCACCGTGTCATGCTGGTTGAAAAACTCAATATTGTCGCGGAAGTTCTGGCCTTCAGTGGTACAGCCAGGTGTGCTGTCCTTGGGGTAAAAATAAATCAGTACGTTTTGACCTTTATAATCGGAGAGACGAAAGGTTTTATCGCCGGTGCTCGGCACTTCAAAGTCAGGGACCTTTTGTCCCACTGCAACTTGACTCATTTGATCATCCTGTTTTGAAACGATTTAGGGAGAAACGTACCTTACACAATCACCGCTGATCTTGTCATCAACATGCAGGCAAAGTACCATGCCTGTTATTTTTCCGGAGTCTCATAAATTATGTATAGCGGCAGTATGGTAGCGCTTGTCACCCCCATGCATGAAGACGGTGCACTGGATGATGACAGCCTGCGAAAGCTGATTGAATTTCATATCAGCGAGGGAACCGATGCCATCGTCGCTGTGGGTACGACCGGTGAGTCTGCCACTTTGAGCGTCGAGGAGCACTGTGCGGTGATCCGCAAAGTGGTCGAGCAGGTCAACGGCCGCGTCCCGGTGATCGCCGGTACCGGTGCCAACTCCACTTCGGAAGCCATCGAACTTACACAATACGCCAAAGATCTGGGTGCAGATGCTGCCTTGCTGGTAGCGCCTTACTATAATAAGCCTACCCAGGAAGGTATGTATCTCCACTTCAAGGCTATCGCCGAAGCAGTTGATATTCCGCAAATTCTGTATAACGTACCCGGTCGCACCGCTTCAGACCTGGTGCCGGAAACAGTCGGGCGCTTGTCTGAAATTCGTAATATTATCGGTATCAAGGAAGCTTCCGGTGACGTTTCACGGGTTCAGCAAATTCGTCAGCTTTCGACCGAAGACTTTGAGATCTACACCGGCGAAGACGCCAATACCGTTGACTTTATCCTTGCCGGCGGTTGTGGTGTGATCTCTGTCACAGCGAATGTGGCGCCGAGGCTCATGCATGAAATGTGCATGGCTGCCATCAATGGTGACGAAGAAAAAGCAAGAGAAATTAATCAGAAATTGGTTGCCCTTCATCAATTTTTATTTGTCGAGGCTAACCCGATTCCTGTTAAATGGGCACTGGCTGAAATGGGAATGATTCCGAAAGGGATTCGTCTGCCCATGACGGTATTGTCGGAAAAATACCATCAGTCAGTGCGCGAGGCCCTCATTACGGCGGGTGTTCTGAATTAGAATAAATGGGTGAACTTTATTAAATGAACGCGAAACATTTCAAACAAACATCGCTGGTCGTCATGATGACGTCCGTATTGAGTGCTTGTGGCGCATTTTCTAACCTGGACGAAGTCGTTCCTGATAACACCCAGGAATATCGCCGTGCTGAAACTATGCCGCCTCTGGATGTGCCACCAGAACTGAGCACAAACCGCATCAACGATGATATCGCCGGTGAAAAAAATTCCACCGCCACTTATTCCGAGTTTGAGGAAGCCGCAAACAATCCACTCGCTGCCAAATACAAC
>Ga0207849_100525_pt1 | contig 11930 bp, 6 predicted proteins | sample TtaePargueraPR_12_FD_187277 | JGI IMG/M metagenome (GOLD analysis project Ga0207849, IMG submission 187277) | Aerobic enrichment media microbial communities from Bioluminiscent Bay, La Parguera, Puerto Rico - Tt and P2 (4) (SPAdes) | ecosystem: Environmental > Aquatic > Marine > Unclassified ...
CCGCATAAAGACCGTTTTCCGACCGACAATCAGGAGACATTCCCATCACGCCACCCCGCAGACTGACAGAACGTGCGCTTGCTCTGATGCTGGTCGCCCTGTTTCTCTGGATACCGCCACTTGTCGGGATGTTTTCCCTTGATGGCATGGTATTCGGGTTGCCGATCCTGTTTGTCTATTTCTTTGCCGGTTGGGGAATTCTGATCATTTTTTGCGCGCTGTTGACGCGGGCCTTGCGCAACGCGGCACAATCCGAGGGGCGATAAAAATGCTGTCCTCGGAACTGGTGATTTTCGTTTCGCTTTTTTATGTCGGGCTGCTTTACACCATTGCCTGGTGGGGCGACAAACGGGCTCGTGATGGTCATTCCTGGGTCCGGAACCCGACGGTCTATACCCTGTCGATTGCGGTTTACTGCACATCCTGGACATTTTATGGCGCGGTCGGAACGGCGGCGCGCAACGGGTTGGAATATCTGACGATCTACCTTGGTCCGACGGTGATTTTCCTGGGTTGGTGGTTTTTGTTGCGCAAGATGCTGCGCATTTCCAAGGCACATCGCATCACTTCCATCGCCGACTTCATTTCATCGCGTTACGGCAAAAGCACCCAGCTTTCCGTGCTTGTCACCCTGATCGCGGTTGTCGGCACCACGCCCTATATCGCGCTTCAGCTCAAGGCGATTGCAACCAGCTATACGGTTTTGACCGTCTGGGACCATGGCATGGTCGATACCGCCCAGCACAGTCTTTCGATCTTTTCCGATAGCGGTTTCTGGGCGGCCCTTGGCCTGGCGCTGTTTGGCATTCTGTTTGGCACGCGTTTTATTGATGCAGATGAACATCACGAAGGCATGGTTGCCGCCATCGCCTTTGAAAGTCTGGTCAAGATGTTCGCCCTTCTGGCGGTCGGCATTTTTGTCTGCTTTGTGATGTATGACGGGATCGGTGATCTGTTTGCGCAGTCCGCGGCCAATCCCGATACGGCGCAATTGCTGCTTTTGCGCGAAGACAGCGCGCCGCGCTGGCTGACGCTTATGATGCTGTCGATGGCGGCAATCCTGTGTCTGCCCCGCCAGTTTCAGGTGATCATTGTTGAAAATGTCGATGAACGCCATCTTGCCACGGCCAGCTGGGCCTTTCCGCTTTATCTATTGTTGATGAACCTGTTTGTGTTGCCCATCGCCCTTGCCGGGCTTGGCGCCCTCCCCGCCTGGGCGGACCCGGACTTTTTCGTCATTTCCGTGCCACTGTTTGAAAACCAGTCGATGCTGGCACTGCTGGCCTATGTCGGCGGGCTTTCGGCCAGCACAAGCATGGTGATTGTTGCCACCATCGCATTGTCGACCATGGTTTGTAATGACCTGATTGTCCCCGCACTTTTGCGCATCAAGCCGCTGCGTCTGACCGAACGCGATGATCTGACCGGACTTTTGATTTTCATCCGCCGCGCATCGATTGTTGTCGTGGTGTTTTTGGGCTTTGCCTATTACCGGTCGGCGGGGGCCACCGATGCACTGGCCGAAATCGGACTGATTTCCTTTGCCGCCACCGCACAATTCATTCCGATCATGATTGGTGGTCTTTACTGGAAAGGCGGCACCAAAACCGGCGCGCAGGTCGGGCTTGTCGTCGGCTTTGCGCTGTGGGGATATACCCTGTTGCTGCCATCCCTTGCCGATAGTGGCTGGATGGACCCGGCCCTGATCCAGAACGGCGCATTCGGGCATCCGTGGTTGCGGCCCGAAAACCTGCTGGGCCTGACCGGATTTGCCCCGCTGACCCATGCGCTGATCTGGTCGATTTCACTTAATACCGCCTTTTACGTGCTGATCAGCCTGTTCACCCAGCCAAGCGCACTTGAACGTATTCAGGCGACTTTGTTTGTCGATGCCTTTTCGCGCAAAGGACAGGACACGGTGATCTGGCGATCTTCGGCATCGATTGATGATCTGTATGAACTGGTTGAACGGTTTCTGGGACGCGAACGCGCCTTTCATTCGTTCCGCGAATTTGGTTGGGAAAAAGACACATCCTGGCGCGGCAAGGGCGAAGCAGATGCCGATATGATTGCCTTTACCGAGCGATTGCTTGCCGGGTCCATCGGGGCGGCATCGGCGCGCGTGATGGTGTCATCGGTTGCCAAGGGCGAAATGGTCAGCCTTGAAGAAGTCCTTGAGATCCTTGAAGAAACATCACATGTAATCGAATATTCCCAGCGGCTTGAACAAAAATCCCATGAACTGGAAAAAGCCGCCGCCGAATTGCGGGCCGCCAATGACCGGCTCAAGGAGCTTGACCGGCTCAAGGATGAATTCCTGACCATGGTCAGCCATGAATTCCGGACACCTTTGACATCGATCCGGTCATTTTCGGAAATCCTGGTCGATACCCCCAACCTTGAACATGACAAGGTCGAACATTTCCTGTCGATCATCGTCCGCGAAAGCGAACGCCTGACCCGCCTGATTGATGACCATCTTGACCTGGCCCGACTTGAAGCCGGACATTCAGACTGGCGCGCGGTTGATGTCGATCCGCGTACCGTGCTTGATGAAAGTGTCGAAGCGGTCAAGGGACTGTTTGACAGTCGCGCCGTGCAGCTCACGACCGAGTTTTCACGTCAGTCGGTATTGCTTCATGTTGATCGCGACCGTCTGACACAGGTGTTTATCAATCTTCTGTCCAATGCCGCCAAGTTTGCCGATCCCGACCATCCCAGTGTCACGGTACGCGGCGAGGCCATGGATGGCGGATATCTGGTGTCGATTACCGATAATGGCCGCGGGGTTGCCCAGACCGAACTTGAAACCATCTTCGACAAGTTTTCGCGCAGCGGCAAATATGCCGATGATCAGCCCAAACCATCCGGGTCGGGCCTTGGATTGGCGATTGCCCGCCATGTTGTCGAACATTGCCAGGGCAAAATATGGGCTGAAAGCCCGCCAGGCCAAGGCGCAACATTCCGGGTATTCATTCCCGGCCAGATCATGGAGGCCATCGATGCGGTCCGCCCGGGCGGCTTCCGCACGGACAGTTTTGGCACCTGATCCCGCGCCCGTCGTCCGGATAGCGCCGATCAGCTGACCTTTTCCGGATCAAAAACCGTATTATCAAGAAAACTGTCCGGCCCGACAAAGGACCGGTCATCGGCATCATTTGCGCCTTCGACCCGCCAGTCATGTTTGGGCACTGCGACATCAAGATCAGCCACCGCCGCGCGATACAGATCAGGACGATAAACCTGGCGCACCACGGAATTAAGATCGGAATCCGCAGGCACCTGTCCCCAGCGTTTCATCTGTGTCCCCACCCAGCTTCCCTGTGACAGCCACGGGAAAGTAGCGGTATAGCGATAAAACACATGGCGATCGGGGATATCGGTCGGGGCTTCGCCCGGGCGCAGAACCGGCCGCCCGCCCAGCGACGCCTTAAGAATTTCATAGGGCGCGCCGACATTGGATTCTTCGGACAACATTTGCGCCAGTTCGGAACGGTTGCCCGGCTGATCGGCCCATTCGGCGGCCCGCACAAGGGCACGAACAAGACCCGATACCGTTTCCGGGCTGGAATTCACCCAGTCTTCGCGAATACCCAGAACCTTTTCCGGACTGCGCGGCCAGATATCATCCTTAAGCGCGACAATCACGCCATCGCCATGAAATACCGCGCGCTGGTTCCAGGGCTCACCCACGCAATAACCATCGACCCAGCCATTGCGCAGACTGTCAAACATGCGCGGCGGGGCAATCACACCGATATTCACGTCCCGATCCGGATCGATCCCGGCCGCCGCCATCCAGTAGCGCAGCTCGTAATTATGGCTGGAGAACGGAAATACCGTCGCAAAGGACATGACCGGCCGACCCGCAGCCCGATCTTCATCAATCACCTTTTTAAGGGCGCGGCCCGAAAGTCCGCGCGGACCGTGCATTGCCACCGAGTCGGCTTCAAGCATGCGCTGATACAGTCTGGTTGAAACCGTGATCGCATTTCCGCCGCGCCCCAATGCCATCGGCACGACAATATGCTGAACCGGGACCCCGCCAAGACCAAGACGGGCCGCAATCGGGATGCCTGCCAGAAGATGGGCTGCTTCGAACACGCCATAGGACAGCTTGTCGCGAATGGCCGCCCATGACATTTCACGGACCAGTTCCAGATCAATGTTTTCCTGCTCGGCAAAGCCCATCGCGCGCGCGACAACCGGTATGGCGCAATCAACAAGCGGGACAAAACCAAGACGAACCTTTTCAGCCATTCCTCAAAACTCCAACTGAAACGCCGTGATGACGCTTTGGGCGATCTCGTAAATCTTGCGATTCTGTTTCATGGCGTTCTTGCGCAGCAGCGCATAAGAATCTTCTTCGGACAGGCCTTTTTCCTTCATCAGGATGCCTTTGGCCCGTTCGATCAGTTTGCGTTCATTGAGTTTTGCCTGCGCCTCGTCGCGTTCGCGTCTGAGCTGATCAAAAACATTGAAGCGCGATATCGCCATTTCGACGATGGGACGAATGCGGTCCTGTCGCAGGCCGTCCACCACATAGGCACTGACCCCGGCCGATACGGCTTCCTGGATCATTGAGGCGTCGCTTTGATCAACAAACATCGCGATCGGGCGTGCAATGGCGCGCGACACCTGAAACATCTGTTCAAGCGTGTCACGGTCCGGGTTTTCCAGATCAATAATGATGATATCAGGCGCCAGCGCCTGAATGCGTTCGACCAGATTATGTGACGTCCCGATACGGGCGACGCGGGCATATCCGCTTTCGACCAGGCCACGTTCGACAATGGCTGCGCGATCGGGATTCTCGTCAATTACCAGAATGTTATATTCTTCCAGCTTTACCAAAATTAACTCTAACTCCCTGACAACCCGGGTGGTCGCGTCTCTCTTTTGTTTTTAATTTCCGTCCCGTTTTCGGATCCGGATTGATGTCCGGGATGCGATATCGACCGCATCCCGAAAAGATCTGATTGGCGGAAACCTTATTCCGCCGGTACTGCCTGTGCCGGTGATGACGCGGCCAGGCGTTCGGCCTGTGCGCTTTCAAACCGTGCTTTTTCCTCGGCCTGGGTCGCCGCAGAGAACCGCACTGCCAGAGCCGCGAACGAACAAACGATCACGGCACAGCCCAGATACAGAAGCCCTTCCTGATAGGTAAGTTCTTCGGACTTGAACAGGAAGCCCGCTGCAACCGCACCGGCATTGCCACCGGCACCAACGATACCGGCAACCGAACCCAGTGCCTTGCGATTGACAAACGGTACGATCCCGAAAGTCGCACCTTCGGACATCTGCACAAACAACGAGAAGACGATCATCACGGCAACCGCAACAGCCAGTGCCTCCATCTGGGAGAAGGCAACAAGTGCCACACCTTCGATGAACAGCGCCATGAACAGGAATTTGACGCGCCCCGAAAGGCCACCCTTGGCGGCAAACTTATCGGAAAACACACCGCCCAGCGTGCGGGCAAAAATGTTCATCAGACCAAACAGACCGGCAATCATGCCCGCCGTTGCCAGCGACAATTCAAACTTGTCGAAGAAATAGATCGCCGCAATGTTGTTGATGGTTAGTTCAACGCCAAAGCAGGCAGCATAGACCAGGAACAATGCCCAAACGCGATAATCGGAAACCGCGGCCATCATGCCCTTGGCAGCACCGGCCGTATCATCTTCGGGTTTGAGCGCGCCGCTTTTGCGCATCTCGTCATAGTTGCCTTCCGGGCAATCCGTGGTGAAGACCCAGTAAAGAACAGCAACCACCAGCATGATCGCCCCCGGGAACACCATCGCCAGACGCCAGCCCATGGTTTCCGCAACCCCGAACCCAAGCACCATGGCAAGGATCAGCGGCATGACCATTTGGGTGACACCACCGCCAAGGTTACCCCAGCCAGCCGTCGTGGCATTTGCCGTACCGACGACATTGGGGGCAAACATCATGGATGTATGATACTGGGTAATCACAAAGGATGCCCCGATCGCCCCGATGGCAAGACGCGCCAAAAGGAAGGTTTCATAGCTGTCGGCAAGACCGATCAGCATGACCGGAAGCGACCCCAGAACCAGAAGCCCGGTATAGGTCTTGCGCGGGCCGATCTTGTCGCAAAGCGGCCCGATCAGAAGCCGCACCAGAACCGTGATAGCAACCGATGCAATGATGGTGCTGCCGATTTCGCTTTTGGTAAGTCCAAGATCATCGCGTACCAGCGGCATCAAAGGCGCGATCCCGAACCAACCAAAGAAGCACAGGAAGAATGAAAGCCAGGTCAGGTGAAAAGTCCGCATCTGAACAGTCTTGAGACTGAAAAGATTTATGCGTGTAGCCTTGTTCTTGATTTCCATAATGTGAAGCCCTTCGTTTAGGTCGCGCAGAGCTTGCGAGATGCTGTGTACGACCGACGGTTTTTCCCCATGGGCCTCTTGCTTCATCTGATGGATTCCGCAGGCGACCCGTCATTCGTATCGGAAAGGCTGCGCGTCCATCGCGCTGCTGTTCCAAACGTCTGATCGTCCGCCGTTGGACGAAGAACTGTGAGCCACCCGTCGTTGGGCCTGCTTTCGTCAAAGCTGCTCACACGGGATGACATGCTGCAAACAGCGCGCCAGTTTTTCCGCGATGCGGGATAAAATTTGCAAATTGCTGGAATCCAATGGTTTTGGACGAACGCGCCTGCAAACAGCGATTTTGGATTTTGGCAAATTTCGCAATTTTGCATATTTTTTAATCTTGTCGATTTTGTGATGTTTATTTTTTAATCAAATGCAATTATTCCCCGCATAACAACTCAACCACCCGGATTGTAATCCCCGTTAAATTACAGACAGTTGCAAGATAATTTTTCCCGTTTTCCATTCTGGCACGGGACTTGAATATATCGGGGTATGAGCGCGGGCAGTGTCGCCTGCGGCTCCGGCCGAAAAGCCGATTGCATATATAAAGAATCCAAAGACGGGTTCACCGGATAACGACGTCCGTTGCGAAATGCCTTTTAAAAGAGCAGGCCGCATCGGGCGTTTTTTTTTGTGCCAACTTCGCATCCCGCGACGAGGAGCCAGAGACAAATGAACCACGTCCCTGCAAACATAAAAGCCGCAAAATCCCGCCTGGTTGTCATTGGCAACGGCATGGCCGGGATGAGAACGGTCGAAGAAATCCTGAACCGCGCACCGGACAAATACGACATCACGGTTTTCGGTGCCGAACCGCGCGTGAACTATAACCGCATCATGCTTTCGCCCCTGCTGTCCGGTGAAAAGAATTTTGACGAAATCGTCATCAACACCCCGGAATGGTATCGCGAAAACAACATCCATCTTTATTCCGGCGACCCGGTTGTTGAAATTGACCGCATCCGCAAGGTCGTCATTTCCAAAAGCGGCACGGAAACCGAATATGACCGTCTGTTGCTGGCCACCGGTTCGGACCCGATCATCATTCCGGTTCCCGGCCACAAGCTTTCCGGTGTTGTTACCTTCCGCGATGTCGATGATGTTGACGTCATGCTGGGTGCTGCAGCCAAGGGCGGTCCAGCCGTTGTGATTGGCGGCGGGCTTTTGGGTCTTGAAGCCGCGGTCGGCCTTCAGGCACGCGGCATGGATGTGACGGTTTTGCATCTGGCAGGGCATGTCATGGAACGCCAGCTTGACCCGTCGGCAGGTTACCTTTTGGCACAGGAACTTGAACGGCGCGGCATCACGGTAATTACCGAGGCCGACACCGCCGAAATCGTCGGAACGGAAACCGTAACCGGCGTGCGTCTTAAGGACGGACGCATGATCCCGGCTGATCTGGTGGTCATGGCTGTTGGTATTCGCCCCAACGGGCGCCTTGCCGCAGACACCGGCATCGCAGTCGAACGTGGCATTGTCGTTGACGATGTCATGACCACCAGTGATCCGGCGATCTTTGCGGTTGGCGAATGCGTACAGCATCGCGGCCAGTGTTATGGCCTTGTCGCACCGCTGTTTGAAATGGCGAAATCCTGTGCCGATCATTTGACCGAGATTGCGACCGATGGCTACGCCGGGTCGGTCACCTCGACCAAACTTAAGGTCACGGGTGTTGATGTCTTTTCCGCCGGTGATTTTTCGGGCGGCGGCAATACAGAAGAAATCGTGTTCCGCGATGCCGGACGCGGTGTTTACAAACGCATCGTCCTTGAAGACGGCAAGATCAAGGGCGCGGTTCTTTATGGCGATACCACCGATGGCGGCTGGTATTTCCAGCTGATGAAGGACGGACAGGATGTTTCGGAACTGCGTGACACCCTTGCCTTTGGTCAGGCGTTTGCCGGGGGATCTGCCGGAAACCCTCTTGACGCCGTTGCAGCCCTGCCAGATGACGCAGAAATTTGTGGCTGTAACGGCGTTTGCAAAGGTTCCATCGTTTCTGCCATCACCGAAAAGGGCCTGACGACCCTTGATGAAGTCAAAGGCCACACCAAGGCGTCGGCGTCCTGCGGATCATGCGCAGGACTGGTTGAAAACCTGCTTGCCGCAACCCTTGGCGGTGATTATCAGGCCGCAACGGTCAAGCCGATCTGCACCTGTACCGATCATGATCATGACAGCGTGCGCCGCCTGATCATTGCCAAGGGCCTTAAATCGATGCCCGCCATCATGCAGGAACTGGAATGGAAATCATCCGATGGGTGCCATGTTTGCCGCCCGGCATTGAACTATTACCTGTTGGCTGCATGGCCGGGGGAATATGTCGATCATGGCGCATCACGGTTTATCAATGAACGCGTACACGCCAACATCCAGAAAGACGGCACCTATTCCGTGGTGCCGCGCATGTGGGGCGGCCTGACCAACCCGCGCGAATTGCGCGCGATTGCCGATGTCGCCGATAAATTCGACATCCCGACAGTCAAGGTTACCGGCGGTCAGCGTATTGATCTTTTGGGTGTGAAGAAGGAAGACCTTCCGGCGGTTTGGGCCGACCTTAATGCCGCAGGCATGGTATCGGGTCATGCCTATGGCAAATCGCTTCGGACCGTCAAAACATGCGTCGGACAGGAATGGTGTCGCTTCGGCACCCAGATGTCGATGAGCATGGGGGTCGAACTTGAAAAAATGACCTGGGGGTCCTGGATGCCCCACAAGTTCAAAATGGCCGTATCGGGCTGTCCGCGTAACTGTGCCGAAGCCACCATCAAGGATTTCGGCGTGGTGGCAACCGATGGCGGCTGGGATTTGCATGTTGGCGGCAATGGCGGCATCCATGTCCGCGCGACCGAACTTCTGTGCAAGGTCACAACCGATGAAGAGGTCAAGGAATATTGCGGTGCCTTCATCCAGCTTTACCGCGAAGAGGCCCGTTATCTTGAACGCACAGCACCATGGATCGAACGCGTTGGCCTGAAACATGTTCAGGAACGCGTTGTTGATGATGCCGAAAATCGCAAGGCCCTGTTTGATCGCTTCATGATCAGTCAGCAAAACGCCCAGAAAGACCCATGGGCCGAACGCGCATCCGAGGGCGTTGACGCCCACGAATTCAAACCCCTTTCGATGGTCGCAGCGGAGTAAGACAGATGACGAACAATCTGACCTGGGTAGAAGTCGGACCCGCTGCCAATATCCCGCAGCAAGGCGCGCGTACCCTGCAAACCCAAACCGATCGCATCGCGATTTTCAGAACCCTTGATGATCAGATCTTTGCCCTGCTTGATCGCTGCCCGCACAAGCAAGGCCCCCTGGCACAAGGCATCGTGCATGGCCATTTCGTCACCTGCCCGCTTCATAACATGGTGTTTTCGCTTGAAACCGGCGAGGCACAGGGCCCCGATGACGGCTGTGCCGCCAAGGTCGAATGCAAGGTCATTGACGGCATGGTGCGGGTTGGCCTGACCGAACTGCAAGCTGGATTGCGCCATGCGGGATGAGGTCAAAACAACCTGCCCCTATTGCGGTGTTGGCTGTGGCCTGATCATTTCGCCAACCCGTGACGGATGGGCTGTCGGCGGTGATCCCGACCACCCCGCCAACCTTGGGCGCATCTGCTCCAAGGGGGCGGCGTTGATCGATACCATCATGGCCGAGACCAAGCGCGATTTTCGCCTGCTTGAACCCGAAGTCGATGGCAAACAGGTCGGCTGGAAAACCGCCATTGCCGAGACCGCCAATCGCCTGCGCGACACCATTGAAAAATATGGTCCGAAATCGGTGGCCTTTTACGTCTCGGGTCAGCTCCTGACCGAGGATTATTATGTCGCCAACAAATTGATCAAGGGCTTCATCGGGTCACCCCATATCGATACCAATTCAAGGCTTTGCATGGCATCGACCGTGGTCGGACACAAGCGTGCCTTTGGCGCCGATGTGGTGCCCGGATGTTACGAGGATCTTGAGATCGCCGATCTGGTCATTCTGACCGGGTCAAATCTGGCATGGTGCCACCCGGTGCTTAATCAGCGCCTGCGTGCGGCCAGGGAAAAACACGGCACAAAGATTGTCGTGATTGATCCAAGACGGACGGCAAGTTGCGATATTGCCGATCTGCACCTTGCCATCAAACCGGGCAGCGACGTTGCCCTGTTTAACGGTTTGCTGGCCTGGCTTGACCAGACCGGCAATACCGATCTTCGTTACGTCGCCCGCCATGTCAGCGGCTATGAACAGGCCGTGGCAGAGGCCCGGGCCGACTGCCCGGATATCGAGACAACCGCCCAAAAATGCGGGCTCGACCAACAAGACAGCGCCGATGAAACCGGCTCAGGTCTGGGAAAACTGGAAACGTTGTTTAACTGGTTCGCGGCCTTTGATCGTACCGTCACGGTCTTTTCACAAGGCGTGAACCAGTCATCTAGCGGATCGGATAAGGTCAATGCGATCCTTAATTGCCATCTGGCAACCGGTCGTGTCGGAAAGCCGGGTTCAAGCCCGTTTTCCGTCACCGGCCAACCCAATGCCATGGGCGGGCGCGAAGTTGGCGGCCTTGCCAATCAGCTTGCCGCCCATATGAACCCCAATGATCCGGTCGATATTGATCGTGTCAGACGGTTCTGGAAATCCGATGCCCTTGAACCGGGCGAAGGATACAAGGCGGTCGACATGTTCCGCGCCATTGAAACCGGCGAAATCAAGGCCGTCTGGATCATGGCAACCAACCCGGCAGTCAGCCTTCCGGATGCGGATCGTGTGCGCCTTGCCCTGTCGCGTTGTCCGCTTGTGATTGCATCCGATGTCGTCAATGACACTGACACATTGCGCCACGCCCATATCAAATTGCCCGCCACCGGATGGGCAGAAAAATCGGGCACGGTCACCAATTCCGAACGGCGCATATCGCGCCAACGCCCGTTCCGCGAGGCCCAGGGCAATGCCAAGCCCGACTGGTGGATCATGACCGAAGTCGCGCGTGCCATGGGATATGGCAAGGCTTTCAAGTACAAGGATCCCGCCGATATCTTTGCCGAACATGCCGCCCTTTCGGAATTTGAAAATGACGGCATGCGGGCCTTTGATATCGGCATCTGGCACAAGGCCAGGAAATCGGCCTATGACGCGATGGAACCGTTTCAGTGGCCGGCTTCTCGCAAACATCAACCGGCCAGCGGTTCCCAACGGCTTTATGGTGATGGCATATTCACCACATCAAGCGGTCGGGCCAAAATGCTGGCTGTTGCGCATATTCCACCGCAATCCCGAACCAGTCGCGACTTCCCGCTGATTGCCAATAGCGGCCGGTATCGCGATCAATGGCACACCATGACACGCACTGGCACAGCAGCACGTCTTTCGGCCCATCGCCCGGAACCACTGCTTGAAATCCACCCAAAAGATGCCGCCAAATTTGGGCTTTCGGATGGTGGCATTGCCCGGATCAAAAGCAGCCATGGCGCGTCCCTGATGCGGGTTCTGGTCACAGATGCGCAAATGCCCGGACAGGTTTTCATTCCCATGCACTGG
>Ga0207849_100536_pt1 | contig 11670 bp, 11 predicted proteins | sample TtaePargueraPR_12_FD_187277 | JGI IMG/M metagenome (GOLD analysis project Ga0207849, IMG submission 187277) | Aerobic enrichment media microbial communities from Bioluminiscent Bay, La Parguera, Puerto Rico - Tt and P2 (4) (SPAdes) | ecosystem: Environmental > Aquatic > Marine > Unclassified ...
ATTTCAGAACTCAATAACGTGAAAAGTGCCCGTGTGCATCTGGCGATTCCCAAGCAGTCAGTGTTTGTACGTGATCGTAAAGATCCGACCGCCTCTGTCGTGGTGAATCTCTACGCCGGCCGTACTTTGGAAAAAGGCCATGTCAATGCGATCACGCACATGGTGGCTTCCAGTGTGCCCAATATGACCAATGCCGATGTCACCGTTGTCGATCAGCGCGGTAATCTATTGACCCAGCCGGAGCGTGATAGCGGTATCGCCATGAGTGACAGTCAGCTGGAATATACTCAGAAAGTGGAACAGCTCTACATCAGCCGCATTGAAGACATCCTGACGCCGATTGTCGGCATGAATGGAGTGCGTGCCCAGGTGGTCGCCGATATTGATTTCACCATGACCGAACAGACTCAGGAAAGTTACAACCCTGATATGGCGGCGCTGCGCAGTGAACAAATCCGTGAAGAGGCGCGTGTCGGTTCCACCGGAGCTATTGGTGTGCCGGGGGCTTTGAGCAATCAGCCTCCAGGCGGTGGTGTGGCGCCCGAAGAAACTGCGAATGTGGATGAAGAGGGTAACCCGATTCCAGCGCCGCGACCTGAGTCTTCAACCAAGAGCGCAACCCGCAACTTCGAATTGGATCGTACTATCAGTCACACCCGTGCTGCGCCTGGCGAAGTCAGAAAACTGAGTGTCGCCGTGCTGGTTGATGAACGTCGCAGTGTAGATGCCGAAGGTAATGTGGTCTCTACACCCCTTACTGAAGCCGAAATGACCCGGATTAATGCCCTGGTGACCGATGCAATCGGTTTCAATCAGGCCCGTGGTGACAGTCTCAATATTGTCAATGCGGCGTTTGCGGCACCTGAGAATATGGAACCCTTGCCGGAAAAACCAATCTGGGAACAGGCCTGGGTCTGGACCGTGGCAAAACAGGTGGCAGGTGCGCTGGTGGTGCTGTTCCTGATATTCGGTGTGATTCGCCCGGCATTCCGCGATATGGCTAAAGTGCCGGCAGCGGCGAATAACAATAATCAGGATGGCATGACTGCCGAACAGGTCCTGTCCAACAGTGGTGGCGTGAGCAGTGAAGAGATTGCTAAACTGGCAAAAGGCTCGGACCAGATGGAAGAGCAATTAAGTAATGTTCGTAGCCTGGTGCAGCAAGATCCCGCGCTGGTGGCACAAGTGGTCAAGAACTGGACAGCGAGTGATGCCTGATGGCTGAAGAAGTCAGAAAACTGAGTGGTACTGAAAGAGCAGCGGTTTTCCTGCGCTCAATCGGTGAAGCCGATGCGGCGGAAGTGCTTAAGCACATGAGCCCGAAAGAAGTGCAGAAAGTCGGTCAGGCAATGGCCACATTGCAGAACGTGACCCGTGAAGAAGTGCAGAATGTGCTCGGCAGTTTCGTGACGACAGTAGAGCAGGAAACCGGTCTGGGGATCGGGTCTCATGACTATGTTCGTAAAATGCTGGTTGGCGCTCTGGGTGAAGACCGTGCCGGCAGCCTGCTGGACCGGATTCTTTCCGGCAGCAACACCAACGGTCTGGAACAGCTCAAATGGATGGATGCCCGTGCTATCTATGAAGTCATCCGGCTGGAACATCCGCAGATCATCGCTATTGTCTGCTCCTTTCTTGACGCCGATCAGGCAGCAGAGGTGTTGTCTCAGTTTCCGGAAAGGGATCAATCCACCATTCTCTTGCGCATTGCGACGCTGGACGGTGTTCAGCCATCAGCGCTGACCGAGCTTAATGAAATTCTGGAAAAACAATTCAGCGGCAATGCCGGTGCCCAGACAACCATGGTGGGTGGTCTGAAAACTGCCGCGGATATTCTTAACTTCTTTGACAGCGCCAGTGAAGCGGCGATCATGGACAAGATTAAAGAATCCGAGCCTGATCTGGGACAAAACATCGAAGATCTGATGTTTGTGTTCGACAACCTGAATGAAGTCGATGACCGCAGCATTCAGACTCTGATGCGCGAAATACAGACCGATCAACTGCAGATGGCTCTCAAAGGCGCCGACGAAACGCTGAAAGAAAAATTCCTCAGAAATATGTCACAACGTGCCGCAGAAATGATGCGTGATGACCTTGAAGCCATGGGCCCGGTCAGACTCAGTGATGTAGAGGGCGCGCAGAAAGCGATCCTGGCTACCGCGCGCAACCTAGCCGAGAAAGGGGAAATCATGCTGGGCGGTGGAGCCGGCGATGACTACATCTGACGATACCCTGGTCACCAGGCATACCAACATTCTCTCAGCTGAAGAGCTGGCCGATGCTTTCGAGCGTTGGGAAGCGCCCCGCATGGTGTCCGTCAGCGATGTGGAAGGCGACGGCGGGATGCTCGATGTCAAAGCCATTGAAGCCCTGCAGCAACAGGCCCAGGAAGAAGGTTACAAAGCCGGTTTTGAGGAAGGCCACAAGGCAGGTTTCGAAGCCGGACAACAGGCAGGGCAGAAAGATATCCAGCAACAAATTACCTACCTGCAGCAGATCCTTGGCAGTCTCGAACAGCCATTGAATGACCTTGACCAGCAGATTGAGCAGGATCTGGTCAACCTAGCCATCACCATGACCCGTCAACTGTTGCGGCGTGAACTTAAACAGGAGCCTGAGCATGTGATAGGCGCTATGCGTGCTGCTTTACAGGCCTTGCCTATCAGTGACCGCAAACTCAGGATCTATGTCCACCCCGATGATCTCACCATCATCCAGAAAGGCCTGTCGATGGATGGTGAGGACAGTTCAAGACAATGGATTGAAGACCCGCTGATGACCCGCGGCGGCGTCAGGCTGGAAACAGCCGATACCACGGTCGATGCGACCGTTGAAGCCCGCCTCAACAGTGTGATCAGCAAACTGCTCGGCGAAGAGCGGGGAGAGTCGGATGGCGGAAATTAAACGTCAGGCACTGTGGCAACAGAAGTTGCAGGAATATCAGCAGCGACTTGATGGGGATCACAGTAACGATGTGCTGGTAGAAGGCCGTCTGACCCGCATGGTGGGGCTCACGCTGGAGGCTGTTGGCTTTCAGGCTCCTGTCGGCAGTCGCTGCGAGGTGCTGGGCAGTGGTCAGAAACCGATTGAAGCTGAAGTCGTCGGCTTTGCCGGAGAAACCCTGTATCTGATGCCCACCGGTGATATGCGCGGTCTGGTGCCCAATGCCAAAGTCCGTCCTATTCGCAGTGATTCGCAGGTGCCGGTGGGTGATGGCATGCTCGGCCGTGTGGTTGATGGCGCCGGCAAGCCGCTGGATGGCAAAGGTCCGCTTAAAGTCAGAGAAAAGGTGCCTTTGCATGGCGAACCGGTCAATCCATTGGCGCGTTCACCCGTGCGTCAGCATCTTGATGTCGGTGTGCAGAGTATCAATGCCCTGCTCAGTGTCGGCCGTGGTCAGCGCATGGGTCTATTTGCCGGCAGTGGCGTTGGTAAGAGTGTGCTGCTGGGCATGATGACCCGTTTTACCGAGGCCGATGTGATTGTAGTCGGCCTTATCGGTGAGCGTGGCCGTGAGGTGAAGGAGTTCATCGAGGATATTCTCGGGGAAGAGGGATTGTCACGCTCTGTGGTCGTAGCGTCGCCGGCCGACCATTCTCCCCTGATGCGTCTGCACGGGGCGATGCTGGCTACCTCCATTGCTGAGTATTTCCGTGACCAGGGCAAGCAGGTGTTGCTGTTGATGGATTCTTTGACCCGCTTTGCCCAGGCACAACGTGAAATCGCGCTGGCTATCGGTGAACCGCCGGCCACTAAGGGCTATCCACCCTCCGTATTTTCCATACTGCCGCAACTGGTTGAACGTGCCGGTAACGGTCCTGTAGGTGGGGGGGCGATCACCGCGATATATACAGTACTGACAGAAGGCGATGATCAGCAGGACCCGGTGGCCGATGCCGCCCGTGCCATTCTGGATGGTCATATTGTTCTGTCGCGTCAGCTGGCGGAATCCGGTCAGTATCCGGCCGTCGATGTTGAGGCCTCCATTAGCCGCGTGATGCCGCAGATTGTTGATGCCGAACATTTGCAGCGGGCGCAGCAATTCAAACAGATATATTCGACTTATCGTCAGAACCAGGATCTGATCAGCGTCGGCGCATACGCCCGTGGCAGCGATCCGCTTATTGATGAGGCGATTGCGATGTATCCGGCCTTAGTGCAGTTGTTGCGACAAGGTATGGATCAGGCGGTAAACTGGCAGCAGAGCGTGCAGCGCCTGCAGCAGGTGACAGAGATGCGTAAACAGGTGCAGAATCAAAGCCGTCAGGGACAAAACCAATCGCCGGCAGTGATAGAGGGCAACCGGGGATTCTGACAGATAAGCAACAAGGCAAACGGTGAATTGAGCGGATTATGAGTCGAACACGGAAATTGGATCCTGTGATTGATATGGCGCGTAAAGCCACCGAATCAGAGCTTATTAAACTGGGTGAGCACAATGCCCTGCTGCAACGTGAGCAGAATCAGCTCGACGATCTAATGCAATATCGCGATGAGTATCTGGCACGGTTCAGACAGGGCGACCCGATGCAGATGTCTGCCAAAAAAGCGTTGGATCTAAGGGGCTTTCTGGCTCAGTTGGATCAAGCGATTCAGGCGCAGCAGTTGCAGGTTAACCACAGCCAGCAGATAGTTAACCGTCAGCAGCAGCACTGGTTGCAGGCTCGGAATAAAGAACAGGCGCTGGATTCTCTGATGGCCCGCTATCGTGCTGATGAAGAAGTGAAGCAGCAACGCAGGGAGCAGCGTGAGAACGATGAACATACCAATGCCATGTGGCTGCGTTCACGACGCGATTGAGTGAATCAAAACGAACATACGGTCACTTAAGTTTTCATCAAAAAGAAGTCATCTTTTTCTTCTCACTGCCGATATAGAGACTAACAAGTCAGGCCCCAAAGGCGGGACATGGCTGTGCCGGGCAAAGGAGCATTAAGATGACTGACACAGATACTGAACATCTGCCTGAAGCTGAACTCAAACCCCTTGTGTTGCAGCCATTGTTTGCTCCTGAGCAAAGTACTTTTTACCTGAAGGCGAAATTCAGCTGGCAAAAGCGCTGGCAGGCGGTCATTGAACAATGCAGTGATTGTTTTATCCGTTATTAGGGAGCAGGTCGTGAACAGTATCAATGAGATTCAATGTGGCGAACAATTGACTATAGCTCACTGCGCTGACATTTATGCGCAGCTGCTTGCTGCGATGGCGGAAGGCCAGGCAGTGAATATCGATGTCAGTCAGTTACAGCGTATTGATACCGCAGCATTACAGCTTTTCTACAGTTTCCAGCGTGATGCCCAGGCCCAGGGACTGGTGACGATCTGGTCAGAACCCAGTAAGGTTTTTTGTGATGCAGTCGATATATTAGGCATGGACCCATTTTACCGGCAGAATAGTTAGCATCAGTCTGAGTCAGCAATAAGGAGTGACAGTGTTATGGCAAACATTTTGGCAGTAGATGACTCTGCTTCGATGCGACAAATGGTCGCATTTACCCTCAAAGGAGCCGGTCACACAGTGACTGATGCAGAAGACGGTAAACATGCCCTTGAAATCGCCCGTCAGAAAAAATTCGACCTGGTACTGACAGACGTCAATATGCCGGTAATGGATGGCCTCAGCCTGACCCGCGAGCTGCGGCAGTTACCCAATTATCGATTCACTCCGATTCTGGTGTTAACCACAGAAGCCGGACCGGATAAAAAACAGGAAGGTCGCGCTGCCGGTGCCACCGGCTGGCTGGTCAAACCCTTTAACCCTGATCAGTTGCTCGCCACAGTCAAAAAAGTGCTGGGCTGAGTTTCAGGATAGCGAGTCAGAGTCTGCCATGAGCATTGATGTTTCCCAGTTTCATCAGGTTTTTTTCGAAGAAAGTTTCGAAGGCCTTGATGCGATGGAAATGGGACTGCTTGGCATGCAGGAAGGCGCACCGGATGCCGAGACCATCAACACGATTTTCCGGGCTGCGCACTCGATCAAAGGGGGGGCCGGCACTTTCGGTTTCAGCCGGGTCTCCGAGTTTACCCATGGCCTGGAAACCTTGCTGGATCAGATGCGAAACGGCGAACGTGATGTCAGTCAGCTCGCGATCAACACGATGCTGCAGGCAGTGGATGTGCTCAGAGACATGCTGACAGCAGTGCAGCAGGGCGATGAGATTGATGAGACTTCTGCTGCCAGTGTGGGCAAAGATATCGAGGCTTTTTTGCAGACAGACGGCAACATAAGCAGCCCTTTAGACACAGAAGAGCCGAAAACGACTGAGTCAACTGGGTGGCAAATCTTTTTCAAACCACACAGCCATCTGCTGCAGACCGGCAACGATCCTGTGCGTATGCTGCAGGAACTCGCTGAACTGGGCGAGCTTTCGGTTGATATGGATGCATCAGCCTTACCGGCATTCAGCGATTTAGAGCCGGAAGATTGTTATCTGGCGTGGACGATGGAGCTGCGCGGTGATGTCACGCTGGAGCAGATCAATGAAATTTTCGAATGGGTCGAAGGCGATTGTGAACTGAGCGTGACACCCCTGTCGGAACAAACAGTCACTGTTGCAGAGCAGGATGAACCCGCGCCGCTTGTTGAAGAATTAGACCCGGTTGCAAGCACGAACAATGCGCCTGTCATCGAAACAAAAAAAGCGGCTACCGACACCGTAGCCTCATCTATACGCGTCGGTACCGACAAGGTTGACTCGTTGATTGATCTGGTTGGTGAACTGGTGATCACGCAGTCGATGCTCAGCCAACTGGGTGAGAATTTTGACCTCAGTCGTGTTCAGCAACTCATTGACGGTCTGGAACAACTGGAGCGTAATACCCGCGAACTGCAGGAGGGCATTATGCGGATTCGCATGTTGCCCATCAGTTTTGCTTTTAACCGTTTTCCGCGGTTGGTGCATGATCTTAGTGCCAAGATGGGTAAACAGGTCGAATTGAAACTGAGCGGTGAACAGACCGAGCTTGATAAAACCGTGATGGAGAAAATCGGTGACCCGCTGGTGCATCTGGTGCGCAATTCGCTGGACCATGGTCTGGAAACACCGGAAAAACGCCTTGCCTCGGGCAAACCGGAAACCGGTTTATTGCATCTCAATGCCTATCATCAGGGCGGCACCATCGTCATCGAGATCAGTGATGACGGCGCCGGTCTCAATGAAGAGAAAATTCTCGGCAAAGCGATTGAGCGCGGCCTGGTCAGCAGCGATGAGACGCTGAGTCCGGAAAAAATTCATGAACTCATTTTTATGCCCGGCTTTTCCACTGCCGATGAGGTCAGTGATGTCTCCGGTCGGGGGGTGGGCATGGATGTGGTGCGAAAAAACATCCATAGTCTCGGCGGCAGTGTGGACGTCAGCTCCACGCCGGGCCTTGGCTCCACCTTCACTATTCGCCTGCCGCTGACCCTGGCGATTATGGATGGCCAGACCATCCAGGTCGGTGACCAGCGCTATATCATCCCCCTGATTTCAATTATTGAGTCCGTTGAGATCAAACCGGGCACCGTCAAACAGGTCACCGGCAAGGGCGAGGTTTACAGTTTGCGTGACGAATATGTGCCGATCATCCGGCTTTATGAGCTGTTTAATCTGACACCGCGCAGCGACAAGCTGGAGGATGGGCTGCTGGTCGTGGTCGAATTCGAAGACCGCAAAGTAGGCCTGCTAGTGGATGAGTTACTGGCCCAGCAGCAGGTTGTCATCAAGAGCCTGGAGAGCAATTACCGCAAAGTGACCGGTATGGCCGGTGCCACCATACTCGGTGATGGTACGGTCGCTTTGATCCTGGATATTTCCGGTCTGCTGACTTTGTATCGCCAGCCGTCTCAACAACGTGTTAACAGAGCCATCCGGGCGGCCTAGGACCTGTCATGATTGAACTCAGTCAAAGCAACGAAATTCTGGATATGTTCGATGTGATGGGCAGCGTCGAGGCTGGGATGCTGCAGTACCTCACTTTCGAACTGAATCAGGAGCATTACGGCGTTGAGATTCTCAGCGTGCAGGAAATCAAGGGCTGGGATCATGTGACGCCAATTCCGAACACGCCTGAGCACGTCTGTGGTGTGCTGAATCTGCGAGGGGCCATCGTGCCGATTGTGGATCTGAGACTGTTCTTCGGGATGCCGTTTGAGCCCTACACCAAGACCACCGTGGTGGTCGTACTCAGAGTGCAGGATGTGACTCAGCGCACTGTCGGGATCGTGGTAGATGCGGTGTCAGATGCGCACAATGTGCATCCGGATGAGATACAGCCGGCGCCCGATTTTGGTGAGCAGCTGAGCACCGAATTTATTTCAGGCATTACCCGCATGGACGACAACATGGTCATGCTGCTGGATATCGATAAATTACTCAGTCGCGAGCAGATTGGCTAAAGATGGCACAGAGCTCAGCACGCATTATTGCCATCATGAACCAGAAAGGCGGGGTCGGTAAGACCACCACCACGGTGAACCTCGGACATGCCCTGGCGCAGGCGGGACAGAGAGTGGCTCTGATGGACCTGGACCCGCAGGGGCAGGTCGCAACTAGTCTGGGCTTTGATAATAATCAGCCCGGTCTAGACAGTGTTTTGCTGGATGGTGCAGCCATTGATGATATTAAGATTCCGGCCCGCGACAAGCTGGATCTGATTGTCGCCGGCAGCCGTTTGAATGAGTTTGAGCACACCAGTGAGGGTGGTCTTCAGCGCGGTCATCGTCTGCGGGAAGCGCTGTTGCGGTCGTCACTCAATCAATATGATTATGTGCTGATTGATTGTCCGCCCTCTTCGGGTCTGCTGGGGGTCAATGCCATGTTTGCCGCCGGTGAATTATTGATACCGGTATCCGGCGATTATCTGTCGCTGCAGGGTCTGTCACGGATGATCCAAATCCTTAAACGGGCGGAAGAACTGGCCGGTCATAAAATCAAACTCTGGCTGGTGTCGACCCGGATGCAGATGCGGCGAAAGCTGACCGAAGAGGTGAGGAACCGCATCTTGAAATATTTCCCGGGCAGGGTGTTTTTTACCCCGGTTCGGGAAAATGTCGCGCTGGCCGAATGCCCCAGCTTTGGCAAAACCATTTTTGATTATCGAAAAAACAGTCCGGGCGCTGAAGATTACTTGTCACTGGCGCAGGATTTGATGAGTGGGAGAACAGCCGATGGCTGAGAACAAACAAGCGATGGGCAATGATCCTCTGGCCTGGTTAGCGCAGGAAGATGAAGCAGTAACAGCAGGACAGAGCGAGAAAAAGAGCACAGTAAAAACGCCAAAAAAAACGGTCAAGGCTGCTCAAGAAACTCCCGAAAAAACCGATACAGAAATTGTAGAACAGAGCTTTGCGCAGCTGGCAGAACAAGGCGAGCAGATCGTTAATGAATTTTATCAACATCTGTTTTCTCACTATCCCGAGCTTAAGCCAATGTTTGACGGTGTCTCGGCTGCGGGGCAGCAGAAGAAACTGCTTGCAGCGCTCATCCTGCTGGTCAACAACCTGCGCAAACCGGAGATTTTGCAGGATTACCTGAAAGGTCTCGGACTTCGTCATCAGGGTTATGGTGTCGGAGCCGAGGATTACCAAAAAGTTAAAACCAGCTTGCTAACAGTAATGAGCAGGCTGGCAGGGGAAAACTGGACGGATTCAGTTGAAGCCGCCTGGGATAACACTTTGAATGCAGTCGCTCAGCAGATGCTGAGTGCCTATGATTCTCTGGAGGAATCAGCTATGGCAGTCACCTCACTCAAACAAGAAGATGATTTCAGCAATATCATGGCAAAGGCTCTGGATGGTGCCGTGACCGCAGTGATGATGGTCGACAGGGACTTCAATATTACCTATGCCAACCAGTCCACGCTGGATATGCTGGGCGAGCATGAGGAAACACTCAGAAACGCCTTCCCGGGCTTCAGTGTTAAAAACCTGGTTGGCTCCAATATCGATGACTTCCATAAAAATCCCAGACATCAGCGTCAGCTTTTAAGTGACCCGAATAATCTGCCCTACACCGCGGATATCAAAGTCGGACCGCTCGCATTCAGACTGAATGTGACGGCCATGAAAGATGAAGACGGCAATTATGTCGGCAACATGCTGGAGTGGCACAACGTCACTGAGGAAAAGCTGCGCAACGCCGATATCCATGGTCAGTTTGACGCCATTAATAAAGCAATGGGCGTCATCAGCTTCAATATGGATGGCACCATCATCGATATCAACGATAACTTCCTCGCAGTGGTTGGCTACAGCCGTGAAGAAGTGGTGGGCAAGCATCACCGGATGTTCGCTGAGCCGGAGCTCGCTAATAGTGCGACTTATGCCGAATTCTGGGCCAAGTTGAATCGCGGCGAATTTGATAGCGGGGAATACAAACGGGTGGGTAAAGGTGGAAAAGAAATCTGGCTACAGGCCAGTTACAACCCGATATTTGATATCAATGGCAAGCCTTATAAAGTGGTGAAATTTGCCGCTGATATCACCGAACAGAAACAATTGCAGATGACGGTGCAGTCGGTGCTGGAATCCACTGCCGTGGTGATGAATGCGATGGCAGAGGGCGATCTGACCAAGCTGATGGAAGGTGAATACGAAGGTGAGTTTGCCCAACTGCAACAGGCCATCAATGGCACTGTAAACAAGATGTCATCGGTGGTACAGGACATCACTGAGGCAGCCGTCAACATTTCTGCTGCTGCCAGTGAAATTTCCCAGGGGAATGTGGACCTGAGCCAACGGACCGAAGAGCAGGCTTCCTCTCTGGAAGAGACCGCCTCCAGCATGGAAGAACTGACCAGCACCGTCAGACAGAATTCTGATAATGCCCGTCAGGCCAACCAGCTTGCCGTGGATGCCCGTGAAAAGGCTGAAAAAGGTGGCGCGGTCATACAGAACGCGATTCAGGCGATGTCTGCCATCAGTGCTTCCAGCAAGAAAGTCGCCGATATTATCGGTGTCATTGACGAAATTGCATTCCAGACCAATCTGCTGGCATTGAATGCGGCAGTGGAAGCGGCCCGCGCTGGTGAGCAGGGCCGTGGCTTTGCCGTCGTGGCTTCCGAGGTGCGTAATCTGGCTCAGCGCTCTGCGGCCGCAGCCAAGGAGATCAAAGAGCTTATCAACGATAGCGGCGAGAAAGTCAGAGAAGGTTCGGCGCTGGTGGATGAATCAGGCAGAACCCTGGAAGAAATCGTAGAAGGCGCTAAGAAAGTTGGCGATATTATTTCTGAAATCGCTGCGGCAGGTCTGGAACAGACATCCGGTATCGAACAGGTGAATAAAGCCGTCACCCAGATGGATGAAATGACCCAGCAGAATGCCGCACTGGTAGAAGAAGCCGCTGCGGCCAGTGAGTCACTGGATGAGCAGGGCCAGAGCCTGCAGCAGATGATGGCTTTCTTTCACACCGGCGGTGAAATGGCACGGCCGCCGCAACAACAGCAAGCTGTCGCCAGTCGTCCTCAAGCGAGACAGCGACCTGCAGCGGCGAAATCGACACGACCTGCTTTCGGGCGGCCCGCAAAGGCGCGGCAGGATGATGACGAATGGGATGAGTTTTAGTTGAGACATCGGGCGGCCAGATGCCGCCCGTGATCAACCTGAGGGATCAACAATGACCGGTGTGCTCGGGCGTGAATTTACCTTTTCTGACAGGCAGTTCAAACGGCTTCGTGCTTTTGTTGCCGA
>Ga0207849_100538_pt1 | contig 11603 bp, 10 predicted proteins | sample TtaePargueraPR_12_FD_187277 | JGI IMG/M metagenome (GOLD analysis project Ga0207849, IMG submission 187277) | Aerobic enrichment media microbial communities from Bioluminiscent Bay, La Parguera, Puerto Rico - Tt and P2 (4) (SPAdes) | ecosystem: Environmental > Aquatic > Marine > Unclassified ...
TCACGACGCATAGCCGAACCACCGATGGTGAATGCACCAAAGCCAACGTTCGCACCAACGCTGTACCATTCGCCTTCGCCCATGTGCTCACCGGTAACAGCAACAGCAACCGAAACACCGTCGAAATCACCAGAGTACTCAACGCCACCGGACACGCGGTTATCACCGGAGGTTACTTTATCGTCGTTTTCCGAGCTGTCATCGTCAGCATAGGAAATACCAGCTTTGAAACCACCGAGCGACGGGGTGTAGTAGGTCAGACGCTTGGAGTCGCCACCAGCCGGAACGGTGTCCGGAGTGACAGCAAGGGTAACCCAGTTCGGCATGTCACCGTCGTTTGCACCAACCGGGCCAACTGCCGGAGCGGAGATGCCCATGTCAGCTGCAGCGCCGTCTTCGGCACCGAGTTTAACCTGACCGAAGCCACCGTTAACGTACAGGTACTGTTCGTCAACCATGGTACCGGAGTTGCCGCCTTCACCTTCGAATTCAATAGCAGCACCAACTTCGATGCCGTTATCAAGGGTGGTTGCACCTTTGAAGTGAACTTCGGTGTCGGACTGGAAAGCGTTTACGTTATCAACAGCGTTGTTGTCCTGATCGGCAACACCAATCCACTGTTCCATGTAACCAGAAACCGACAGGCTGATTTTCTCAGAAGCCTGTGCCTGGCCTGCGAAAGCAACAGCGACGAGTGCGCTGGAAGCTACCAGAATCTTTTTCATCTTTTCCCTCAACGTCTTTGCAAATGCGCTTGAGCGCATAACAAAATTAGGTGAGCAGCTTTTTTGTTTTTACCGCTCGGTTCGACGCTATGGAGCCAGTATTTTTTGCTGCCGTCAACGATACCGTGATCAAAATGCGACATTTTTCACATTATGTTGCACAAAAACCACACATGTTTTTATTTGCCCGGCGCGCCATCCGCCTTATAGTGCGGGCAACTGCTGAACGACACTCGACATTAAGGGCCACACCGTGAACAGTTCTTTCGCCAAAATTCTAACTATCGCTACACTTTCCGTTTTTTTGGCAAGTTGTGCAGGAACTGAAGCCGACTACGATAGTTTTCCTGGCTCAGCGCCCGGAGACCGAAAAATAAATGGTAGAAGTGCGACACGTGCCGACCTTAAGAAGGAAGGTACGTTGTTTGGTGAAGATGGCCTGAACATTTTCGGCGGAGAAGACTCAAAACAGGGTCAAGGATCCGGCATCGGCGTCAACAGCTTCTTGTGGCGTGCCACACTTGATACGCTGTCATTCATGCCCCTTAATTCTGCGGACCCGTTTGGCGGTGTGATCATTACCGATTGGTATTCGCCGGCAGAGACGCCAAATGAACGCTTCAAGCTGACCGCATATATTCTTGGTACAGCATTGCGATCCGATGCCATCAAGGTTTCGGTATTCCGTCAGGTCAATGTCGGTCCGAATCAGTGGCAGGATGCGGTGGTCGAAGCGGGGACGGTTACCTCTCTTGAAGATGCGATCCTGACCCGTGCCCGCCAGCTGCGCATCGACAGTGCAAATGCCCAATAGGGTTAATGGCACAGGACGCCTTATATATATCGCCCGAATTCAACCCCCACTCGCTTGAACGCGACTGGGGGTTCGTCATGCGCAGCCAGTACCCAGCGCTGTACGCCGCCCTGTCAAAAGACCTTTCAGCGTTGCGTCGTGCAATGTTTGATCATGTCATCGCGCAAGCAACGGTCACCCAAAGCCAGGGTGACCAGATAAAGAAGCCCGTTTTGCAAAAAGATGCCAAGGTCACGACGGAGTCGGTGAGCCCCGATGCGCAGCAGCTATATCGCGAAGTTGGCCTCGATACCCTATCACTGGCTTTGCTGGCGGATGTTCCCATTCACCGTCCATTGCAAATAAGTCACAACAGTCTGGTTGGTCATTGGCGCTGGCTGCGTCAGGTTTGGCGAACATGTACGAATTTTTCCGAAAGAATGCCGCACGACGGCATCAAAGAATCCTCAACCTCGGAAATCATCACAGCCATTGATGAAGGCCGAAACAATCTGGCAATTGCCCTGTTGCGTCAAAGCTTCCGCGACCTCGAGTCGGAGGATAATTCCACGTCGGCACGATCAAACCGGACGCACCATTCTTTTCTTGCCAATCTAACTCTGTTTTGCCCTTTTATCGGAACCGAACTATTGTGGCGGCAAGGCCTGATCGCTGGCCCGAAAGACAGAAGGCTTGATTGAATGAAAATGCGCGCGATTCTTCCGGTTTTGGCACTTGTTGCCCTGACGACCCTTAGTGCCTGCGGCTTCCGGCCGCTTTACGCAACAGGGGGCGACAATTACAACACCGCTGCAAACATGGCGCTTGTCAAAGTTGCCCTGATTAATGACCGTGTCGGTCAGGTCACGCGCAATGCCTTGGTCGAGACCCTGACCCCGCGGGGGCAAAGCAAGACCCCCTTGTATGACCTTAAAGTCACACTGAGCGAATCGACCAGTGAACAGGGCTTTACCAAGGACAACGAAGCGACAATCGCCGATTACCTGATCACGGCGACCTATGAACTGACGCGCCGGCAGGATTCAAAGGTCCTGCGCAAGGGCAATGTCAGAACCCGTACCAGTTACAATATTGTCGATTCCGATTTCGCAACCATCGAAGCCGAAAGCGCCGCCCAGGCCGATGCCGCACGGACTTTGGCCAATCAGCTTGCCAACCAGGTCGCAATCGGCCTGAGATCGCAATAAATCCCGTTCTGTCATCTCAGCACCCGATACCAGGATAACCAAGACGCTTCATGAAGCTCAAGGCAGCCCAAGTCGAAACCTTTTTGCGCAGTCCCGATGCCAAGGCACAGCTGATCCTGATCTATGGTGAGGATGAAGGCCTTGTGCGCGAACGGGCCGTGCGCCTGGCCAAAACCGTTGTCGAGGATCTCAAGGATCCGTTTCGGATGATCGAACTTGGCATTCCGCAGCTTAAGGAAGATGCCGGACGCCTTCGTGATGAGGCCGCCGCGATCAGCTTTGGCGGCGGACGCCGGGTAATCCGCATCCGCGACATTGGCGAAGCACAAGCCCCGATTATCGCAGACTTTCTGGCCGATCCGGCTGGTGATGCCCTGATTGTTATTGAAGCCGGTAGCCTTGCTTCGAAATCCAAACTGCGTCAGGCGGTCGAAAAGGCAGGCAATGGCATGGCCCTGCCCTGTTATGCCGATAGTGGTCGCGACATCGAAACCCTGATCCAGTCGATCATGGAAGAACACAAATTGCGGATCGATCGTGATGCCACCCGCTATCTGGTGGCAAATCTCGGATCCGACCGCATGATTTCACGAAGCGAGCTTGAAAAGCTTGCACTTTATGCGCTCAAAGACGGTCAGGTCACGTTGGCCGATGCGATGGCCTGTGTTGGTGATAGTTCCGCCCGCCATTATGACGATGTCATTCAGGCTGTTTCACAGGGCAATGTCGTCAATCTTGATGCAGCACTGACCCGACTGGTGGAAGAAGGTCTCAACCCGGTCGGCGCATTGCGCATGATGATCAGCTATTTCCAGAAATTGCACCTGGTAAAGGGCTTGGTTGCCCAAGGTACCAATGCCGATCAGGCAATGAAGTCCCTGCGCCCGCCCCTGTTTTTCAAGGCAGCAGACCAGTTTCGTGCCAATCTGAACAATTGGGCGGTAAATAACCTGCAACGTGCCCTGCAAATTCTACTTGAGGCCGAAAAGGACTGCAAAAGCGGCCTCGCCATCCCGGAAACCATTGCCCATCGCGCCATGATCAAGGTTGCCGTCGCCCGACAGAAACAGGCACGGCGGTAACGGTTTTCATCTAATATTTTATTGATACCAATTAAAAACGGGCCACCGATCGGATGGCCCGTTTTTTTGTGGCGAGATGATCTTTGTCGCCGAGTAACCGACAACACCCGTCATGCCTTGTCGGTTATGATCAACTCATCAAGCTCGTCTTCATCGATCGCATCGGATTCGATTGGCGTGTCGCCCTCCGGCCCATCGACGACGGTATCAAGATCAATCCCGTCATCCTCGCCATCGCTTTCCGGCAAAGTAGCATCGGCGATGCTTTCAAGTTCTGCGGTCAGCTTCTCTTCGGGATCTTCGTCGTCTGCGGCCGGGTCATCGTCTTCGATAAACATCGAATCGAATTCATTCTCGTCCGAGTCGGAAATTGCCGAACTGTCTTCATCTCCGGTCAGATCATGTGCCTTGCCATGTGTAAGCCGTTGCAAAATGTCATCAAGCTGCTCAAGCGTTTCATAGCGAATAGAGATTTTTCCAGCCGCGCCATCAAAATCAATATTTACCGCCAACCCCAACATGTTGCTAAGGTCACGTTCAAGAGCCACAGTATCTGGGTCTTTATGCGCAGAAGCCCCACCAGATGCTTTTTTGGGCCGGGAGGCCTTGCCGCCGTCGGTTTTCACCAGCTTTTCTGTCTGGCGAACATTCAATCCCTTTTTGACAATCTGGGCTGCAAGCTCGACAGCATTTTCCGCCCCCAACAATGCGCGGGCATGGCCGGAGCTCAGAACCTTGTCAGACAGCATTTGCTTGATCGGCGCTGGCAGTCCCAACAAGCGCAAGCTGTTGGCGATGTGACTACGGCTTTTGCCAAGCGCCTGACCCAGTGCTTCCTGGGTGTGCGAGAACTCGTTCATCAGCCGGTTATAGCCTTCGGCTTCTTCAAGCGGCGACAGATCCTGACGCTGAAGGTTCTCGATCAGGGCAATTTCAGCTGTTTCGCGATCATCGAAATCACGCACCAGCACAGGAACTTCATGCAATTGTGCCCGCTGTGCCGCACGCCAGCGACGTTCACCTGCGATGATTTCATAGGTGGTTTCACCCGTAGAAGACGCACGCACCAGAATCGGCTGAATGATCCCCTTTTCACGGATTGAGGCAGCCAGATCATCAATGGCTTCGTCATCAAAATTGCTGCGCGGCTGGAATGGCGACGGCTTCAAATCCGTAATGGCAATCAGCTGTGTGGTGCCGCCCGGCCCCGGATGACCACCAGCCGATGCTTCACCGCCTGCGGCAACCGCAACGCCGACATCTTCGTCATCTTCACCCAGAAGTGCAGACAGTCCTCTCCCCAAGCCGCGTTTTTTTGCTTCGCTCATGCTTTAACCCCTTCGCGTTTCAGGACTTCGCTTGCCAGATTGAGATAGGCCCGTGATCCCGGGCATTTCATGTCGTAAACCAGAACCGGCGTCCCGTGACTGGGGGCCTCGGAGACACGAACATTGCGCGGAATGACAGTGCGATACACCACGTCACCGAAATAGTCGCGTACGTCATTGGCAACCTGTGCCGACAGGTTGTTGCGCTTGTCATACATGGTCAGAACAATACCCTGGATTTCCAGATCCGAGTTAAATGCCTTTTTGACACGTTTGATGGTGCGAACCAGATGACTGACCCCTTCAAGGGCAAAGAATTCGCATTGCAACGGCACAAGAACCGCATCAGACGCCACCAGCGCATTCAAGGTCAAAAGGCCAAGCGACGGCGGGCAGTCGATCAGGACGTAATCGACATCCTGCGGCAACTTGCCCAGGGATTCTTTCAGCTGCATCTCGCGACGTTCAAAATCGACCAGTTCGATCTCGGCACCGGACAAGTCCATGCCGGACGGCACAATCGTCAAACGCGGGATCGCGGTTTCCTGACGCGCTTCTTCCAGCGAGTTGCCATTGATCAGCACATCATAGGAACTGATCTGACGATCCGAAGGACGCAACCCCAAACCGGTGCTGGCATTGCCCTGCGGATCAAGGTCAACAATCAGAACACGCTGATTAACCGCAGCAAGCGCCGTCGCCAAATTGATGGTGGTGGTTGTTTTACCAACGCCCCCCTTCTGGTTGGCAACCGCAATGATACGCGGACGATGCCCTGCCCCTTGTGACTGGGCGGAAAGCGGCAAGTCAATTACATCAGTCACCGGCCAACTCCTTTTAAGATCATCACGACTGCGTCCGGATCCACCAGACTGGCATGCGTGGTTACATCAAACGACCAACCAGCGTTTCGTGCATCCGCCAGCTCATCCTCAAAGGCACGTCCCTTCAGCAGCACATAATGGCCACCGGCTTTCAAATGTCTTTGTCCCAATTCCAGCAATTTTGGCAGCGGTGCAAAGGCGCGCGCCGTAATCACATCGGCCGCGCGCGGTGCTGCGGCTTCGATCCGTTCACGGGCAATTTCTGTCTGCGCCAGAACATCGCAAACCCGGGCTGCTTCCATCAGGAAAACCGTTTTTTTGGTATTGGATTCCATCATGGTGACGTTGCCCGCCCCAAGAATGGCCAAAACGATGCCCGGGAATCCGGCGCCAGAGCCGAAATCAACGATTTTACCCTCTGCAGCAACATCCTGCAGATATAGCCAAAGCTGCGCAGAATCCTGTAAATGACGTCCCCAAACGTCTTCAGCCGTACTGGCGCCAACGATGTTAATACGTGGCTGCCATTTGACGACAAGGTCTGCGTATTGGTTCAAACGGTCCAATGTTTCACGTGAAACATTCAAATCGCGTTCGAACCACGTTTTTACGGGTGCGGAAATGGATTGCATAAATGATTTATACGTCCAGTTTGAAAAACACACCAGACTTGATTTTTGACGTTTTGCGTTTTTCGTCGCGTCGCGACGCAAAAAATCGGCTCGAATGTTTCATGTGAAACATCATTTATCAGAAATCGAGAGGCCAGATGGTGAAAAGATAGACTTGGTATCATGGCCATCGCCTGCCGCCCCACCCGACAATACGTCCCTGCCCAACCTTGGCTTAGTAGCTGCACCAAAGAATGTTTCACGTGAAACACTACTATACGCATCCCGCCTTCCAGGTTGTGCACCCACCCAAGCCGACAAAGCGCACCCCAACAATAACCCGACATTCACCAGATCTGCCCTGATCACCGCAAGCGCCCTGCCCGCACTTCATCCAAAAACCACCCACAAAGTTGCGCGGCCCCGTCGTGTATTAGTCCCATTTCGCGATGCAGATACGTGCCAATCTGTTGGGTCAGTAGTGTCGGATTTTCGGTTAACTAACTGTCCGGCATCCCCGCCCGATCAGGAGGCGTTGCCAATTAAGCTGCTAATAAAATGTCCTGATGCGACTCCCAAGAAAGAACCTGGTGCAGTTGTTCGGGCGGTCTATTCAGAACGAAGAACGCAAAAAGGCCCGGCTGATTGCTCAGCCGGGCCCTTGCAGAATGAATTTGATCAGATGTTACTAGGCGCTTTTGGCCGCCTTGTCATCGCTGCCACGATGCTTGTGGCTTTTGATATGGCCGAGCAGGGCTGTTACCGCTGCCGGGGTTACGCCCGGAATACGGGACGCAGCCCCAATCGTTTCAGGTTGAATTTCCTTGAGCTTCAACCGGATTTCAGCAGACAGACTTCCGACGGAATCAAAATCAAGGCCACGCGGCAAGCGCAATTCTTCGTCTCGCCGGAACGCGGCGATGTCTGCGGCCTGCCGGTCAAGATATCCTTTATATTGCGCATCGATCGCCACCTGTTCCTTGATCGCCGGATCAAGATCGCCAAGCTGCGGCCACACGCGGGTCAAGGTATCAAAATCGATATCGGGATAGGCCAGAAGGTCATATGCAGATCGGCGCACGCCGTCCTGGTTGATCCTGATATCAAACTTGGCCAGACCATTCGGCGTTTCCGTCAGGGTCGAAACTTCATCCTTTGCGGATTGCAGGACGGCTTTCTTTGCCCCCCACACCTGTTCGCGGGTTGACGCAATACAGCCAATATCAAGACCGCGATCCGTCAGACGCTGATCGGCGTTATCGGCACGCAGCATCAGTCGGTATTCCGCACGCGATGTAAACATGCGATACGGTTCGCGCGTCCCCAAGGTCACCAGGTCATCGATCATCACACCAATATAGGCATCTGCCCGATCGAGCACGAATTCACGTTCGCCACCATCGGCGACCAGTGCCGCATTCACCCCGGCAATCAGGCCCTGCCCGGCTGCTTCTTCATAGCCGGTCGTGCCATTGATCTGTCCGGCAAAGAACAGACCGGCGACCTTTTTGGTTTCCAGCGTATGGCGCAATTCGCGCGGATCAACGAAGTCATATTCGACAGCATAACCGGGGCGGAAAATCTCGACCTTTTCCAGACCCGGGATGGTGGCGAGCATGGCCAGCTGCACTTCTTCGGGAAGCGAGGTCGAAATACCGTTCGGATAGACGGTCGGATCGTCGAGCCCTTCGGGCTCAAGAAAGATCTGGTGCTGATTCTTCTCGGCAAAGCGCACGACCTTGTCTTCGATCGACGGGCAGTAACGCGGACCGCTGCTTTTGATTTGGCCGCTATACATCGGAGCACGATGCAAGTTGGCACGAATGATTTCGTGGGTTGCCTCGGTCGTCCAGGTCATATGACACGGGATCTGGGGCACTGTAATTTCCTTGGTCAGGAAGGAAAACGGATCGGGCGGATTGTCGCCAGGCTGTTCCTGCAAACTTGCCCAATCGATGGTGCGGCCATCCAGACGCGCCGGCGTACCGGTCTTTAATCGGCCCAGTTTGAAATCATATTTTTCCAGCGTCTCGGAAAGACCCATTGCCGGGGCATCATCAATTCGACCGGCCGGCGTAGTCTTTTCGCCAATATGAATAAGACCGCGCAGGAAGGTACCCGTGGTCAGCACCACCGCACCGGCACGATATTCAATGCCCTCGCCCGTGATGACACCGGCCACGCGATTGTTTGCGTCAATGATCAGGTCTTCAACCCCGCCTTCAAGGATCGTGAGGTTCTCCTGATTGGCGAGGATATCCTGAACCGCTTCGCGATAAAGCTTGCGATCGGCCTGTGCACGCGGCCCCCGTACCGCCGGTCCCTTGGAACGGTTGAGCATACGGAACTGAATGCCGGCACGATCAATGGCGCGACCCATCACACCATCAAGCGCATCAACTTCGCGCACCATATGTCCCTTGCCCAAACCGCCGATGGCCGGGTTGCAGGACATTTCACCGATGCGATCAGCGCGATGGGTCACCAGCGCCGTTGCTGCCCCCATGCGCGCAGCAGCAGCAGCAGCCTCGCAGCCGGCATGGCCACCGCCAACAACAATCACATCAAAACGGTTGTGCGACACATTCTGTGACATCGAATTCCTCACTCAATCCCCACACCCATATGTGGCGGGTTTGAACCTTTGCGGTTCGAATAGGCTTATCAGGTCCGGTCAATGGACCAATGTTTCACGTGAAACAATCGCAGGGCTCGAACTGTAGAGACTCTTCCCTGATCTTATTTTCCGATACAGAAATCCCCGAAAATAATATCGAGCAAGTCTTCCACATCGACACGTCCGGTAATCTTGCCGATCTCGCGTACTGCCAGGCGAACATCCTCGGCAGCAAGTTCTGCGATTTCGGTCTGCAATCCGCGTTCAAGATGATCGCTGGCACTTTCAAGTGCACGCCGGTGTCGCAGCCTTGTCAAAGGCACGGGCCCGGCAAAATCGAGCCCCTCTTTTACGCGAGTTTCCAGCAGTTGCAAGAGGCTTTCGACCCCCTGCCCGGTCATGGCCGATATGGCCAAAACGGGAAGCTCCTGGCGATCCCCTTCAACCGAAGCACCCTGCCAGACGGTCGGGATATCGCCCGCATCGCTGCCATCGACCTTGTTGATCAGGATGATGGTCTTTGCATCAATCAGCCGGGCCGCTTCGGGATCGATATGGGGCCAGTCGGCACGATCAACAACAACAAGTCTGAGATCGGCATTCTCGGCCCGCTCGGTCGCGCGACGCACCCCTTCGCTTTCGATCACATCACCGCTTTCGCGCAGGCCCGCCGTATCGACCATGGTCACCGGGAAACCACCAAGATCAAGATGAACCTCGATCATGTCGCGCGTGGTCCCGGCAATCTCGGAAACAATTGCCGCATCGCGCTGTGCCAGACGGTTCAGAAGGCTCGATTTCCCGGCATTGGGCGCACCAAGAATGACGATCTGGAACCCTTCACGCAGGCGTTCGCCCCGGCGGTTATCAGCCAGATGGCGTTTGACCTCGTCATTCACAGCACGCAGATCGCCATGCACAACCGGCACAATCCCGTCGGGAAGATCTTCATCAGGGAAGTCGATATCGGCCTCGATATGGGCCAATGCCTTCATCAGGCGTGTGCGCCAGCCTTCATAAAGCGTACCAAGCTCACCGGCCATCTGACGCACGGCCTGGCGACGCTGTGCCGCGGTTTCAGCATCAAGCAGATCAGCGATCCCTTCGGCCGATGTCAGGTCCATCTTGCCGTTTTCAAAGGCCCGTCTGGTATATTCGCCCGGTTCAGCAATGCGCAGGCCGCTTTGACGCGACAGGCAATCAAGAACGCCTTCGATCACGGCACGTCCGCCATGAACATGCAGCTCAACCACATCTTCACCGGTAAAGCTTGCCGGGCCGGCAAAATAGATCGCCACCGCATCATCAAGACGCTCGCCCGATTGCGGATCACGGATCGGGGCGTAAACCGCATGGCGTGGCTTGGGCAGCGCATCACGTCCCAAAAGCGCACAAAGCGTCTGACCGGATAACGGCCCCGAAAGGCGGATCACGGCCACACCGGCACGCCCGGCCCCGGATGACAGGGCAAAGATGGTTTCTCGGCTTGCAATCATGATGGATCGTTCAATCTTGTGGTTTCGGTTCGTGCTGTCAAATTCGTTCAGATAGTCCCAGAGTTCAACATAGCGCTCAAACTACCAACAGAGATTTAAGGAACACGAAGTAATTTGACCCATTCAGCAATATCCAAACACCTAAGCTCGCAATGATAGGAGGCCAAGCAAAACCCTTAACCTTCAAGTATTGAAATTTTTACCAATCCAAATACATACCAAGGGGAATTTGTGGGGCCGTAAGGTCCAATGCAACCCAGCTAAAAGCCCGATTTTTCCATGCCTGTGACTGTTTCAGACCGTAGGCCGACCCGCTAATCCGGCTTGATATTACAATCACTAGATGGATAAAAAAACATGATAAAAATTGAACTTACAACCATTCTCGATGCAATAGAGCTAATGAACAGCCCAATGACATCGGGTATGGCTCAGAACCAAGTCGCAGAAATGCGACAATTCGCAGTTTCGGAATTGGCTTCTGGAGAGCGCGTTGTCCTAGTATGTCAGGATCAGTATATCCGTGATCTTAAAACCGAAGACGCAATAATCACGTTGTTCAACACGGACAACGCAGAAGGCTTGCAATCGGCCAGTTTTGTTGCCTGATCAGTCTGGCGGCTCCAGTTCGCTGGGCCGCCAGAAACCTTATTGATCCGGCGAAAGCTGCAATCTTTCGACCACCTGACCACCGACCAGGTGATCATTCAGGATGGCGTCAATATCTTCCATCGTCTCGTACCGATACCAGGTCCCTTCCGGATAAATCACCATTACCGGGCCCAACTCGCACCGGTCCAGACATCCGGCCGTGTTGATCCGGGTCATCGGAATGCCGAGTTCCTTGGCGCGGACTTTCATGTAATTGCGAAGCTTGGTCGCGCCCTTGGAATTGCAACAGCCCCGCTCATGGCCAGCC
>Ga0207849_100544_pt1 | contig 11476 bp, 11 predicted proteins | sample TtaePargueraPR_12_FD_187277 | JGI IMG/M metagenome (GOLD analysis project Ga0207849, IMG submission 187277) | Aerobic enrichment media microbial communities from Bioluminiscent Bay, La Parguera, Puerto Rico - Tt and P2 (4) (SPAdes) | ecosystem: Environmental > Aquatic > Marine > Unclassified ...
GTTCAATAAAGCGGGGTTTGTGTAGGTAACCCTCTTGTTGGAAGAAACCAGCAGGATGCCATCCGGGCTGAGATTAATGGCTTCATATTTTTCCCTGATTTGCCACATCATCTGCTCGAATGCTCTGCCGGTAGAAGCAATTTCATCACTTCCCTGCAACGGCAGCACAACCTCACTTTCACCGGCGGCAAAGCGATTTGAGGCATCTTCGAGCAACTGGATTCGTTTGGCGATTCTCCCTGCCAGAATCCAGGTCACAAGCAGCGCGATAAGCGTCATGACTATTGCTGCAGTGGCAAGTTTGTGATGGGCATCCAGCAGCAGCGCCCTCTCCTCTTCAATGGAAAAGCTCAGTAATGCTTTACCAACGGTCGTGCCTTCAATATCAAAATGATAAACGACATCAAAATAACCGTCCCGAGCTCTCATGAGGTTTGTATCCTCTCTGAATTCACGTTCCGGATAATCGGCACTTCGAAGTTCAATTAACGGATCTTCATAAGAATAAACCTGAACATAATCCACTTGTTCAATGGCGAGGATAGAGGAGGCTGCATCGTTGACTGCGGTCAGATTCTCAGACAGGACATTGGGCTTGAGCGAAGTTGTGATTAATTCGGTCAGACTGTCCGTTTGAACCAGAAACTGCTTACTCAGTGAGTTAACCAGAATCTTCTGGCTGGCGAAATAGATCACCAGAAGGAAACTGACAAAGAGCAGGAAGGTCAGGCCCAGTGTCTTGAGTCGGAAGGATCCTTTAACACGTTGCTTCATCAACCTCTCTCCTGTCGAGGTCTATTCGCGCGCCTGTTCCAGGTCGCTGACAGACTTCACATGGACCTTGGAAGCTTTTGCTGGGATTTCTGTTTTAGCATTGAACGCTTCAAGCGTCTCGGCGAGCTTTTCAACGGTGCCTATCGATGTGCTTTGTGGGAAAGTCATGATATAGCTGTTGTTATTGGCGTGACGCCAGAGGATGCTGAGTGGCTTATCCATCTTGTTCAATTCACTGACTGGCACCAGGCCCGCCACATGGAGGTTTTCAGCGAGGGACTGCAGGATTTTCTGATACGACAATAAGTTGTCTCGCACAGCTGTTACGCCACTCGCGCTGAGGTGCTTATCAAGTGCTTTAATGTTGCCGGCTTTTTCATCCTGCTTGACAGCCAGTAAACCACCTTCAATCTGACCAAGTTCTTTAATATCGGTGTTAGCGACCAGCACCATGTCACCTGCTTGTTGGCTGGTAGAGAGTTCGGCCAGATAGCTGAGCTTGTGTTTCTGTCTGAAGATGGTGAAAACATACTGGTCGGTGATAACCAGATCATACTCACCTGCAGCAAGCCGCTGATTAAACTCGAGCAAGTCGGGGGCAGTAGCAAAACGAAGTGGGATACCACTCTCGGTTTCCAGTTGATCCAGAAAAGGAATCCAGAACACGGCCAGTGAAATACTATTTTCCCCATTGGGTGACACACCAACTTTGAGAGGATCAGCAGGGGCAGATTTAGCGAGCACTGGCAGGGTCATAAACCCAAGAACCAGAATAAAAAATAACGTTTTTCTCATTGATCCCTCATCAATCAGCAAATACCAAGAATCACTCAAACGAACCGGAATGATTTGAAACTTAGAGATTGCTATCTAATCCACTGCCTATGGCGAACCGGTGTATTGCAGCTGATTGAAAAAGAATTTCCATATTCCTCCCTTTCAAAGCATTTGCTGAACTTAACGCTGTCAGTGAGCTGAGTTTCTATGGTCCCAGCCAACAGGTAAATTTTGCTTCAAAAGTCGAAATATAACAAGTTAAAATGGCTTAAAAACAGAAATTAGTGAAATAGGTCTCATGTTTCACTATGCGTGTGTACTGATATGCTCATTGATTAAACGTTGAATCCTGGCGAAAGGAATCGGTTTTTCTTCAACTAACACATTATCTGGCAGCTCATATTCCTGGTGAATTTCATCCTTGTTAAGGCCAGTAACGACAACGATTTGACAATGATCCATGTCCGGATTTTGTTTGATTACATTAATCATGTGACCGCCATCCATACGTGGCATGCGCAGATCAGTGATGATGATATCCGGCTTTTTGGAGCCAATTTGCAGTAAAGCATCATAGCCATCGTGAGCAAGGAAGACTTCGGTTTTGGGCGTTTGCCAGCTTTCAATCTGCATCTGGTAGAGTTTCAGCAGATCTTTGTCGTCGTCAACGATCATGACTCTCACAACATCATCCAAGGAACGCTCTGTAGGCTCAGCCTGTTTTGCCGAGTCCTGTCTTGGCTGGTCGCTTCTTCCCCTTCCAAGCTCGCGGGCCAGGCGATCGACTTCCTGTGAGGTAATACGGCGATGTCCACCCAGCGTTTTTGTCACCTTGATCATGCCGCTGTCTGCCCACATCTGTATGGTGCGTGGTGTGACCCCGAAAATCTTGGCGACTTTTGTTGTGGTGTAGAGTTGCTCTTCCATATTTCTATTTTTGCCCTGATACCTTGCTCGCAATATTTTATATTATGTTGCCAGCTCAATGCTTTAAATAAATTATACACTCATTAACGAGTCAAATTTCGCTATCTTCTGAATAAGCCAGAGCCAGTTCACAGATTTATCTTCTGTTTATTTCCGATTATAAGTTTTATGGTGTCAGGAGAGTGTGAATGCTGTGCACCTCCATTTACATGACAACAGTGACACACTTTTTCTCACGTAAATCCGCTTCGGCGATGAACTAAAATCCTGAACTTAAATGCTTCAGGGTCAAATGTCTTACAAATAGTGGGAGTTTAGCAAAATATAATTATTAAATCAGTCAGTTGCTCGAGAGATTAACAAGCGCGGTTAAATGCCTTTGCTAATGAGTTTGACTCGCGTAAGCTGAATTATGTGAAAGATTTTCTGACCGAAGGAGACGTGTATGGAAGCGACTTTTCATTCATTGGAAAATCTGTTTCTACAGCTTGGTCTGGATAATGAACCGGATGCAATAGATGCCTTTATCAGAGAAAACAAGCTGGAACAGGATGAAGCACTGGTAGACGCCCCTTTCTGGACACCCAGTCAGGCGGCATTTATCGAGGAGTGTCTCAACGACGATTCAGACTGGGCAGAAGTCGTCGACCAACTCAATGTCTTACTGCATGAGTGACGTTAAGCCCAGACCTGAACTCACTCTTTGGGGACAGCAGACAGACTCTGCCCTGCATCACTTCCGGGTCGGCCAGGAAACACTGCCGGAAGCAATGATTCGTGCATACGGCCTGCTTAAATTCTGTGCCGCTGATGTGCATAAGCAACATGGCAACCTGGATCCGTTGATTGCCGATGCCATAAAAACAGCGGCCCGGCAATGTTTCGAGGGTGAACTGAGTAATCAATTTCCCGTCTCACTCTGGCAATCCGGGTCCGGTACCCAGTCACATATGAATGTGAATGAAGTGCTGGCAACGCTGGCGACCCAGATGCTCGCAGGTAAAGCTGTTGTCCATCCCTACGATCACTGTAATCTGGGACAATCCACCAATGACAGTTTCCCGACCGCATTACATATCGCTTGCGTGTCTTCGCTGGACAACGCCCTGCTGCCCTCACTGAAACAGCTCCGTCAACGCTTTGAGATGTTATCTGAGCGCTGGCAGTCATTACTTAAAACCGGAAGAACCCATCTTCAGGATGCGACTCCCATATCATTGGGACAGGAGATGTCAGCCTATGCAGCCCAACTTAAACTGGCAGAGGCAGCAATAGCATCTGACTTACCGGCCTTATTAACGCTGACCATGGGCGGCACCGCTGTAGGAACCGGTATCAATACGCGTGAGGACTTTGCTGCCACATTCTGTGCCGGACTCAATGAATTAACCGGTTTTGAGTTCAGACCCAGTGAGAATTTTTTTGCCGGTCAGGCCAGTCATGATGCCATCGTGGCTCTGTCTGGCAGCCTCAACACCCTGGCCAGCAGCCTCAATAAAATGGCCAGCGACTTGCGATTGATGGCCTCCGGACCGCGTTGTGGACTGGCTGAGCTGCATCTTCCAGCCAATGAACCGGGTTCTTCCATCATGCCCGGCAAGGTCAATCCGTCTCAGTGTGAGATGCTGAACATGGTCTGCGCCCAGGTAATGGGCAATCATCAGACGATTACCGTTGCCAATGCTCAGGGTCAGTTTCAGCTCAATACCTTCAAACCGGTCATTGCGCTCAATATCCTGCAATCATTGGAATTACTGGCTGATGCGATGACGAGCTTCGATCAGTTCTGTGTCAGCGGTATGGAAGCTAATAAGGAAAGCCTGGAAGCTACGTTGACAAAGAGTCTGATGCTGGCCACGGCGCTGACGCCCCACCTGGGTTATGACAAAGTGACTGAAATCGTTCAATACGCTAGTCAACAGGATTGCAGTCTGCGACAGGCTGTGCTCGATTTAGATGCCATGAGTGCTGAGGACTATGACAGACTGATTTGCCCTGAACAGATGATTAGCCCTGCCCCGAACCGTTAATCACTCCCTTTTCGGGCACTCATGGAGCGCATCGCATCGAGCAGTTCAACCGGCAGAGGAAAGACAATGGTAGACGACTTATCACCCGCGATGTCAGTCAGGGTTTGCAGATAACGCAGTTGCAATGATTGTGGCTGTTTCGCCAGGATCTCAGCGGCCTGCTGCAGCTTTTCCGATGCCTGTAACTCACCCTCTGCATGAATCACTTTGGCACGACGGTTACGCTCGGCCTCTGCCTGTTTGGCAATCGCCCGGATCATACTTTCATCCAGATCGACATGCTTAATCTCGACATTGGCGACTTTGATACCCCAGGCATCGGTCTGAGAATCAAGTATCGACTGGATATCGTTGTTGAGCTTGTCACGCTCTGACAGCATTTCATCAAGTTCATGTTGCCCCAGCACCGATCTCAGCGTTGTCTGTGCCAGTTGACTGGTCGCATCGTAATACTGCTCGACCTGAATAATCGCTTTCTGCGGATCAATGACGCGGAAATAGACCACGGCGTTGACGTGAACGGAGACGTTATCCTGAGAAATCACATCCTGAGTTGGCACATCCATCACGATGGTTCGCAGGTCCACTCTCACCATTTGCTGGATAAAGGGAATGATAATGATAAACCCAGGTCCTTTTACCCTGTAAAAGCGACCCAATAGAAAGACAACTCCGCGTTCGTATTCACGCAGAATTCTTACCGCACTGATCAAGAGTGCAATGATGGCTATCGCCACCACTGCCAGAAATTGTAGTGTCATGTTGCCTCCTCGTCTTTAGCCATCGCTTCCACTTCCAGCGTTAATCCATCTAGGGCTTTGACTATCGCTTTGTCCCCCTTTTGCAACGGGGTTCGGGTTCTGGCAGCCCAGCGCTCACTGTGGACAAGCACCTTGCCTTTCTCTGAAAAACTCTCATCGGCCACACAAACCGAGCCAATCATTTCTTCCTGTCCCGAGACTATCGGATGATGTCGATTACGCAGCACCATGCCCAGTGCCATCAAAAAGAAAGCCACCGTTGAGACGGTCACACCGGCAATCACACCGATATTGACACCATAGCCAGGCAATTCGGTATCAATCAGCATGACGGAGCCAGCGACAAAAGCCGCTACACCACCTAATCCCAGCACACCAAAACTGGGCTGGAAGGCTTCAGCCACCATGAGCGCAATACCTAGAAGCATCAGCGCCAGACCGGCATAATTGATCGGCAGGATCTGGAAGGAAAACAAGGCCAGTAACAGGCAAATCGAACCGATAGTACCCGGCACGATCGAGCCGGGGTTGGCGAATTCAAAAATAAGTCCGTAAACACCGATCATCATCAGAATGTAGGCGATATTGGGATTGGTGATGATTTCCAGCAGCTTATTACGCCAGTCCGGCAAGAGTTCATTAAGCGTCACTGACTGGATGTTAAGAGTGGTTTCACTACCGAGAACATTGACTTTCCTGCCATCAAGCTGCTGAATCAGGTCACGCTGATTAGTGGCCACAATATCAATAACGTTCTGCTCAAGCGCGGCTTCGGCTGTCAGGCTTTCGGCATCGCGTACCGCCTTTTCTGCCCACTCGGCATTGCGACCGCGCAGTACTGCCAGACCTTTGATGTAAGCCACGGCATCATTGACCACTTTGCGGGTCATCGCATCATCGCCCTTGGCAGGCTCCGGTTCTGCTTGCTCCTTATTGTTTTTTTCTGCCTCTTCCAATGGGGACTTTTCCTCTCCTGGCGAAAATCCAGGTGACATTTGCACAGGAGTAGCCGCACCGAGGTTAGTGGCAGGCGTCATCGCGGCCACATGACTGGCATACAGCAAATAGGTGCCGGCACTGGCGGCACGGGCGCCACCGGGAGTGACGTAAGTCACGATAGGAACCGGTGATGAAATGATTTGTTTGATCATGTCCCGCATGGATAAGTCTAGGCCGCCGGGTGTATCAAGCCTGACCAGCATAAAAGCGGCATTGGCTTCTATAGCCTGTTCCAGTGAACGGGAAAAATAATCGGCAGTGGCAGGACTGATGACACCATCAATTTCGATGATGTAGGCTTGTTGAGATTGGGCTGCTGCGGGAGTCAGGGGGCCCAGCAAACTCAACATCAGAGAGACTGTTAACAGCCATAGTCGCGTCATTTTCCGGCTCCTTTACCTGACCGGTGTTGTGGCCGGTTGGTGTCTCAGCGTATCGAACGGTAAATATGCGGCCGACTGCGTTTACTCAGTACCAACTGCCATAATTGGCCCTGTCTGGCTTTGAAAAATCCGGCACAGGACAGGAGATAGTATTTCCACATCCGGTAGAAACGCTCGTCGTATTTATGAGACAGCGACGGCCAGGCTGCGTCAAAGTTCTCCCACCATGCCATCAGTGTGTTGTAGTAGTCGTGGCCGAAGTTATGCCAGTCTTCGATAATCAAACGCTGGTTGAGCACGTGTGAGAGTTGCTCTGCGGAGGGCAACTTGCCATTGCGGAAAATGTATTTATCAATCCAGGGGTCGACCCGTTTGATCGACTTGTAGATACCGATGGTATGAAGCAAAAAAAGTCCGCTGTCTTTGAGCAGACGGTTCACCGTATCGAAGTAGATGGGATAATTCTTTTCGCCCACATGCTCAAACATGCCGACCGAGACAATCTTGTCATATTCGCCATTTAAATCACGATAATCGATGAGTTCGATATTAACCGGTAGTCCGGCACAGCGATCCTGAGCCAGTTTCTGCTGTTCTTTGGATACGGTGATGCCCACTACTTCGACACCATAATTTTCTGCCGCGTATCGCGCCAGTCCGCCCCAACCGCAGCCGATTTCAAGCAGCTTTTCCCCCGGCTTCAGTTCCAGCTTACGACAAATCATATCCAACTTATTGATTTGCGCCTGTTCCAGGTTATCAGCCTGGTGCCAGTATCCACATGAGTAACTCATTGTCGGATCCAACATCGACTCAAACACATCATTGCCAATATCGTAATGTTGCTCTCCGACCTGAAAAGCACGTTTCGTTGACTGAAGGTTAAACAAACGATGCCGTAAAACCTGCGTCATCAGGCGCATCCGGGCCCAGCCACCGAGTCTTTCATCAATATTGAAACTGAGAAGCCGGTAGAACAGCTGATCCAGTCGCAGGCAATCCCACAGCCCATCCATGTAGCTTTCGCCGAAACCGAGCGAGCCTTTACTCAGAATCCGCTGATAGACTTCATCACTGTGGACCTGAATGTCCCAGGGCGCGTCACCGTTAAACTGTACGCCACACTCAGCTGCCAAATCATGAAGAACCGGAGGCGGAGCAGGTTGAGCGTCACTGACACCGCCGGCACTGGAATAGGTTTGTTCCATTTTTTGCTGGAATCGCGTAAATCTAGCCATGCTGTCCCGTCCCTAAGAGAAAAAGCCTGAATAAATTGCTGCAACCTGTTTTTATTACGCTACCGCGAATTTTTATTGAATACAATCGAAACAATGAATCATTACGCGGGTTTCACCACTGCTAAACAAAAAAACCCGGTTGATTAGACCGGGTTTTTTTGTTCATTCAGCTTCTTTGACAATCTGGGCCTGATGGTAATTTTCCAGTCCCACTTTTTCTATCAGCCCCAGCTGTGTTTCCAGCCAGTCGACATGTTCTTCTTCTGCATCAAGGATTTCTCGGAAAAGATCACGCGATACATAATCTCCGACACCTTCACAATACTTAATCGCCTCTTTCAGGTCTGGAATGGCGTCCAACTCCAGAGACAAGTCACTTTCCAGCATTTCACGGGTGTTCTCGCCGATTCTCAAAGCCCCCAGATCCTGCAGGTTAGGCAGGCCTTCCAGAAAAAGTATCCGTTCGGTGAGCTTGTCGGCATGTTTCATTTCATCAATGGATTCATGATATTCATGCTCGTAGAGGTTGTGCAGGCCCCAGTCTTTGTACATCTTGGCGTGCAGGAAATACTGGTTTATCGCAATCAGTTCATTACCCAGGACTTTATTAAGGTATTCGATAACTTTGACGTCGCCTTTCATGGCCTCTCTCCAGTTTCAATTCAGTTGTGATGATTATCGTTTTTTCAGGCAAAAAGTCAAAGCTAAGCCACTGATAATAAAATAAAATCGCAACTATTATCATCTAGATTAGAAACGTTTTCAGACAGACTTTCTCATCATCTGAGAGTAAATCCATGAAGAGCTGAAAAATTATGATGATAAAGAGACGCTTAGCATACCCATAAAATCAGTGTGGGTATGGTGGGCTCAAGGGTTGGAAGGAATGAATTATAAATACTGCACAAAACGGCTTATCGAGTCATGAACCCGAAATAATAGGTTTGCGCAAATTAATCAGGAATAAACTGCCTGGGCGACTGTTAATTCCGAAGCCTCTGCCTGCTGGCGGTCTTGAAGAATACGATTGACTTTGAACTGACATTTGCCACAACAGGCCGCTGCACCGGTTTCATTACGAACGGAATCAATGCATGATGCACCTTTATCTACTGCCGCATGAATGGCGTCGGAATTTACGTTGTTGCAGATACAAACGATCATGAATGTCTACCTCATCAATCTTGATGTTAATGATAATAATTGTCATTTAATTAGTCAACAAGATTTTAACCGTTTGCCTCAATTATTTTTCACATGGCAATCACGATGTAATTAGTTATGCTTGATAGCGACAAACAAACTTAAGGAGCAGCCTGATGAAAATTAACCCGGCAACCGTGCTGATCGTAGAAGACCACCAGGATCTGGCTGCTAACATTGGTGATTTTCTCGAAGCCGGCGGCATGACGGTTGATTTTGCACCGGATGGTCTTACCGCGGTTCAACTGTGCAGTCAGCATCTTTACGATGCGTTGGTGCTGGATATCATGATGCCTGGCATTGACGGTTATGAAGTTTGCCGCCGGGTGCGTGAAGAACTGCAGCAGGATATGCCTATCGTAATGCTGACAGCGCGCGATACCCTGGATGACAAACTGACCGGGTTTGAGCATGGCACTGACGATTACCTGATAAAACCATTCGAAATGAAAGAGCTGGAAGCGCGGCTGATTTCACATATACGACGTCACCGTGGCGAGATGGACAGCAAATCATTACAGGTTGCTGATATTGTATTCGACCCGAAAACGATGCGGGTCACCCGGGCCGGTGACCCGATAAGACTTTCCCCCATCATGTTGCAAATTTTGCGAATCCTGATGCGAGAATCACCTAATCTGGTCACTCGAGAAAAGCTGGAAGCAGAAATCTGGGGCGAAGATACCCCCGACAGCGATACCCTGCGCAGTCATTTGTACAACCTGCGTAAACTCATTGATAAGCCTTTCCAGCAGAATCTGCTGCACACCATTCCCGGCATCGGTTACAAACTGTGCGAAGAGAAGGATCTCTAAGCTTAGAGCTTGTGAAACCGTAGCTCTCCTCAGGCTTTTCTTAACTGCGACTTGGGAAAATGTACGCTGACCTCAGTGCCCTCTCCCAGTTCACTGGTGATTCTGAGATGCCAGTTATAACGGTTGCATAAACGTCTGACGATGGTCATGCCAAGGCCATAACCAGTGCCGGAGTTCTCTGCCCGATAAAAGGGTTTGAATACCTGCTTAACCTGTTCTGAGTCCATGCCGACGCCACTGTCTTTCACAGAGAAACCCTGTGGCCAGACTCTGATGAAGATCGTGCCTTTGGGAGTGTAATTGAAGGCGTTTCTGAGCAGATTGCCAATCAGAATCTTCAACACCCGCTCCGGTGCATCGAGTACCAAACTGATTTCGGTATCCATCTCAACCTGAATGGCTTTATCCTGAAACAGCAATTTCAGCGTATCGATTTCATCAGTGATAAGTTCATTGACTTCAACCCGGCTGCTGGGAAGCGCATCTTCCTCTTCACGTGCCAGTATCAGCAGCGTCTCGATCAAGGCTTCCATATCGTAAAGCGTGCGATAGATACGCCGTATGGTCTTGTCATCCTCAACATTATAGCGGCGTTCAAGCAATTCCATCGCACTTCGCAGCACCGCAATCGGTGTTCTCAGTTCATGGCTGGCATCACGAGTAAACAGCCGCTCGCGCTCGATAAAATGTTCAAGCCGGTGGGTGAACTGATCCAATGCCCTCACCAGGCTGCTGACCTCTTCATCGGGCATTTTTCGCAGCTCGTCCAAGTCCAGATCAGGCAGATTGCCTTCACGGATCTCCGCCTCCTCCACAGCTTTTGCCAGTTTGACGATAGGCGACACGGCTTTGTGTGACTGACGATAAGTGAGCCAGGCCAGCATGTATAGCGTCACCAGTACCGCAGCCAACGGCAGAATCCCGAACACCAGCGCCAGCCTGGACACTTTCACCTCATCAAAAACGAGGTACAGTCTGTCGTTGTTACGGTCTTCAACGTAGACAATCGGCTCGTCACCCTGAAAATTTGCGCGTTGCAGTCCCGGTGTCAGATCCCGCAACGGCAGCGGCACCGAAGTCATATCGTTATCCGCTGCCAGGTAAGCAATCAGGTTCATGGTGTTGGGCAAGGGAAAGTCAGGCTGCTGTTCACGCATGGCCCAGAAGTGTTCGGCTTCACCTTCAAGCGCCTCACGTACCAGAATATCTTCAACCGTGGTTTTAGCCGCATAGATCCCGGCGACAGTCACAATACTGATCAACAGGATTTGAATCAGGAAAGCTCTGACCAGCTTTGCCTGAAGGTTGGTTCTGGGTTTTGCCATTAAGCCGCCGTTTTTTTGCTGAACAGGTAGTGGCCCACCAGCCACTCAGTGCCCTCACGATAACCGAATAGCTCGGCACATGCCATGAAGAAAAGACGCCAGCGTTGCCACCAGACTCTGGCCTCATCAGCACCATAACTGTCTTCAAACAGGCGGATAATCTCAGCCTGGTGTTCATCGGCATTATCCAGCCAGGCTTCTGCCGTGCGCTGATAATGTTTACCATTGACCAGCCATTGCTGAT
>Ga0207849_100546_pt1 | contig 11436 bp, 9 predicted proteins | sample TtaePargueraPR_12_FD_187277 | JGI IMG/M metagenome (GOLD analysis project Ga0207849, IMG submission 187277) | Aerobic enrichment media microbial communities from Bioluminiscent Bay, La Parguera, Puerto Rico - Tt and P2 (4) (SPAdes) | ecosystem: Environmental > Aquatic > Marine > Unclassified ...
GAACGCGCTGGAAGGTGGTGAGCTGGGCTGGCGCAAGCAAGGCGAGCTGCCGTCCCTGTTTGCGGATGTTGTGCCTGATCTCTCTGTCGGTGAAGTCAGCGAGCCGCTGCGTAGCGGCAGTGGTTTTCATCTGGTCAGGCTGAAAGACAAAAAAAGTGCAGAGACCCATCTGGTCAAACAGACACTCGCCAGCCACATCCTGATTAAGACCAATGAGCTTGTCAGCGATGAGGAAGCCGAAAAACGATTGAATCAACTACGTGAGCGAATTGCCAACGGTGAAGATTTTGCCGAACTGGCCCGTGCTCATTCTGAAGATACCGGTTCTGCCATTGAGGGCGGCAGCCTGGGCTGGGTCAGTCCCGGTGTGATGGTGCCGGAGTTTCAGGAAAAAATGGACGCGCTGGCTATCGAAGAAATGAGCGAAGTCTTCCAGAGCCGATTCGGCTGGCATCTGATCAAAGTGGAAGACCGCCGTGAAGAAAACATGGCAGAAGAATTCAAACGCAACAAAGCACGGGAGCAAATCCGTCAGCGTAAGATTGACGAAGAAATGGAAAGCTGGCTGCGTGCGATGCGTGATGAAGCCTATGTTGAATACCGCGACCTTTGATGGTGATAAGGCGCATAGCACTCACCAGCGGTGAACCGGCAGGCATAGGCCCTGATCTCGCTATTCAACTGGCGCAGACCCGGCAACAGGCGCAATTGATTGTCCTGGCTGATCCTGCGCTGTTACAGCAAAGAGCGCAGCAGTTAAATCTGCCGTTACAGCTGATGAAGGCCGATCTGAATCAGCCTGCTGCCATAGCCGAACCCGGAAGTCTGTATTACTTGCCTGTTCAATTGAGTCAGCAGGTTACTGCCGGCGAACTTAATCCAGCCAATAGCAGCTATGTGCTGGCCATGTTGCAACTGGCACTGGATAAAAGTATCAGTGGTGAATTCGATGCGATCGTGACAGCGCCGGTTCACAAAGGTGTCATAAACGATGCCGGTCACAGTTTCAGTGGTCATACCGAGTTTTTTGCTGACGGTGCCGGTGTGCCCAAAGTGGTGATGATGCTGGCGACCGATGATCTGAGGGTGGCACTGGCAACGACGCATTTACCGCTGACAGCCGTGAGTGATGCCATCACCCGTGACAGCCTGCAGCAGATTCTGCATATTACCCACGACTCTCTAAAGCGCCAGTTCGGTCTGAACAAGCCGCGAATCGCTGTCTGCGGGCTTAATCCCCACGCTGGTGAAGGTGGACATCTGGGACGTGAAGAAATAGACACTATCCAGCCGGTCATCGATGCCTGTCAGGCCGAGGGGCTTGCCGTCAGCGGTGCCTGGCCGGCCGATACCATATTCAATCAGGACAGGCTTAAAGATTATGATGTGGTGCTGGCCATGTTCCATGATCAAGGTCTGCCTGTACTCAAACATCATGGTTTTGGTCGTGCCGTTAATGTCACATTAGGGCTGCCTTTTATCCGTACATCCGTTGATCATGGCACCGCGCTGGATATGGCGGGCACGGGGAAAGCTTCTGTATCCAGCCTGCAAGCGGCCGTCGACATGGCGCTTGAAATGGCCGATAGCCAGCAATCATCGGGCAATTAACATGACTGAATCTCATTATCCCCGTGCGCGGAAGCGCTTTGGTCAGAATTTTCTGCATGATGAAGGCATCATCGAATCCATCATTGAGGTGATCAGCCCCGATATGGGCCAGCACCTGGTCGAGATTGGCCCCGGCAGAGGCGCACTGACAGGACCTCTGTTAAGCCGCTGTGACCAGCTGGATGTGATTGAACTGGATAGGGACCTGGTACCGCTACTGCAAAAGAAACTGGCAAGCCACGGCCATCTCAGAATTCATGAAGCGGATGCACTCAAATTCGACTATCGACAACTGCAACAGCAGGGCGAAAAGCTCAGGGTGATTGGCAACCTGCCATACAACATCACAACGCCTTTGTTGTTCCATCTTGTGGACCAATCCGACTGTATCGAGGATATGTGCTTTATGCTGCAACGTGAGGTGGTGGAGCGCATCTGCGCCGCGCCCGGCACCAAGCAGTATGGTCGACTGAGTATTATGCTGCAGCATCAGTGCTATGTGGAACAAATGTTCATCGTCCCCCCCGAGGCTTTTGATCCACCACCAAAAGTGGAATCTGCGATTATCTACCTGCAGCCTCTGGCTGAGATGAAAGGGGGCGAAGTCGACTTGACCAAACTCAATCAGATTGTCACTGCCGCTTTCAGTCAAAGACGTAAAACGATCGCTAACACCCTGAAAAAACTGGCATCTTTAACTGATCTTGAGCAGGTGGGAATTATGCCGGAACAGCGTCCGGAGACGGTAACGGTTGAGCAATATGTGTTGCTGACACGCTGGCTGATACAAAAGCAGCTAACCTGACAATATTCATTGCTTGAATCAGATTGTCAACTGCTCGCAATCAATCACCGCTCAGCCCTGATAAAATCTTGCTCGAAACACAGTTCCGCCGTCTTGACACGTCAATTTTGCTGTAGTTAGATACTCACAGTCCGGTATCGCTGAGCCAGGAAACAGTGAATCCGGTACTTGGATACATAACGATTAATAACGATATGAGGAATTAAGCTGTGAATAAATCTGAACTCATCGATGCAGTTGCTGCAGCTGCAGACATCTCTAAAGCAAAAGCCGCCCAAGCTGTTGATGGCATGACATCAGCTGTAACCAAAGCGCTGAGCAAAGGCGACCAAGTCACGCTGGTTGGCTTCGGCACTTTCTCTGTTCGCGAGCGCGCTGCACGTACTGGCCGTAACCCACGTACAGGCGAAGAAATCAAAATCGCTGCGGCTAAAATTCCTGCTTTCAAAGCTGGTAAAGCACTTAAAGATGCTGTAAACTAGTCTTTTTTCTTGGGGTGCTTAGCTCAGCTGGGAGAGCATCGCCCTTACAAGGCGAGGGTCGGGGGTTCGATCCCCTCAGCACCCACCAGGAATTCTTGGAGCGGTAGTTCAGCTGGTTAGAATACCGGCCTGTCACGCCGGGGGTCGCGGGTTCGAGTCCCGTCCGCTCCGCCAAGTACGAAAAAAGGCGCATTTATGCGCCTTTTTTTTTGCCTGATGGTTTAGACTATCCGTTTTAATAACTGTAGAAATGAAGGTTTTCTTCCATGTTGCATTTCATACGTGATCGCGCCCAGGGATGGATTGCCTGGTTCATCGTCGGTCTGATTAGTATTCCGTTTGCGCTGTGGGGGGTGAACTCCTATATGACCGGTGCCTCCGATGTGGTTGTCGCTGAAGTGAACGGCCATGAAATCAAGCAGACACAACTGCAGCAGTCCCTGCAGCAATATCGTGATCAAATGCGTAATGTGCTGGGTGAACAATTCGATCCAGCCATGTTTGAAGGACCCGCCGTTAAACGCAATATACTTGATGGGCTGATCGAGCAGCAGTTACTGCGCGAGGCCAATCATAAGCTGGGACAGACGGTGAATGACGCTTCAGTCTCGGAAATGATTCGCTCCACGCCAGCGTTCCAGCGTGATGGTCAGTTTGATCCTGACTACTATGCCATGGTCCTGGCCCGCGTCGGTTACAGCCCCTCAAGTTATGAAGCTCAGCTTCGCAGTGATCTACTGGCACAGGAGCTGACTCAGAATATCCAGCGTTCAGCCATTGTGACAGATGCCCAGCTGGATCGGGTACTGGAACTGGAAAAACAGCAACGCGAAATCGCTTATGGTGTTGTTCCTTTGCAGACCTATGTGGATAAAGTCAGCATCGAAGACGAAGCGGTTCGCGAATATTACGAAAACAATAAAAACGCCTACACCGCGCCGGAACAGGTCAAACTGAACTATGTGGAACTTGATATCGACAGCATCGCTGAGACGATTTCAGTCGATGATGAAGCACTCAAACAGTTCTACGCCGATAATGAGTCACAGTTTGTCGGGCCGGAACAGCGTCGTGTCAGTCACATCCTGATCGAAGGCGATGATGAAGAAGCACAGGCAAAAATCGAAGCGATTGCCAGCCGCTTGGAGCAGGGCGAAGCTTTCGATGAAGTCGCAAAAGCTGAGTCTCAGGACACGGGCTCAGCGGCTCAAGGTGGTGACCTGGGTTACTTCGGCCGTGATGTGATGGAGCCTGCTTTTGAAGAAGCCGCTTTTGCACTGGAAAATGTAGGCGATATCAGTGCGCCGGTACAAACCGAGTTTGGTTATCACCTGATTAAACTGACCGACGTGGAATCGCCGGAATTGCAGGATTTCTCAGCTGTGCGTGCTGAAGTTGAGCAGCGTTATCGTCAGCAGCAAGCTGAGTCGCAGTTCTATGATAAAGCAGAGCAGCTGGCTAACCTAAGTTTTGAAAATCCAGACAGTCTGGATGTTGCTGCCGAAGAATTGGGCCTGGATATTCAGACCACAGAACTCTTCACTCGTGGCGGTACTGAAGCCGGTATTGCCAGTGAATCCAAAGTGGTCGAGGCCGCTTTCAGTGAAGATGTGTTACAAAACGAGCTCAACAGCTCGGTGATTGAATTATCAGACACTCATCTTGTGGTCATTCACAAAAACAAACATATTCCTGAGAGTGTGTTGCCGTTCGAGTCTGTTGAACCGGCTATCAAACAACAGTTGTTGTTTGATAAAGCCAGCCAGTTTGCCCGTGAAAAAGGTGAAGCGATTGTGGCTGAGCTGAAGTCCGGCGCTGATGCCGAGACTCTGTTGGAAAGCTGGCAGCCTGCAGCATTTTATGGTCGTGACAGTGAAGAAGTCAGCAATCAGATCCTGCAGCGTGCCTTTGAAATGCAGAAACCGGATGCACAGGCGCAATATACCGGTTTTACTGCGGATAACGGCAACTATGTCGTGATTAAACTGACAGCTGTGGAAAATGGTCAGGCGGCTGAAGTTGAGGCTGAAGAGAAACAGTCGATTCAAGAACAGCTGCAGCAAATGCTGGCTAACGCAGAACTGCAGGCCTTTATTGCCAGCCTGCGGGCGGATGCGGATATCGAGATCCTCGATAAAAGCTTACGCTAGTTTGTCTCTGAGAGACTCTGAAAAAGCGCCTGCGGGCGCTTTTTTTATGTCAGCCTGTCAATCACTGCGGCGCCGACGCTGTCGCCCCAGACATTGACGGTTGTTCTGAAACGATCCAGAAACCAATCTACTGCCAGCAGCAGGGCGATACCCTCAAGTGGTAGGCCCACAGCTGTCAATACAATCACCATGGTGACCAGACCCGCTTCGGGGATACCGGCCGCGCCAATGGCGGCCAGCGTCGCTGTAATAAAGACAATGCCTTGCTGCATCAGACTGAGTTCAATGCCATAGGCCTGGGCGATAAACATCACCGCTGCCGCCTCATATAAGGCCGTACCGTCCATGTTAATAGTAGCGCCTAGGGGCAATACAAACTTGACGGCCTTGGGTTTGACCTGGCTCTCACGAGCACACTCCATGGTCAAAGGCAGCGTGGCGGATGAACTGGCGGTACCGAAAGCAGTGACCAGCGCTCTGGCCATACCTAAAAGATAATCCATACCACGTCTGGCAATGAACAACAGGATAAGGAATAACACAACAGCATGCACCAGCAGGCCGGTCAGTACCGTAACTACATGCATCCCCACCGCCTTGATTTCGGCCATAAACTGTTCGCCGCCACCGGTACTCCCCAGCCGTGCAGCGATGAGCGCAAAAATACCGATAGGGGCGAAGTGCATGATCCAGATAACCAGTTTCATCATCGCCTCATTGATGCCATCAAAGACAGCGAAAACCGGTTTCGATTTATCACCGACTGTGGTCAAAGCCATAGCAAAGATAATGGCAAACACGATGAGGGGTAATAATTCGGTCTGGCTGGCAGCAGCGATTAGATTGGGCGATATCAGTGACAGCATGATATCGCTGATGCCGGTGTCCTGTTTCGATAAAATGTGTTCCGGTACTTCAGTCTGGGTCAGCTGAATGCCGGTCCCGGGTTGAATCCAGTTAACAACCAGCAGGCCGATGAAGACAGCAATGGCGGTGGTCGACAGGTAATAAACCATCGTGTAGCCGCCCAGCTTGCCCAATTGGCGGATATCACCGAGACTACCGATGCCACTGACCACAGAAGCAATCACCAGCGGAATGATGGTCATCTTCAGCGCATTAAGGAACAGACTGCCCAGCCAACCTACTGCCATGGCTGCTTCGCCTGCATACCAGCCGTAAAAGACGCCGGCGAGAGCCCCGGCAATGATAAAGGCCAACAGGGCCATGGCATGTGAGTGCGACATTGAATTTCCCCGCGCTGAAAACAAAACAGGGCATTTAAAATGCCCTGTTATGAATATTAGCAGATTGCTGGTGTGCTACTTATCGCCGATGCCGACGATGTTGTAACCGGCATCCACATAGGTGATTTCGCCGGTGACCCCTGAGGCCAGATCGGAGCAGAGGAAAGCAGCGACATTACCGACTTCTTCAATGGTGACATTACGACGCAGCGGAGAATTACGCTCACCGTAGGCCAGCATTTTGCCGAAGTCACCAATACCGGCCGCCGCCAGGGTTTTGATAGGGCCGGCAGAGACGGCATTGACGCGAATGCCTTCCTCACCCAGTGAGTAGGCCATGTAACGGACAGTGGCTTCCAGCGCGGCTTTAGCGACACCCATGACATTGTAATTATCAATCGCCCGCTCAGCGCCCAGGTAGCTCAGAGTGAGCATGGAGCCGTTACGGCCTGCCATCATCGGTTTACCTGCCTTGGCCAGTGCAGCAAAGCTGTAGGCACTGATATCGTTGGCCATAGAGAAACCGTCTCGGGTGACGCTGTCAACAAAGCTGCCCTGTAGCTGTTCACGTGGCGCAAAGGCGACGGAATGGACGATAGTATCGAGGCCATCCCAGTGTTTGCTCAAATCGTCGAATACAGCTTGAATCTGTTCATCGCTGCTGACATCGCAGGGAAAGACCATTGCCGGGTCGGCACCACATTCTTCAGCAATTTTTTCAACGCGGGATTTGAGCTTGTCATTTTGATAGGTAAAGGCCAGTTCAGCCCCTTGTTTGGCCATGGCATGAGCAATGCCGGAGGCGATGGAACGCGGGCTGGCAACGCCCACAATTAACACGCGTTTGCCTTGCAGGAAACCCATAAGTCTCTCCTAAACTGCGGATAAAGCCGGATAAGTTACCTGATTTTAACATCAACGGGAAGGGCGACCGCGCAGTAATCTCGTGATAATCTTGGTCACACATCTGGTTCCAATTTTGACGTTGTGAGAATGAAACTGAGATATCTGCTGGTTTGCCTGTCGCTGCTTGTTGTCACCGCCTGTGAGTTTGGTGCGGTCAATTCACCTTATCCGGATAAGAACCCTGAGCTTGATACGCTCTATACCTCGTTCTCCCTGCGTCCCAAACATCTCGACCCGGCTCGTTCCTACAGCGCCAATGAAATCGCCATCACCGGTCAGATATACGAGCCACCCTATCAGTATCACTATCTCAAGCGGCCATACCAGCTCGAGCCCCTGGTGGCAGCCGATATGCCTGAAGTCAATTACCTTGATGAAAATGATCAGCCTGTCGCAGAAGACAGTGATGATGTTGCCTACAGCGTGTACACCATTCCGCTTAAAAGCGGTGTGTTTTACCAGCCACATCCGTCCTTTGCCCGCGATGAAACCGGCAACTTCCTTTATCACGATCTCAATAATGAGCAACTGGAAGAGATCGAAAAACTCGCTGATTTCGAGCAAACAGACACACGCGAGCTGAAAGCACAGGACTTTGTATATCAGATAAAACGTCTGGCTCATCCCGAGATTCATTCCCCCATCCTGGGGCTGATGGGTGAGCACATTGTCGGTCTGACCGACTACGCTCAACAATTACGCGAATTACGCCAGCAGGATCAGCCATTTGATCTTCGTGATTTACCACTAGAGGGCGTTAAAGCCATAGATGATTATCACTATCAAATTAAAGTCTATGGCAAATATCCTCAGCTTCGTTTCTGGCTGGCGATGCCGTTCTTTGCCCCGATTCCCTGGGAAGCGGAACAGTTTTATGCTCAGCCGGGGCTGATTGACAAAAACATCACTATTGACTGGTACCCGGTCGGCACCGGGCCGTTTTATATGACGGAAAATGATCCCAACCGTCGTATGGTCCTGAGTAAGAATCCTCACTTCCACGGTGAGTTCTATCCGACAGAGGGCGACCCCGGTGATGCCGAAGCCGGGCTGCTGGATGATGCCGGCAAACCTTTACCCTTGATTGATAAAATCGTTTTCACTCTGGAGAAAGAAAACACTTCTTACTGGGGTAAATTTATTCAGGGTTATTATGACGTAAGCGGCATCAGTTCGGACAGCTTCGATCAGGCTGTACAGGTCTCCTCGGCCGGCGAATTCGGCCTCAGCGATGCGATGAAAGAGAAGGGCATCCAGCTGGAAACGGCGGTGGGCACCTCAACTTTTTATATCGGCTTTAACATGCTGGATCCGGTCGTTGGCGGCTACAGCGAAAAAGCCAAAAAACTCAGACGCGCTATCGCCATTGCCATTGATCATGAGGAATACATATCCATCTTTGCCAATGGTCGGGGTATACCGGCACAGGGACCGGTTCCACCCGGCATATTCGGCTATGTCGACGGTGAGGCCGGCATCAATCCGCATGTGTATGACTGGCAGAATGGTGAACCGGTGAGACGGCCACTGGAAGACGCAAAACAGCTGCTGGCCGAGGCTGGGTACCCAAAAGGGCGTGATGCAGAAACGGGTGAACCATTAGTACTGTATTTTGATGTGCCCGCCAGTGGTCCTGACAGTAAGGCGCAGTTGGACTGGCTTCGCAAGCAGTTCCGTAAACTCAATGTTCAACTGGTGATCCGCAGCACCGACTATAACCGCTTCCAGGATAAAATGCGTCGCGGACAGGCACAGATCTTCCAGTGGGGCTGGAATGCCGACTACCCTGACCCGGAAAACTTTCTGTTCCTGCTCTATGGGCCCAACGGCAAAGTCGAAACCGGTGGCGAGAATGCCGCCAATTATGAAAACAAGAATTTTGACAAGCTGTTTGAGTCGATGCGGGTGATGCCAAACAATGATGAGCGGCTAGAGATCATTCAGCGTATGGCCGATATCGCAAGAGAAGATGGGCCCTGGGTGTGGGGTTTTCATCCAAAAATGTTCACGCTCTATCATGCCTGGAATCACAATATCAAACCCAACTTGATGGCCAATAACACCCTGAAATACCGTCGCCTCGATACGGAGTTGCGGCAAGAACTACAGAATAAATGGAACAGGCCAACGGTGTGGCCATTGTTATTGTTGTTATTGGCGTTACTGCTGGTGATATTGCCGGCAGCGATGGTTTACCGTCATAAAAAGCATAAAAAACATTCAATTCCAGCTGCATGAGCAGCAGATTTTTTGTGAACGGTTAGGTAAAATACCCGCCTTGATTGTGTTGTTTCTGCCGGATGCTTTAGAGGGAGTTTAAGAGTGGATCTTGCTACGCTGCTGGGCCTTATCACCGCCTGGGGATTGATTATCGCGACGATTGCCTTGGGTGCGGCTGCGGGGACCTTCGTCAACATGCCCTCGCTGGCCATAGTTCTCGGCGGTACGTTTGCCGTTGTGCTAATGCGCTTTACTCTGGGGCAGTTTATTGGTTCGATTAAAACCGCGACCAAAGCTTTCCTGCACAAATCCGAATCTCCGCAGGCCATCATTGAAAACGTGGTTGAGCTTGCCGGTATCGCCCGTAAAGAGGGACTGCTGGCACTGGAGCGTCAGGAAATCAATAACCCGGTGCTCTCCAAAGGCATCATGATGCTGGTTGACGGTCATGAACCGGCTGTGGTCAAAAAAGCACTGATCACTGAAATGAACGAAACCCTTAATCGTCACAGTCTTGGTCAACAGATTTTCAAAGCCATGGGCGATGCAGCGCCTGCCATGGGGATGATTGGTACCCTGGTTGGTCTGGTTCAGATGCTGAGTAATATGTCCGACCCTAAATCTATCGGCCCGGCGATGGCAGTCGCACTGCTGACGACACTGTACGGGGCCATGCTGGCTAATATGTTTGCTTTGCCCATTGCCGACAAACTGTCGCTTCGCAGCAGTGAAGAGCAGATGAATAAAAACATCATCATTGAGAGCGTGCTCGGCATTCAGGAAGGGCAGAACCCGAAAATTCTGGGTGAAATCCTGAAAAACTTTCTTCCCGCCTCCAAGCGTGACGCCGAAGAAGAAGCTGCAGCCTGACATAGCTGCCTTTGTCTATGAGTGAGAATTCAAACAGAGTCAAGCGTGACGCAGAGGGCTTGCCTGCCTATATGGCGACCTTTGCCGACCTGATGTCGCTGCTCATGTGCTTCTTTGTGTTGCTGCTGTCGTTTGCGGAAATTGACGCACTGAAATACAAAATGGTGGTGAAGTCACTGGAAAATGCTTTTGGTGTTCAGCGTGAGGTGCCAAAAGACGAAATCCCTGAAGGAACCAGTATCATCGCGCAGGAGTTCAGTCCAGGTGAACCCAAACCGACTCCCCTGAAAGTGGTCAGACAGGATACAATGGACGAAACCCGTGAGCAGCTCAAGGTCACGGCTGATGCCGAACAACTGGCGCAGCAGCAGGTAAAAGAAGTAGCTGAAGAGACCCAGGAATTCAGGGAAGCGCTGGAGCAGGAAATCAAAGACGGGCTGATCGTGGTGGAGAGTCAGTTCAGCCGTATCGTGATTCGCATCAGGGAAAAAGGCTCATTCCCTTCTGGTGATGCCCGCCTGAATCCCGGCTTTGTACCTATTCTGGGTAAAATTCACGATGTGTTGCTGAACACCGATGGCCGAGTTGCCGTGGCAGGACATACTGACAATGTTCCCATTAACACAGCCCGATACCGTTCCAACTGGGAGCTGTCGACTTCACGGGCCACCTCGGTGGTGCATGAATTACTGGCACCAGGTCAGATCCCGGCCGAGCGTTTTGTACTTGAGGGCTATGCCGATACCAAGCCGCTGGTGCCGAATGACACCATCGAAAACCGGGCTAAAAACCGGCGGGTTGAGATTATTGTTCTCAAGTCAGCAGTAGAGGAGGAACTGACCCGCTCGATTGACGAATTGATGCAGGAGCATGAATCAGTTGATAGCGAAATCAGTCCCTTATATGAATAACAGGAGTTGACCATGAAATACCTGAACCAAACAATCTGTTTAATAGGCTTAATGCTGCTGAATTCTATCGCAACTGCCGCATCGTGGCAGCTGGATAACAGTCAGTCACAGCTCAGCTTTGTCTCGGTCAAGAAAAATAATATTGCGGAAGTACATCATTTTGACTGGATCGCCGGCTCAGTCAATGAGGCGGGCGAACTTGCTGTCGAGATTGATTTGACCAGTGTTAATACC
>Ga0207849_100549_pt1 | contig 11403 bp, 8 predicted proteins | sample TtaePargueraPR_12_FD_187277 | JGI IMG/M metagenome (GOLD analysis project Ga0207849, IMG submission 187277) | Aerobic enrichment media microbial communities from Bioluminiscent Bay, La Parguera, Puerto Rico - Tt and P2 (4) (SPAdes) | ecosystem: Environmental > Aquatic > Marine > Unclassified ...
ATGAATGGCGTCACCAACCGCTCAGGCTGAACGTCTACATAGCTGCGCCGAAATCAGCCATAGAGAAAGTCATCGCTGCCCATGAAACAGTCAGACAGTTGGTCGATAACAACTGGCTGTTTCTGTTCTGCTGGAATGACAACAACGAAATTGAGCGTTACCAGTCTGGCCTCTGGGAATTTGTAAAATGAGATCGCTCAATCACCTGCAACAACTGGAAGCCGAGAGCATTCATATCATGCGGGAAGTAGCTGCCGGTTTTGAGCGTCCCTGTATGTTCTATTCAATCGGTAAAGACTCGACAGTCATGTTGCATCTGGCCCGTAAAGCCTTTGCACCAGGCAAAGTGCCCTTCACCTTGTTGCATATCGATACCACCTGGGAATTTGCCGAAATGGCGAGCTTCCGTGACCGACTGGTCGATGAGCATGATCTGGATTTGATTGTTCACATCAACGAGGCTGCCCTGTCTGAAGGGGTGCATCCGATTGAATCCGGCTCGGTCGTTTATAACGACCTCATGAAAACCGTGGCGCTCAAGCAGGCACTCGATAAGCATGGATTTGATGCTGCGCTGGGTGGTGCAAGACGTGATGAGGAGCGCTCAAGAGCTAAAGAGCGGATTTTCTCAGTTCGAAGTGCCACACACCGTTGGGATCCAAAGGCGCAACGTCCAGAGCTCTGGAATATCTATAACACCAGACTGAATCCAGGCGAGACAGTGAGAGTCTTTCCTTTATCGAACTGGACAGAGCTGGATATCTGGATGTACATCCTCAGGGAAAATATCGACATTGTGCCGCTTTACTTCGCTAAACCCCGGCTTTCCTGGGTAGACGAAGGCACGGGTCAGATACTGGGCCTGGATGATGAACGCATGCTGCCTTATCTCAGCGAGTCGGAAAAGGCCGGCTTGGAAGAGCGCTGGATTCGTTTCAGAACACTGGGCTGTTATCCGCAGACCGGGGCTGTCGAGAGTCGTTCTGAAACAGTGGGCGACATTATCATTGAAATGATCAACTCCCGCACCAGTGAACGTCAGGGCAGAATGCTGGACAAAGATCAGGCTAACTCGATGGAGAGGAAAAAGCAGGAGGGCTATTTTTGAAAACCGCTGCGCTGCTCACCAAGCATCGAAAATCCTATCAACTGGCGCCAGTACTCTATGATATTGGCATTGAACTGGTAGAAATCGATTTTTTTGATACTGATGAACTTGGCACATTTTCCGGTGAAATTGAACGTCAGCTGTCTCCCAGAGAATGTGCGCTGATAAAGGCAAAAAAAGCAGCTGAGCTCAGTGGGCTCAATGTGGGGCTGGGTAGTGAGGGTAGTTTTGGTGGTGGGCCACTTAGTGGTCTTTTGAGCTGGAATCAGGAAATCATCTGTCTTTATCAAAAAGAACCTGAGCTGATTATATATGCCAGTGCAGAGGGGCCTACCGCGCTCAGAGCCATTAAGGCGGGCAGTCTGGACGAGCTGATGAGCAAAATATCCGATTTTGATCAGCAAAAATGGATTGTTCGCTGTCCAGACGGTGTTTTGAAAGGCCTCACTGCCGCTGAAGTGATGACCATTCACCAGGCTCCTTTTACCGAATGGCCTGTAACACTGGAACCGGACCTGAGAGCGATGAACTCACCGCTCAGGCAGATAATGATTCAAAAAGCTGCGCTGAATCTGGCTGAACGGATGCAGACGAAATGTCCCCACTGTGAGGCCGTCGATTTCTGGCCGGATGAGAAAGAATTCGGACCCGCTTGTCAGCTCTGCGGTTATCCCACCAACGAAGTAAAATCCTTGGTTAGCTATTGCAAATCCTGTGGCCACAAACAGTCACAGACTATCCTTGAAGCTGGCAGTGAACGCTTTTGCAATCAATGTAATCCATAAACACCACTACGGATCTGGTCAGCTAAAGTTAAGCGGGATCAGGGCGATATCCTCTGTATAGAAAACATCAAGAATGGCTTCAGCCATCACTACACAGAGAGAGCACAACGTGACTATACAAAAGAAATTCCTCATCGCACTGGCGTCGTGCATGCTGCTGCTGGCACTGATCACTGTTGCCTCATTAACATATTCGGAAAATCAATCCCTGCATAAACGCCTCTCTTCACAGGCAGAACAGCTATCAAGCTCCACTTCGAAGATGCTGAATGTAGTCAACAATCTGATGCTGGATCAGGTGAAGAGCAGCATGCGTTCGACGCTTGATATCATAAAAAGCAAAGGACGTATTACTCAATCCGGTTCAGTCAGCATCAATGGAAAGGAAGTCACCAATATCAGCTTCGGTGGCGACAGCCAGGCCCTGAACTATGGCCTCGTTGATAAAGTCACTCAACTGAATGGGGGCACTGCCACCATATTCAGCAGACATAATGACGACTTCGTCAGAGTCAGCACCAATGTCCAGAAAGAGGGAAAACGGGCTATTGGTACCATACTCGATCCTGATGGCCTTGCGATCAAAAAAATCCGTGAGGGCGAGGCTTTCTATGGGGTTGTCGATATCCTTGGCGAACCCTATTTCACGGGGTATGAGCCATTAAAAAATGTCTTTGATGAAGTTGTCGGCATTGCCTATGTTGGCTACAAGGTCAATATGGAAGAGGTCAACGCCGTGATCGCTTCCGGCAAGCTTCTCGATCAAGGGTTTATTGCGCTTATCGATGGTAAGAATGAAATCCGCCAGCATTCCTCGCACCAGACAGAAACGGTCATCAGAGAGGTGATTGAGAACCCCGGATCTAACTGGATACTGAATCAACAGTCATTCACACCGTGGGGCTATGACATTATCGTGGGCTACTCGGAAGCAGATATTTCTTCACTGTTGTGGCAAAAAGCATTGATGTATTTTCTGGTGGCTTCTGTGCTCGGTTTCTCGCTGGTGGGGCTGGTTTATTACCTGTTGCAGCGCGTGGTCGTCAGTCGTCTGACCCAAACGACAAATGCGCTTGTATCAATCACGGAAGGGGAAGGCGATCTCACGCAAAGATTTAATTCCAGCAGCGGTGATGAATTTGGCCTGATGGCCAATGGATTCGACAAACTGCTTGAACGAGTCAGGCAGACTATCGTCAGTGTGGAAGCCAAATCAAAAGAACTGGTCAGTGCATCCGAATCCTTGAACAGAATTGCTCAGGATTCAGACAGGATCAGTAAAGAACAGGCCGAAGAGACAGAGCAGGCAGCCACTGCCGTGAACGAAATGAGTGCTACAGCACAAAGTGTGGCTGAAAGCACGATGTCGGGTGAGCAGGCATCGAATCAGGTCCAGCAACAGGCCTCCGAAGCATCACAGTTTTTAAAACAGATGGCCGCTGCGCTCAAGGCTCAAGCAGAGGAAATCAAAGCTTCAGAAGAGACACTACTGTCTTTGAAGAAAGCGAGTTCTGATATCGGACAGGTATCAGAAGTCATCCACAACATCGCTGAGCAGACTAACCTGCTGTCGCTGAATGCAGCCATTGAAGCAGCCAGAGCAGGCGAATCAGGACGTGGATTTTCTGTTGTCGCCGATGAGGTGAGAAATCTGGCCGGTAAAACGCAAAGCTCCACCGGGGAAATTGAAAAATTGATTGAGCGTCTGCATCAGGATGTAGACAAAGTGTCACAGACCATGCTGCTCCAGATTGATCATGCCAATCAAAATGTGCAATCCAGCGAGACTGCCATTGCTGCGATAGATGGCGTTCTTACCGCTGCGGATAGGATTCACGCGCTGAACACCGAAATAGCCAGTGCTGCAGAAGAGCAGAGCGCTGTTTCTGAGGAAGTCAGCCGCAATGTCACCAGTATCAAGGACAATGCACGAGAAAGTGCTTCATTTGCAGAGGAGACATCCAGAGCCAGTCAAAAACTTCAGAGTATGGCTGTCGCAATCAGTGACATGATGTCGAAATACAAAACCTGAGTTTCGCTCGGCTTCTTCAAAGATAAACAAACAAAGCCCTCACATGAGGGCTTTGTTTTGAGTAGAGAATTAAGATTTGTAACCGAATAACTGCTGAGTTTTGATTTTATCCGCCACAACTTCAGGCACCAGCATTTCCCAGCCTGGTTGGTTATCGGTGATCATCTTCAGTACATCAGGGGAGAAGATATCCAGATAGTCTTCGTTGAACTCCTGAATCTGTTCAATCTCGTCGTTTTGTAACAGGTATTGATACAGATGTTTCTGCTGATCAGCCACTTCCAGGTTGTCGACTTTATACAAGGTCTTTGATGCGGCGTCCTTGTAGGGGTAAATGTACAACTTCACATTGTTTTTAAACAGCCGGCCGAAACCTTCCAGAATGCCGCCTTTCAGATCAGCGTAGTACTTGTCATCAAACAGCTCGATAAGACTGTGAGCGCCCATCGTGATACCAATCCGGCGTTTGGTATAGCGGGATAAATAAGTCGCCAGCCGATAGTATTCCGGGTAGTCAGAAATCATCACGGTATGACCGGTAGCTTCCAGCACATCGGCACGACTGATGAAGTCTTCCAGATCGATGCCATCATCTCCGCTATGCAGGTTATGCATGGTGATTTCCATGATCGAAATAGTCTCATCCGGCGCCGAATCATCTTCGGCTTCGAACTGTTTCCTGGCAGCATTGAGCATGTCGATATTTACATGCGTAACCGGACGGAATCGGCCACGCTCAACCAGTACGTTTTTCTTACGCAAATGTTCCGAGGGCTGCAGGACTTTGCCATCAGCAGAGAACATCGCCGCATCACTCAGGCCGAGCTGAACCAGTCTCAGACTGATGACTCGATTATCGACATGCAGGAAGGCATCACCACTAAGATCGATCATATCGACTTCGATGCGATCGGTAGTCAGGTTATCCAGTAAAGATTTAACCAGCAGATCCGGGTTGTGGCTGAGATGAAATGCACCATAAATCAGGTTGACCCCGATAATCCCCAGCGCCTCCTGCTGCAAAGCATTTTCATTATCCAGCATGCGAACATGAATAATGATATCGCTGGGGGCAGCATGGGGCTCGGTCTGAAAACGGATACCCAACCAGCCATGACACTCATTAGTGCCATGATAATTACGGGCTGAGACAGTGTCAGCAAAGGCAAAAAAGGCCGTGTTATCGCCGCGTTGTTCACTCAGGCGTTCGATATTGAGTTTGTATTCAATATCCAGCATGTCCTCAAGCCGTTCACGGCACACATAACGGGGCGCTTTGCCGTATATGTCATCACTGACCTTCATGTCATAGGCAGAGATACTCTTGGCAATAGTGCCGGCAGCGCCACCGACCCGGAAAAACCAGCGGACGACTTCCTGCCCCGCGCCAATTTCGGCAAATGAACCATAACGGATTTCGTCGAGGTTAACTTCAAGTGCCTTGGCACCGGGGGAGAGCGGTTTGTGTTGTTCCATATGGCCTCAGTTGAATTCGATGAGATAGCACCAGTGTAACGTCTTAACGTCCTGACTGTAATGTGGGCGGGTTGGCAGCGCTGGCGGCATCATGGTTAGAATGAACAAGCTAGAACATCATCATGAACATAATCAGGGACATCAGATGTCAGGGAGAGAATATGGCCATTAAGTTATTAGCTGGACCCTTGCTCGGGATTGAGTCCGACACACTTTACACCGTTTGTTTTTTGTCTGATAAATCAATAAGTTCTGCTTCGGTTACATTCAACGGTGACAGGGTTGAGGCCCAACGCATGGCAGAAACACCGAAGGGCTTTTTCTGGCGTGCTGAAATTGAGTTGCCGTCGGAAGCATCAGCTTATTATGTCAGCTATACGACGATGCTCAATAACCAGATAGGGCAGGATGTTCACCAGCGTGACCGCTGGACATTTTACGTGCCGGCAGCCAGCGAAAAACCGCTTTTTGCCTACACTTCCTGTAATGGTTTTTCCAGTGCCGATATTCTGACCAAAACCGAAAAGCCTTATGCCCTCTGGGAAGAGATGCAACGCCAGCATTACCAGCAGCCTTTTTCATTGCTGATGATGGGCGGTGACCAACTTTATGCCGATGAGATCTGGTCTGTCGTTCCTGAACTGCAGAAGTGGTCGATGCTCGACAAAGCTGACAAAATCACGCGAAAGTTCAACACGGTGATGCGGGATCAAGTTGAACGTTTTTACGAAAAACTGTATTGCGAACGCTGGACTAATCCGGCGATGGCGTTGATGCTGGCTTCTATTCCCACTGTGATGATGTGGGATGACCATGACATTTTTGATGGCTGGGGCAGTTTCCCACAAACGATGCAGAGCTGTGATGTTTATCAAGGCATCTACCACATTGCCAAGCGCTACTTTGAGCTGTTTCAAATCCGGACTATGGCCAATCACAGTCTGCTCGATAAAACTGCCAATCACTTTGCCTTCGCTTTTTCCTTTCGTAAATATCATTTGCTGGCACTGGATAATCGTGCCGAACGAAGCCGTGAACGGGTGATGAGTGATGCACAGTGGAAGACCGTCAATAAGTATCTTGATCAACAGGTTGAGCAGGGTGACTTGCTGGTACTTTCAGCCGTGCCGGTTGTTTACCGCGACTTCTCTTTTACAGAGTCGACTTTTGATGCCACACCCTGGGAAGAGGAGCTCACCGACGATCTGAAAGATCACTGGCGCGCCAAAGAACACCAGGGCGAGCGTGCGAGGCTGATCATGCGCTTACTCAATAATGCAGAGAAACGCGGTGAAGGAAAACATTGCAGAACCGTCATTCTCTCCGGTGACGTACACCTTGGCTGTCTCGGCGTCATCAATGATTCCCGTCAGACTTTCAGACCTATAAAAATCCATCAGGTGGTGTCATCTGGTATTGTGCATACCTCTCCCAGTCGCATTGCCTGGCTGGGCATCATGGCGGTGACCAACGATGATGATGAATTTTTGAATGAAGAGAGAACTATTAAAATATCTATGTTAAAGCCGTTCAGCTCGGATAAATATATCCGGTCCAGAAATTATGTAACGCTGGAAGAGGGGACTGACCAGAAGCTTTGGGTTAACTGGATTTGTGAAAGCAAGACGAACAAGCCCAGTTATCCGCTGGTTTAACTAAACGGGATAACTAAGCTACTGAGCGCTGTAAAATCGATTCAGCTGGACCTTATTGAATAAGCAGAAGCTTATTTCAAGGGCACGGCAGCGCGATCAGGCTGAAGTCAGCTAGTCTTTGGATTGTCTTGCCCAGGTTTCAAGTTTGGCCTCAACTGCCGAGAACGCATCGATATGCTGCTGTAGTTTCTGCAGGAACGCATTCTCACCTTCGGTGACTGCCATCACATGAGTTTCAGTGAATAAATCCCAGGGGCCCGGCTCATAACCTTTGGCTCTGAGCCACCACACTGCATTAGCGACGGGCATATTCAGGTTGTTCAGATTTTCCATGGGTTCAGGAATGGCACCGCGGCTTTCCAGGGCTTGGCTGTATTGATTGACGACGGGCAGGGCAACCTTGACCTCATCGATATCTGTTGTTTTGTCCTGAGCGTGTGGAAAGCCAATAGTGATTCGGGTCTTGAAGTAAGGCTCGGTGTGAACAATCCCTTTGGTTTTAGGGGACTGCTGAGTCAGTCCGCCCATGACTACATGGACCTGATGTTGCGAGAGGGCTTGCAGCAATTCAGTTTCTGTACCCCAGTGCCATTCAACTTTGGCATTCAGAGAGTCAGCAAAAACCAGAATGATTTCGGCTTCGACACCTTCAGCCCCCGAGTCAGTTCGAATTACCCATGGTGGATTTTCAGTGACACCGACTTTAAGCACGCCATCCTTCACATTATCCAGCGTGTCATTGGCATCATTAGGAAACTGACAGGCGCTGCTCATCAGCGCGGTCAGTACAATTAAGAAGCATAAGAATGGTCTGATTACACGATACTTTACTGATTGATACCGACCCATCCCTGCCTCCTTTTTGATCCTGCAATGTTCCAGGTTAAAACTGCATGTCATTATTTTGAGTTGCGGCCTGTTTAGCCACTTGTTGTGAGTCTCCTCCAATATGCCATATTCGTTGTAGAAGCTGGTCGATTCAGTTCACATCCCGAACAAATTGAAACCGATCCTCACGCATGAGTATCTTTCAAGGTATCAGCGTGAGAACCGGGAGCCGGTTTAGCGGGACATTAACAATGTCTGAATTAAATTTATTTGGCTGACTCGCTTAGCCGCCATGAGAAGGGGAGGCGTCAGACAAGTTGTCAATCAGGTAGGACTCGGCATGCTCCAGTGCCAGAGGATAATCAAACACTGCCCCTTCTTCCATTAATGTCTGCAGCTTTGCCTCGATATCCTCTTTGTTGTGCCTTTCTGTCTGCATCGCAGTCATATAGGCGTACTTGGCAGCCACTTCCTCAGGCGATTCATGAGCCGTTCCGCCATTATCAATAATTTGCACAACCTCTTTTACAGATTCTGTCTGTTTCAGTTCCTCAGAAATCATTATTATCTCCTTACAACTAAATTAAAAATCACAGCAAGAGCTTATAAACAGCTGCCGTATCAGCATCCATTCCATGTTATTAAATGGTTTGTTTTTCAAATCTCAGCGGTGCGGGCAACAGACTGTGTTTTGTCATGCCTTGTTCTGAATGCTGTAGCCAATTCATGTGATTTTTGATGATCTCTTACCATTTGGTGACCGAAACTTTACAAAAAGTTCACGTTTTTCCGAATCATCTTTTTATCATTGCAGCGAACTCACAAGCTAACGCTTAGTGGAACCATATCTGGTGTGCTTCACATATGAGTTCAACCTGAATCCATCAACTGCACTGAAGGAGTGATAACGCTTTGCTGATAATCCAAAATGCAGCTATCAGGCATGACTGCCATGGAAAGTGAGCAAGATCGCTTGTGATCCTCGTAGCAGGCGGCGATTAGATTTCGGTGATTTTAATAGCTCGGAACATGGCGCACTGGCGAAAGACGTTGATGTCGGGCTCCACATTCATGTTCCTTGATACCCGTAACACCAGTCGCAACAGCATTTTCATATCCCGTGGACTGATTTCCTGAAAGGTTGCCAGTAAGGTTTTAAGCAGATCATCTGATAATTCAAAGTCATATTGTCTGGCAAAGACCTGCCAGATTCTGGCTGCATTTTCCGGTGTCGGTATTTCGTACTCAATGATGGCTGCACAGCGTGAAATGATGGCTTCGTCGATGTCGGATGGACGGTTGGTGGTCATAAACAGCAAACCACTGAAATATTCCATTGTTCGCAGGAATTCGGCGACGATGGCGTTTTGTTCGATGTTGTCACTGCGCGTGACGATGAATACATCGGCCTCATCAAGCAGCAATACGCAGTTCCAGCGTTCAGCGCGGGAGAAAATGACTCGCAGATTGGCTTCAATGTCCTTGGCATTGGTACCCAGAGATCCGGAATGCAGAAGATACAGCGGCCGCTCAATCAGCTCGGAATAAATCTCCGCAGTCAGGGTTTTACCCACACCCGGCACACCTTTGCAGAGAATCACGTTACCGGCCGTTTTGCCTTCAATAATATCGCCGCTGAAAACATCGACATTGGTGGTCAACACATCCAGCAAGTCATGATGCGTTTTGGGCAGGATAAGTTTGTCTTTGAGTGATTTATCGTACTCGTAGGGGCTCAGATAATCAGCATGAATCCAGACAAAGCCATGTGTTTTCAAATTGAACACGCGTAACAGGGGCCACTCCGGCATGGCCAGGACATTATCCTCACCCTCAACCAGACAGGATTCTCTCAGCTGAGAATATGTTTTGACATCGCTGGCGGCCATGTCGTGAATAACTTTGCCATCTATGGCAGAACCATCCGAGTTAGCCTGGGTTTTATCGGTGTATATCAGGCCGCTGGCGATAAACTGTTCGGAAAACTGATCTTTGATCTCGCGGCAATAGCGGGCATAACTGTCTTCATATTCCGCTTTCAGTGCCGGTGTTTCTTTGAAGACCTGCTTCAGTTCCAGCGCTTCATTGATGCGTTTTTTGTTGACATCGCCGGGACCGAAAGCGATGTAGTCATGCTCAAAACCGAAATAGCCTTTTTTAAGGTTTGGTGAAAGATGACAGACATGCATCAGTAAGGATTCTTCAGCGTGGGCGGTAGCCGGTTTATAGCTGAAGTCCGTGACCAGTGCCGGATACACTTTGCCATCGGCTTTTCTTAGATAAACCCAGCCATCAATCAGATTATGCTTAAGGTAGGCTTCCAGCGTTGATGAAAAGGCTTTGAAGTTTGGGATGGCTGAATCAAATTCACCATCTCGGGCCAGCAGAATGGCTTCGATAGCCCGCTGTGATTTCACATCATCCAATTTCTCCGCAACCTGCGCCATATCCTGCAAAGCGGGCAGGGACAGCTGGCGCGGCTCGATTTCCATTTCGGTGGTTTTGATGTAGCCACGACTGTCGGCTTCCTCTCTGGCGACTCTGTCACGATAAGGACTGAGCTCCTGATGTTGCGTCGCTTTAATAAAGTCGTGAGAAACAATGAATGACACGTGACTGACCTGTTTTAAAAATTAAATGGACTGGCTGAACTTCAGATTAGTTCAGTACTGGCGCATGTTAGGCTGAGTCAAACCCGCTTCAGGTGCTCAGTCCGGTTTTTTATTTTGATTTTCATCTGGTGTATCAAAACCCGGAAGATCATGCTGCTCTATCAAACGCTGAAGGCGTTCGCGCATGACAGCGTCATGAAGTTCAATCTGTCTTTGCTCATCGCGCAGAGATTTGAGCAGTGCGCTGGCCATAAACACCATCAGAATCATAAATGGAAAGGCCGCCACAATCGATATCGTCTGTAGTGCCGATAAACCGCCACTCATTAGCAATACACCGGCCACCAGCACCTGAATAATACCGAAAGTCAGTCTGAGCCAACGCCTGGGTACCAGCACCCCTTTGCCAGTGAACATACCAAGTACAAATGTCGCCGAATTGGCTGAGGTAATAACAAACAGAATGATGAGTGCCAGCATCAGATAACTCAATATCTCGGCCGCAGGCAATATTTCCAGCATGGCGAACAGGCCCGCGCTGATCTCTCTCTCAACAGCCTCGGCAATGTTGGCGCCTTTGAATATCTCGAAATACATCGCCGAACCGCCAAAGGTGGCAAACCATAAGGCACTGAGCAGTACGGGCATGCCAATGACGCCCATCACGAATTCCCTGATGGTACGACCCCTTGAAATACGTGCGATAAATGTGCCGACAAAAGGTGCCCACGAGAGCCCCCAGGCCCAGTAAAAAATGGTCCAGCGTTCTACCCAGTCATCACCTGTGTAGGGTGTCATCACCAGACTCATGCCAATCAGGTTGGCGAAATAGTCACCAATCGCATTGGTCATCGAGGCAGTGATAAAGTCAGTGGGGCCGGCAAAAAAGACAAAGATCAGAATCAGC
>Ga0207849_100551_pt1 | contig 11301 bp, 11 predicted proteins | sample TtaePargueraPR_12_FD_187277 | JGI IMG/M metagenome (GOLD analysis project Ga0207849, IMG submission 187277) | Aerobic enrichment media microbial communities from Bioluminiscent Bay, La Parguera, Puerto Rico - Tt and P2 (4) (SPAdes) | ecosystem: Environmental > Aquatic > Marine > Unclassified ...
CGCCCAGCGTGCCGGCCGAGCCCCAGGACGTGCCGGTCATGATCGACATCAGCGCCGTGCCGAGGAAGGCCGTCAGCACGATATAGTCCGGCTCGATGAGGGCGATGCCGGCGACCACCATCAGCGGGATCGTGCCGGAGAACATCCAGGCGCCCAGCAGCACGCCGATGGAGAGCAGGATCAGGATGGCCGGCAGCACGTCGGCGATCTTGGCCCCCGCGGCCGACTGGATCGCCGACCAGCCCGCCCCGCGCCCGTGCGCGATGATGCCGGCGACCAGGGCGGCCAGCGCCATGGCGACGATCAGCATGTCGCCGCCGAAACCGGAGAGTGCCACGCCGCCGGCGATCGCGGCGAGCAGCACCACAAGCGGCAGCACGGCGAGGCCGAGCGGGAGGCCGGGGCGCTGTTCGGCGCTCATTGGCCCAGCGCCTGGTCGAGATCGTCGATCAGCGCTCCGGCGCCTTCCAGCCCGACCGAGAGGCGCACGAGATTGAAGGGTCGGCGCGGATCGGTGCCGTCGCGGCGGCCCGCCGGGATGGCCAGGCTCTCCACGCCGCCCCAGCTGACCGCCCGTCCGAACAGGCGCAGCCGGTCGAGGATCTCGCAGACGCGCTCGAAGTCCGGCACGTCGATTTCCACGGAGAAGAGGCCGGAATGACCGCGCATCTGCGCGGCGAAGAGGCTGGCGGCGCTGTCGTCCAGCGCGGGATGGAAGACGCGGCGGATGCGCGGATGGCCGGCCAGCGCCCGTGCGACGGTCTCGCCGTCGGCGCTGTGCTGTTTCAGCCGGGCGGGCAGGGTCATCAGGCCGCGGGTCAAAAGGAAGGCGTCGAGCGGCGCCTGGATGCCGCCGAGCAGCATGTAGCCGCGCTCGAAAATACGCTGGATCAGGGCTTCGCTGCCCGTCACCGCGCCGCCGACCACGTCGGAATGCCCGCCAATATATTTCGAGCAGGAATGCAGGGCGATATCGAAGCCGAAGGAGAGCGGCTTCTGCAGGAGCGGCGTGGCGACCGTATTGTCGATCACGGCGAAGGCGCCATGGCTGCGCGCCAGGGCGGCGATCTCGCTCAGCGGCAGCAGGCCGAACAGCATCGTGCCGGGGCTCTCCACGAAAATCATGCGCGTCTTCGGTGTCAGCGCCGATTCGATATCGCGCACGGCCGTGCCGGCCTGCGGGAAGACCTGCGAATGCGTGACGCCGAAACGCGTCAGCTCGCCGGCCAGCTGCAGGGTGGGACCGTAGATGTCGCCGGCGAAGAGGATGTGGTCGCCGCTGTCCAGAAGCGCGAAGAGCGTGGCCGATATCGCGGCCATGCCGGAGCCGAAACAGCGGCAGTCCTCGGCCCGTTCCAGCGCGGCCAGGCTGGTTTCCAGGGCACGCACGCCCGAATTGGTGCCGCGCGAATAAACCGTGCGGCGGCTCTCATGCGCCAGCCCGTCCAGCAGGTCCGCGGTGCGTGCATGGCGAAAGAGCGAGGCCTGGACGATGGGCGGCAGGACCGGCTCCGCGCCCTCGCGCGGTGCGTCCGTGGCCCGAAGGCAGATCAGCTCGTCCTGTGGATCCATCCCCTGCATGGCGAGACCATGGCCGAATTCGCCGCGGCGGACCAGCGCCGCCGCTGCCTGGTTTCGTTGCCCGATTCCGGGCCAATCCGTTACCAGCCGCTGAATCCCCGATTCACCGTTCCTAAAGCCTGTTCGTGTTGAATCAGCTTCGGGACATGAAGCCGGCCCGGGGAAGGTCGGCCAGATACGGATGGTAGCAGTGGACGCGATCAAGCGTTTCGGAACGAGTGCCTTTCTCGCGGTGGCGATTGCCTATTTCGGCTATCATGCGCTGACCGGCGAGCAGGGTGTGCTCAACTGGATCGTCGTGGAGAACGAGATCCGGGCGGCCGAGGCCGAGCTGGCCATTGCCGTCGCCGAACGCCGCGAACTCGAGGACACCGCCGCCCGCCTGCGCTCGGACAGCCTGGACCTCGACTATGTCGAGGAACGCGCCCGCGACATCCTCAACGTCGCCCATCCGCGCGAATTCATCGTCGAGATCGAGCCCGCTCCGCAGCGTTAAAGCTCTAAAAAACGTCATCCCGGCGAAAGCTGGGACCTCGCGCCGCAAGCTCCACATCGCGCGCGATCTTCGCCCTCACACCTTGTCCGTCCGACCGTCTGGGTCCCAGCTTTCGCTGGGATGACGGCGTTTAATCGGTCAAACACTGCGCCGCAGTGCGGCACCCCGCATGCGCCTTTTTCCGCCTTGTGCTTGCCGTTTACCGCATCCATCTGATATCCCGCTGAGACCGTCAGATGGGAGCGCGAATGTTTTATTTCGCGTGCGAATAAATGGCTGCGAAGCGCACGACAAAGTCCACCAGCTCCAAGTCATCCGCCAAAGGCGCCGGAAAAGACGAGCTGCTTCAATACTATCGCGAGATGCTGCTGATGCGGCGGTTCGAGGAAAAGGCCGGCCAGCTCTATGGCATGGGCCTGATCGCGGGCTTCTGTCACCTCTATATCGGCCAGGAGGCCGTGGTGACCGGTATCCAGGCGGCGCTCCAGGACGGCGACCAGGTGATCACCGGCTATCGCGATCACGCCCACATGCTGGCCACCGGCATGGACCCGAACGGGGTGATGGCCGAGCTGACCGGGCGCGAGGGCGGCTATTCGCGCGGCAAGGGCGGTTCGATGCACATGTTCTCGCGGGAGAAGAAATTCTTCGGCGGTCACGGCATTGTCGGCGCCCAGGTCTCGCTGGGCACGGGGCTGGCCTTCGCCAACCGCTACAAGGAAGACAAGACCGTCTCCATCACCTATTTCGGCGACGGCGCGGCCAATCAGGGCCAGGTCTATGAGAGCTTCAACATGGCCAAGCTCTGGGACCTGCCGGTCGTCTACATCATCGAGAACAACCAGTACGCCATGGGCACGGCGGTCAAGCGCGCCTCCTCGGAGACCCATCTGCACAAGCGCGGCGCCAGTTTCGGCATTCCCGGCGAGGAAGTCGACGGCATGGACGTGGAGGCCGTGAAGGCTGCCGCGGCCAAGGCCGTCAAGCATGCCCGCGACGGCAAGGGGCCCTATATCCTGGAAATGAAGACCTACCGCTATCGCGGTCACTCCATGTCCGACCCGGCCAAATACCGCACGCGCGAGGAGGTCGACGACATCCGCTCGCACCACGATCCGATCGACCTGGTGAAGAAGCGCCTGATCGATGCCGGCCACGCCACCGAGGACGAGCTGAAAGAGCTCGACAAGAAGGTGAAGAAGATCGTCAGCGACGCCGCCGAATTCGCCAAGGACAGCCCGGAGCCCGATCCGGCCGAGCTCTATACCGACGTGCTCGTGGAGGCCTCATGACACCGCAAGTGAAGCATTTTCTCGACAGCTGGCACCGTGCCGTGGAGACCCGCGACGAGGCGCTGCTGGCCTCGATCATCGCGGAAGGCTGCGAGCTGCACTCGCCGGTCGTCTGGAAACCCACGGCGGACAAGCACTATCTGCTGCACATCCTGATGGGCGTGATCTCCACGATCGAGGGGTTCGACTATCGCCAGCAATGGGTCGAGGGCAACGAGATCATGCTGGAATTCACCGGCACGGTGGACGGCAAGGGCCTCGTGGGGATCGACAAGATATCCCTCAATGACGAGGGCCATATGGACCGGATCGAAGTTCTGATCCGTCCCATGAACACGCTGATCGAATTCGCCACCCGCATGCGCGAGCACGCGCTGCGCTACAAGCCCGAAGCGGCCAATAGCTGATTTCGGAACAGAGAATTTTGACACAGGACACGAAGAGCCATGTCGATTGAAGTCCTCATGCCGGCCCTCTCGCCTACAATGGAAGAGGGCACGCTCGCCAAATGGCTGGTCAAGGAAGGCGATACCGTCGAAAGCGGCGATGTCATCGCCGAGATCGAGACCGACAAGGCGACGATGGAAGTCGAGGCCGTGGAAGAGGGCGTTGTTGCCAAACTCCTGGTCGAGGAAGGCACGGAAGGCGTGAAGGTCAACGCCGCCATCGCCCTGCTGGCCGAGGAGGGCGAGGATCCCGACAGTGTCGAGGCGCCCAAATCCGGCGGCAGCGAGGCCGGCGAACGCGACACAGCGCAACATGAGGACGACACGGACGACACGCCGGAATCCGATGAAAACGACACGTCCGACACGCCGGAGGGCGAGCCGGTCTTCGTCGACCATGCCGCGCCGGACGCCTCGGACCCGGACATCCCCGAAGGCACCAAGATGGTGGAAACCGCCCTGCGCGACGCCATCCGCGACGCCATGGCCGAGGAAATGCGCCGCGACGAGACCGTCTTCGTGATGGGCGAGGAAGTCGCCGAATACGAGGGCGCCTACAAGGTCACGCGCGGCCTGCTGGACGAGTTCGGTCCCAAGCGCGTGGTCGACACGCCGATCACCGAACACGGCTTTGCCGGCCTGGGCGTGGGCGCGGCCTTCAACGGGCTCAAGCCGGTCGTGGAATTCATGACCTTCAACTTCGCCATGCAGGCGATCGACCAGATCATCAATTCCGCCGCCAAGACGCTCTACATGTCCGGCGGCCAGATGGGCTGCCCCATCGTCTTCCGCGGCCCCAACGGCGCGGCCAGCCGCGTCGGCGCCCAGCACTCCCAGGACTATTCCGCCTGGTACGCCAATGTGCCCGGTCTCAAGGTGATCGCGCCCTATGACGCGGCCGACGCCAAGGGCCTGCTGAAGGCCGCGATCCGCGATCCCAACCCGGTCGTCTTCCTGGAACACGAGCTGATCTACGGCGAAACCTTCGACGTGCCGGACATGGAGGACTGGGTCCTGCCGATCGGCAAGGCGAAGGTCCGCCGCGAAGGCTCGGACGTCACCATCACCGCCCATTCGCGCATGGTCGGCTTTGCCCTTGAAGCCGCTGAGAAGCTGGCGGAAGAGGGGATCGAGGCCGAGGTCATCGATCTGCGCACCCTGCGTCCGCTGGACACCGAGACCGTGGTCAATTCGGTGAAGAAGACCAACCGCATCGTCTGCGCCGAGGAAGGCTGGGGCCGGATGGGCGTCGGCGCGGAAATCGCCGCTGTTGTTACCGCCGAGGCCTTCGACTATCTCGACGCCCCGCCCGCCCGCGTCCACCAGGCCGACGTGCCGCTGCCCTATGCCGACAATCTGGAGAAACTCTCCCTGCCGGGCGTGGAGGACATCGTGAAGGCGGCGAAGGCTGTCTGCTACGCGGAGTAGGGTGGATGTTTCCGGAACTCATCCTTTCATCCATGGAACCGGACCTGCCGTTTTATGGTGTATTGCCTGCTTCAGTAGAAGTATTGGCCGCGCACGAGAATGATGAACGGCTCCTTGTCTCCGTTGAACCTCCTCTGCCAGTCTATTTTGGAGAATACGAGGGTTATAAAGCGCATTTTTTTGAACTTCGCCCAAGACATCTAAATGTCCACCTGACGCCAGCACCAGAATTGCCGGCTGCGGTTTATCTCAACGCGATCGTCACAGATGTTGCACCAACTTTTTCGACGCTCGCCACGCATTCGGTAATTCCAATCGGCTACGGCTTGCTCAGACTTGGCTCGGAGGAACTTGAGTGACCACCACCACCACCAAATCCTGGCGTTCCGGCGGCTGCCATTGCGGGGCCGTGCGCTTCGAGGTGAATGTCACCGACGAGGTCGTGGTGATCTCGTGCAATTGCTCGCTGTGCGCCAAGACGGGCTTCATCCATCTCGTGGTGGACGAGGCCGATTTCCGCGTCACCCGGGGCGAAGAGAATATCGACGAGTATTCCTTCCACACGCACACGGCCAGGCACCGCTCGTGCAGGACCTGCCATGTGACCACGCACCACACCATGCGCTCGCGCCCGGACGGGATGTCCGTCAATCTGCGCTGCCTGGATCCCGATGCGAACCTGCAGCTGCGCTTCCAGGAATTCGACGGGGCGAGCTGGGACGAAGACGGCACAATGCCAATGACCGCGGCCAACCAGGCCTGAACGAGGACAAGACCCATGGCGATCGAAATCCTGATGCCGGCCCTCTCGCCCACGATGGAAGAGGGCACGCTGGCCAAATGGCATGTGAAGAAGGGCGATACCGTCGAGAGCGGTGACGTCATTGCCGAGATCGAGACCGACAAGGCGACCATGGAAGTGGAAGCCGTCGACGAGGGCATGATCGGCGAGATCCGGGTCTCCGAAGGCACGGAGGGCGTGAAGGTCAACGCCGTCATCGCCATGCTGCTGGAAGAGGGCGAGGACGAAAGCGCGCTTTCTGCCCCCGCCGAAGGTGGGGGAAGTGGCTCCGCCGAAGGCGGAGACGCCAAAGAGAGGAATGGGGGCGCTGGCGAAGCCAGCGAAAAGTCCGGCGACAAGGCCGAAACCAAATCGCAGAAACCCTCCGGCGGTTCCGCCGGCCGCAAGCTCGAGGACACGCCCTCCGACACCAAGGCACCGCCGGCCCCGTCCAAGGATGGCGAACGCATCAAGGCCAGCCCGCTGGCGCGCCGGATCGCGGCCGACAAGGGTCTGGACCTCAAATCCATCGAGGGATCGGGACCTTACGGCCGGATCGTCAAGCGCGACGTCGAGAACGCCCAGCCGTCCGCCGCTGCCTCCAAGGAGGCCGAAGCCCCGTCCGCCGCGCCGGTGGATGCAGAGGATCCGCTCAAGGCCTACGGCATCGCCCGCGACCGCTACGAGGTCGAGAAGGCCGACAATATCACCAAGGTCTCCGCCAAGCGTCTCGCCGAGAGCTTCCGCGACATCCCGCACTTCCCGCTCAATGTGGACTGCCGGATCGACGCGCTGCTGGACTTCCGCAAGCGCGTGAACGCGGCGGCGGAAAAGGATGGCGACAAGGTCTCGGTCAACGACATCCTGATCAAGGCGTCCGGCCTGGCGCTCAAGAAAGTGCCGGCGGCGAACTCTTCCTGGATCGAAGGCGGAATGATCGCGCGGCACAAGCATGCCGACGTCTCCGTCGCCGTGGCGATCGAGGGCGGCCTCATCACACCGATCGTCAAGGATGCGGACCTCAAGGGCCTGGTCGATATCTCCCGCGAGATGAAGGACCTGGCCGCCCGTGCCCGCGAGAAAAAGCTCAAGCCCGAGGAATACCAGGGCGGCACGTTCAGCCTGTCCAATCTGGGCATGTTCGGCATCGACAGCTTCGCCTCCATCATCAACCCGCCCCAGGGCATGATCCTGTCGGTCGGGGCCGGCGAAGAACGCCCGGTCGTCAAGGACGGCGCCCTGGCCATCGCCACGGTGATGACGGTGACGCTGACCTGCGACCACCGCGTGGTCGACGGCGCCACGGGCGCAAAATGGCTGCAGGCCTTCAAGACCTTCGTCGAAGACCCGATGACCATGCTGATGTGATCCGGCTTCGCCGGATCATCCCTGCGAAAGCAGGGATCTCGCCGCCGCAGAGCTCCGACGCCAATTTCCCCGGACCTGTTCCGGGGCCCACCATTGCTGAAAAGAGCCCTGGCTGCCGGCTCAACCGGACCCCGGAACAGGTCCGGGGGAAACGGAGTTCGGCTTCCCCCGAACCGGGGAGGGCGCCGCACGCCGCGCGCGCCCATACTCGGCGCATGCGATATCTTGCCTCCCTGATCCTGGGCCTTGCCCTCCTCTTCGCCCCTCGCGCCGATGCCGACGAGCCGGAGCCGCCGGCCGGACTGGCCCTGTTCGAGCCGTGGCTGGGTGAATGGCGCAGTGCGGACGGAAATCTGCAAATGAGCGTGCAGCGTGAAGGCGAGAGCGTCGTCATCGTCCGTTCAGGCTCTGCCGGGGACAGGAGGGAGCCGGGCACGCCGGTCCGATACACCCTTGCGGACAATGCCGTCATGCCGGATGCCCTGATTCAGGGGCACCGCGATGGCGGCTCGTGGCGCGAAGACATTTCGGTATCGGCCCGCGGACAGGGGCTCGCCTTCGAAGAGGAACTGCGCGCCATGGGCATTGTGGACCTCGCCGACTGGTCGCGTCCCGAGGGCGGGCTGTTCGTCGAGAGCGGCGTATCGGTGCGCCGCAACGGACGCATGCCGGCGCCGACGATCGTCTGGACGCGCACGGGCGTGCGCCGTCCGCTCGTCGCGGACCTGGCCCCCTTCGAGCCCTATCTGGGACGATGGGCCCTGCAGGAGGACAGCCAGTTCGAGATGTCGCTCCATGCGGCGCCGGACGGGCAGAGTGTCGTGATGGTGCGCAATGCCCGGATCGCCGGACGCTGGCGCGAGGAGGTAGCCCTGGTTTTCCGGCCCGGCCCGGCGGGTGGCTATCCGGTCGGCCATACGCCCGGGCTCGAGGATGACGACGATGACGCCGTCCGCATGCATGACGATCGCGATCCCGGCATAGAGCTTCACCGGCCGGTCAGCACACGGGCCCTTGGCGATGTCGTCGAGATCGAGATCTGGGACGAACCGCGGGATGGCCGTTTTGGCTGGGAGCGCCTGTACTCCCGGCGCAATGGCACGGACTGGATGGGAGCGGGCGTGTGGGCCGCCGTGCCGCAGTGACTGTAGGCGTGTGACTGCAGATGCGTGACTGCAGACGGGCGGCAAATGCCTGCATCCGAAACCCCCGTGACGCGCATCCCGGACTAAAACCGCAATTATGCGCGTTAAATCCGGGAGTTGAGTTTGAAACCGATACACGTCCTCGCCGCCGCCACGACCCTTCTGTCCGCCTGCGCAACGGCCCCGTCGCCGGACGCTGGCACTCCGGACGCCTTCGGGCCCTGTCCGGTCGAGGCCGGGCATCCCGAGCTGGCCGACAGCGTGTGTAGCGTGCAGACCGTGGCGCTCGATCCGGATGCGCCGGACGGCGAGACGATCGATCTTTTCGTGCGCAAATTTCCGGCCCGCACCGAGCGTGCCGGCGAGGTCTGGATGCTGGCTGGCGGGCCGGGCGAGGCGGGAACGTCCTTCTACACGAAGATCGCGGATTTCCGGGCGCGCTTTCCCGGCTATGACGTCCTGATCCCGGATCATCGCGGCACCGGCCGGTCCAGCCGCCTGTGTGCGGGCGAAACCCTGCAGAGCGAGGCCGGCACGGCGCTCGCCGGTGCCGAATTCGGCCCCTGTTTCGGCGAGGTCTGGGCGCAGGCGGACCGCACCACGCAATTCTCCATGACGCATGCCGCGCGCGATCTGGACACGCTGATGGACCGGCTGGGCGGAGATGGCGAGCGGTGGGTCTATGCGGTCTCCTACGGCACCGGGCTGGCGCTGCGCTTCGGGCAGCTGCACGACGCACCCGTCGACGGGCTGATCCTGGATTCCCTCGTGCCCGCCGCCCGCGCCCGGATCCCGGACATGATCGACATCGCCATCCACCGGCCGGAGGCGCTGGAGGCCTTCCATGCCGACGCGGTGGTGCCGGCCTTCGATGCGCTGTCCGCCGTGTCGGACTACGAGGCTTCGGCCTTCTCCATCACGCTGGCCGGGCTGATCGGCGTCTCCGAGACCAATCGCCGGCCGGAGATGACCGCCGAGGCCGTGGCTGCGGAAGAGGCCGGGCTGTGGTTCACTTCGCCGCTGACGCAATTGCAGACCCGCACCTCCATGCCGGCCTATCCCCGCGACGAATGGTTCGACGCCCCCTATGCGGACATGCCGCCGATCCTCGTGGTGCACGGCACGCTCGATCCCAAGACGACGCTCGAGGGCGCGCGCCGTCATATCGCGGCGCTGGAAGCGGGCGGCACCGATGTGACCGTGACGATCGTGGAACGCGCGCCCCATGCCAGCTGGTTCTTCGCGCCGGACTGCCTCCATGACGCGATGGAGGATTTCATGGGCGGCGAAGCGGTGGCGGAGCGCTGCAGGCCTGCTCCTGTGCAGTAAAGCCGGTGCAGCGCCGGGAAAAATCTCTATTGTCATCCCGGATGGATGCCCGGCCTTTCAACCGCCTGTGCGGCTGGCCGGGATGACAAGAGAGGACGATCGCATGGCATCCCAGCCCGCCCATCTCGCCGAGATCCGGCATACCGATCTCATCTTCCCGCACCATGCCAATCACCAGGGCAGCTATTTCGGCGGTGCGGCGATGGCCGAGATGGACAAGATCGCCTTTCTGGTCGCGGCGCGTCATGCCCGCCGGCCTTTCGTGACGGCCTCCTGCGACAAGCTGGATTTCGTCGCGCCGGCGCGCGTGGGCGAGATCGTCGAGGTGACCGGCCAGGTGCGCATGGTGGGGCGGACCTCGCTGGTCGTCGATGTCGAGCTGTCGGCGGAAAACCTGCTGTCCGGCCAGCGCCATGTCTGTACCCGCGGCGCTTTCACCATGGTCGCCGCCGACCGCAAGACCAATCCGGACCGCCTGCCGCCAGCTCCGGACGAGCGGCCGGATTTCGCGCCTAGCCCGGCGGGCTATGCGCGCACGCTGCAGCTGGTCTTCCCGGGCGACACCAATCATCTCGGCCAGCTCTACGGCGGCAATGCGATGTCGCTGATGGGCCGGGCCGCCTATATCGCCGCCACGCGCCATACGCGCTGCGATGTCGGCATGGCCGCTTCGGACAAGATCGACTTCATCGCGCCGACCCAGGAAGGCGAGATGCTGGACGTGACCGGCGAGGTGGTCTCGGTCGGGCGCACATCCATGCGCGTCACGGTGCGCGCGGAGGCGGAAGACCTGATGAGCGGCGACCGGCGTCTCGTCGGCGAGGCGAGCTATGTCATGGTGGCGCTGGACGGGGAGGGGCGGCCGACACCGGCCGCGCCCATGGCGTTCTAGAGACGGCGTTCCAGAGACAGGTTCCTGGGCTGTCGCTCCGGAACAGGCTTCGCGGAAGGCTAGTCGTTGCGGCGCGGGCCGCCGGCGCCGCCGGGCAGGTTCTGCTCGCCGCCGAACTGTTCGGACGGCAGGCGGCCGACATTGCCCAGAAGCTGTTCCAGGAAGCTCAGCTCGCGGCCGCGGGTCGGCGTCTCGCGGTCGGCATAGGCCACGACGCGGCCGTCCTCGAGCGAGTATTCGTTCACCGTGGAAACCACGCCGGCATCGTCGAAACTCACCGCGATGATGCGGCGGTCGCGCGTGGCCGGGCGCAGATAGGCCAGGCTCTCGCGCGTGGAGGAGATATAGTACCAGGTATTGTCCTCGAACGTGCCGCGCGTGGACGGATTGCCCAGACGGGCCAGCACCGAATCCTGGGTGTCCTCGGCCGGCGTGATGTTCGGTTCTTCCTGGGTGGTGTAGCGATAGCCGTGGGAGCGAAGCACCGGGTTGCAGGCCGAGGCGCCGACGGCGCAGGCGGCAACCAGAAGGGTGAGGCTGAGG
>Ga0207849_100554_pt1 | contig 11241 bp, 8 predicted proteins | sample TtaePargueraPR_12_FD_187277 | JGI IMG/M metagenome (GOLD analysis project Ga0207849, IMG submission 187277) | Aerobic enrichment media microbial communities from Bioluminiscent Bay, La Parguera, Puerto Rico - Tt and P2 (4) (SPAdes) | ecosystem: Environmental > Aquatic > Marine > Unclassified ...
GAGGCGGGCGAACACGGCATTGGCCGCGAACAGGCCGGCCGCCAGGACGAGGCCCGGCACGATCGCCGCGGCGAACAGGGCCGCCACGTCGACCCCCATGATCGCGCCGTAGAAGATCAGGATGATGCTGGGCGGGATGATCGGGCCGATCATCGAGGAGGCGGCCGTGATCGCGCCGGCATAGTCGGCCGTGTAGCCGCGCTCGCGCATGGCCGGCACCAACGTGGTCGACAGCGCGGCGGCATCGGCCATGGCCGATCCGGACACGCCGGCGAAGAAGAGCGATGTGGCGATGTTGACGTGCCCCAGCCCGCCGCGGGCGCGGCCGACCAGGAGCGCGGAAAAATCGATCAGGGCCCGCGTCACCCCGCCCCGGTTCATCAGCTCGCCCACCAGCACGAAGAGCGGCATCGCCATCAGGGCGAAGACGTCGAGCTGGGAAAAGGCACGCCGGGGCAGGGCGGCGAGAAAGGCCTCCTGCCCCAGCGCGGGGAAAGCGATGATGCCGGCCGCACCGAGTGCCCAGGCCAGTCCCGCGCCCGCTGCGATCGCGACCAGGGGCGCCAGTATGGCGAGGGGTTTGAGCACGGGTTGCGGCTCCCGGGGCTAGAAGCGGCCGCGCAGTTCGACACCCCAGGTCTGCGGCGCCCCGAGCGACTGGATCTGCTGGCCCGGGATGATCACGCCGGCGCTGCGGCTGACCGCATAGGTCTCGTCGCCGATATTGCGGCCCCACAGCATCACGCTCCAGCGATCGTCCTGGAAGGTGAAGCCGGCCCGGGCATTGATCAGCGTCACATCGTCCTGGCTGTAGTCGGGATTGTTCTCCGGCCCGAAGAAGAGCGAGCTGCGATAGCTCAGATCCGCGTGGGCGACGAATTCCATGCCGTCGGCGACCGGGGTCGCGAAGTCCCCGGACAGGGACAGCGTGTGGTCCGGCGCCTGGGGCAGATCGTTGCCGGAATAGTCGGCACCGGCCGAGGTGGCGTTGGTGAAGTCCTCGAACGAGGCGTCCAGGAAGCTGTAGGAGCCGGAGAAGGAGAGCGCGTCATTGACCTGCCAGAGCCCCTCCAGCTCGATGCCCGAGGCTTCGGCCGTGGCCGCGTTCGACGTGGTGAAGGTCGGGATGCCGCCGATATTGATCAGCTGGTTCACCTGCAGGTCGGAATAGTCCAGCCAGAACACGGAGCCGGCCAGATAGACCGCGCCGCCGGCCAGGGTCGTCTTCACGCCGGCCTCGTAGCTGTTGACGAATTCCGGGTCGTACTCGGCATTGTCGGTCGGCGTGATCGAGAAGACGTTATAGCCGCCCGACTTGTAGCCCCGGCTGTAGGAGGCATAGACGAGCCAGGTCGCATTGGGCTCCCAGTTCACCGTGACCGAGGGCGTCACCTCGGCGTCGGACCGCGAGAAGCTGCGCTCGGCCTGGGTCGGCGCGAGCAGCTGGAAGGGGTCGCCGATCTGGCTGTGGGTGACCTCTTTCTCGTCTTCCGAATAGCGCAGGGCCCCGGTCACGCTGAACGCGTCGGAGAAATGGTAGGTGCCCTGGCCGAAGACGGCATAGCTGGTGGTTTCCAGATCGCCGAAAATGTCCGAGCTGATCTCGGTGGGGTAGATGCCCAGATCCGGCCCGATCACCGCGTTGGAGATCGTCTCGAAGGTCTCGTGGCTGAAGAAGCCGCCGACGATGTAGTCGAACACGCCGCCCGTGTCCGAGGTGAAGCGGATCTCCTGGGAAAATTGCTCGTGATCCTCGCTGATGCCCGAACGGAGCTGGTTGAGGATGCTGAAATCATTGTCGTTCGAATTGTACCACTCGAAGGTGCGGAAGGCCGTCAGCGAGGTCAGAACGCCGGCCGCGAAATCCCGGTCGGCCTGCAGCGAAACGCCCCACACATCGCGCGTCTGCTCGCTCCCGAAATCCTGGGCGACCCGGCGGTCTTCCGGATCGGCATCGGCCAGGGGCGTTCCGGCCAGCGCGCCATTGGCAAGGATTTCCGACGACCCGCCATTGGTGTCGTTCGAGGCCATGTCGGCGCGGAAGGTCAGCTGCAGCGTGTCGGTCGGATCCGCCACGAAGGTCAGCCGGCCGCCGATCTCGTCCTGGTCGTCCAGCTCGGTCCCGGTGAAGATGTTGTCGGTATAGCCGCTGCGGGTCTGCGAGGAGACGGAGACGCGGGCGCGGGCATCGGGCGAGAAGATCACGTCGCCGGCCGCATAAAGGCTCAGCGCGCTGTAATTGCCGGCCGAGACGACCGCCTCGAAGCCGGGCTCCTCACCCGGTCCCTGGGTGATCATGTTGAGCGCGCCGGCGATCGTGTTCTTGCCGTAGAGCGCGCCCTGCGGGCCGCGGATCATCTCGACGCGGTCCAGGTCGTAGAGATTGGTGTTGATGGTCGTCGGACGGGCCTGGTAGACGCCGTCCACGAAAACGCCGACCGACTGCTCCACGCCCGGATTGTTCGGATTGGAGGAGATGCCGCGCACGGTGATGATGGTCGAGCGCAGGCCGTTGCCGGTGTTGATGTAGACGTTCGGGAAGACCGAGGCGATGTCGTCGAGACGCTCGACGCCGCGCTCCTCAAGCTCCGCCGCGCCCAGCGCGCTGACCGAGGCGGACACGTCGAGGATGGACTGCTCGCGCCGCTGCGCCGTCACGACGATCACGTCGGCTGACGCGCCCGTGTCGGACTGGGCCTGCACCGCTGCCCCTGCCAGCCCGGCGGCGAGCACGGCACTCGCGACGGTCGATGTCAGCTGCTGTTTCCAAGTCTTTCCGCTCATGGTCATTCCCCCAAGAAAGCCGGCTAAACGCCCTACAGACAAATATGAGATCAGTTTCACTTATTTTGCAAATCTGTCAACAAACTTGCCGCCGGGCGGATCGCATCCAGCGGCCAGATCGGCCGGGGCAGGCGTGAAAAGGGCAGGCCCGCAAGGTCCGGATTCATCGCGGTGGGCGAGCCGATCGACAGGATGCGGTCGGCCAGCGGCTCGAAAGAGGCGCGATAGTGCGTCGACGATTTCAGAAGGATGATGCGGTAGCCGGCCGGGTCCGCGCCGGTGGCCGTGAACAGGCCGGGCCAGAGCGCCTCGCGGCGCGTCCCGCACAGGATGAAATCGGCAAAACCGGTGGCAAAGCGCGCGACCGGTCCCACCGGCGGCCCGGCGGCGGCATCGCCCGGCCCGCGTTCCACCCGGCCGGCCAGTCCCGCGACGACACCGTCCACTGCGAAGGGCGCGCCCGAGAAGCGCGACATCCGCCCGCCGATGCTCAGGCTCAGGCGCGCGCCCTCCCCGGCGCCCAGGCAGGCGGCCAGCGCGGCGGGATCGTTGAACAGGGCGGCACCGATGCCCGTCACCCCCGCTTCGCGCAGGGCGTTGACGACATGGGTGGCATCGCCGTCCCCGCCGCCGCCGGGATTGTCCGACGCATCGGCGACGACAATGCGTTCGCCGGGATGCTGCAGGATCTCCGACACGCCTTCGGCAATCGACAGGGGCCGCTCGGCGGCCTCCTCGGCGATGCCCGCAAAGCGCTGCGCCAGGGCCAGCGCCGTGTTCGCGGCCCGCGCCGGGTCGCCATCGGCATAGGCCAGGAGTTTCGCCCCATTGTCGGCACTGTCGCTCCAGGGAAAACCGTGCACCAGCGAGACCGAGAGGATGCCGCCTGCCCCGGTTTCCGCCTCTTCCATCGAGCGGACGAAACCCTGCATGGGCTCGCGCGTGGTCGCGAAACCGCCCAGCGCCCGGCACGCCGCCACGGCAGCGACGGGGCGGGTCTCGCCCTTCGCAGCGGCATGGGCCAGCGCGAACAGCTCCCGGCCCCGTTCGGCGACATCGGTGTGGGGGTATTCCTTGTAGGCGTGCAGCAGGTCGGCGGCGGCCAGCATGGCCGGGCTCAGCGTGGCGTGAAGGTCGAGCAGGCCCGCGATCACGGCATCCTCCCCGGCCACGGCCCGGATCGCGGCGAGAAGATCGCCCTCGCAATCGGGCACGCTCTGCGCCGCCATCGCTCCGTGCAGGTCCAGCAGGACCAGATCGACGGGAAGCGCCGCGCGAAGCGCATCGAGCATCTCCTGCCGGAGCGCGGCATAGGCGGCATCCGTCACCGGCCCGCCCGGCACGGCATAGGCCACGGGGCCGCGGCGAACCTCGAAACCGGCCTCGCGCGCCGACGCGATCAGGGCGGCGCAGCCGGGATGCGTCAGCGCGCAGACCGGTGCCTCGCCGGCCGGCGCATAGGCCCCGGCACGGAAGTCGTCGAGCGTCGTGGCACGCGCGACAAAACTGTTCGTTTCCGTCCTCAGGGCGGCGACGTAAGCTCTCATGCAGCGATCCTGACAATTTTATGAGGTTGACGTCAATTTCATTTTTTTTCACTCTTCCCGGCGAAGAGGGCCCACCGGGGGCATTGCAGACGGACCCAGTTGTCCATGCGGGAGACCATGACGACCATGAAAACGAGCCGAAACCTGATATCCATCGCCCTGGCCGGCGGGCTGGCCTTCGCCTCCGCCGCCTGCGCCCAGGACGCGCCGCGCGCCCGGGATCTGGGCATCCCGCTGGAAGGCGAGACCGGCCCGCTGAACGCCATCACCGACGTGACCGGCATCGAGGTGGGACACCTCACCCTGCACGAGGGCGATGCGCATACCGGCGTCACCGCGATCTTCCCGCGCGGCCGGGAGGCCACGGACGGCGTCGCGGCCGGCGTCTTCTCCTTCAACGGCACCGGTGAAATGACCGGCACCCACCTGATCGACGAGTTCGGCGCCTTCTTCGGCCCGGTCGCGATCACCGGCACGCTGGGCGTCGGCGCGGCCCGCGACGGCATCCTGCAATGGACGGCCCGGAATTTCGACGACCCGACGGTGCGCTTCAGCCGCGTCCTGCCGGTCGTGGCGGAGACTTATGATGGCGGGCTGAGCGATGTGTGGAGCCTGCCCCTGACACCGGAACACGTGGTCGAGGCGCTTGATGCCGCCGAGGCCGGACCGGTCGCGGAAGGCGCCGTCGGCGGCGGCACCGGCATGGTCTGCTATTATTTCAAGTGCGGGATCGGCACCTCGTCGCGCATCGTTCGCTATGGCGAGGATATCGCCTTCACCGTCGGCGTGCTGGTGCAGGCCAATCACGGCGTTCGCGACCAGCTGCGCATTGCGGGAACCCCCGCCGGCCGGGAGATCGGCGACCTGATGCCGCGCCGCGCCAGCCAGGCCGAGGCCGCCGGCGAGGGCGACGGATCGATCATCATCGTGATCGCCACCGACGCGCCCCTCCTGCCCGACCAGCTGCGCCGCCTGGCGCGCCGCGCCACGATCGGCATGGGCCGCACCGGCGGCCAGGGCGATTCCAGCTCCGGCGACATCTTCCTCGCCTTCACCACCGCCAACCCCGTCAGCCTCGGTTCGGGCGCGCCGCTCGACTACCAGAGCATTCCGGGCGAAGCCCTCGATCCGCTGTTCGACGGCGTCGTACAAGCCACCGAGGAAGCCATTCTCAACGCACTCGTCGCCGGCGAGGACACGACCGGACGCGGCAATTCCCACGTCTACGGCCTGCCCCACGACCGGGTCCGCGAAATTCTCGCCCGCTACGGCCGGCTCGAAGACTGATCCAGACGAAGGACACCTTCCCATGATCCAGACATTCGCCCTTCCCGCTGCCGTGACGGCCTTTGCCGCCGCGGGCAGCCTCCTCGCCGGCTGCGCCACGGCCCAGCCTGCGGCCGAGCCCGATACCGCCGCCATCGACGCGCTGGTCGCCGAGGCCCAGGCCTCCGCGCCCTATCCGGGGCTTGCCGTCTCGGTGCGGCGCGGCGACACGATCGTCTACGAGGCCGCCTATGGCGAGGCCGACCTCGAACAGCATTCGGCCGCCACGCCGGACACGGTTTTCCAGGTCGGCTCGATCACCAAGTCCTTCACCGGCCTGCTGATCGCCCAGCTCGCTGCGGAGGGTCTGGTCGATATCGACGCGCCGATCTCCACCTATCTGCCGGACTATTCCGGTCCGGCCCGCAACGTGCCGGTGCGCTATCTGATGAACCACACGGCCGGCCTGGTGAACTACACTGCCCTGCCGGACTTCCCCCAGGGCAGCCAGCGCACGGTCACCCGCGAGGTGATGCGCGACTATTTCGAAGATGCCGACCTGATGTTCGAGCCGGGCACGGCCTTCTCCTATTCCAATTCGGGCACCTATACGCTCGGCCTCATCGTCGAGGCGGTGACGGGGCAGAGCTATGACGTGGCGCTCGCCGGGCGCATCCTCGAACCGCTCGGGCTCGAGCGCACTTACTACGCGGGCTACGAGCCCGTGATCGAGGGGCGCGCCGAGGGCTATGTCGTCGGCGAGGACGGTTTCCTCAATGCCCCGCAACTCGACCCGCTCGTGCCCTTCTCCGCCGGCGCGCTGCTGTCGACCGTGCAGGACATCCAGGACTATATCGACCAGGTGCACCGCGAGAACGTGTTCGGCGACGAAGTCCGCGACCTGCTCTACGAACAGGCCGAGCTGGGCGACGACACGCTGGCCTATGCGCTCGGCGCCCTGGTGATCCGCGACTGGGAAGGCCATCGCAAGATCGCCCATGCCGGCGATATCGACGGCTTCGCGGCCTACATGGCCTATTATCCCGACGAGGACCTTTCCATCGTGGTGATGGGCAGCACGCGCGATGTCGCACCCACGCCGGTGGGCCTGGAGCAGAAGATCGCCCGCATCGTCTTCGACCAGCCGCGCCCGGCCCCCTCCACGGAACCGCTCGCCGCGGCCGAGATCGAGGCCATCGCCGGCAATTACGACGCCAGCTACATGCGCATCGGCATCGACCGCATCGGCATCCTGCCGCGCGAAGGCGGGATCGCCTTCCGTATCGGCGGCGTCGACGCCCAAGGACCGGCCATTCCGCTGCTGCACCTGGAGGGCCGCACCTTCCTGGCCGCGCATGACGACGAGATGGTGTTCAGCTTCTCGCCGGCCGGCGGCACACCGGACGATCTGACGGTCGACTGGCTGGGCGGCGGCATTCCTTTCGTTCGCGCGGGCGAGGAGTGAGCGGCGTGATCGGCGACGACACGAAAGCCGCCTACCGGGAGGACGGCGTCTGCGTGCTGCGCGGCGCCTTCTCTCCGGCATGGATCGAGACCGTGGCCGAGGGGGTCCGGCAGGCGCTGGACGCCCCCGGCCCCCACGGCGAGCGCTACGGCCCCGCCGGGGCCGAGCGCTTTTTCGGCGATCTGGACATGTGGACGCGCCTCGACCCGTTCCGCGATTTCGTCCTGGATTCGCCGGCCGCCGCGATTGCCGGCGAGGTGATGGCATCCTCCACGGCGACCTTCCTCTACGACCAGATGCTGGTGAAGGAGCCGGGCAGCCAGCAACGCACGCCCTGGCACCAGGACCAGCCCTACTGGGCCGTCAGCGGTTTCCAGGTCTGCTCGATCTGGATGCCGCTGGATCCGGTGCCCCGCGAGGTGTCGCTGGAATTCGTGCGCGGCAGCCATCGCTGGGAGGAGACGTTCAACCCCACCCATTTCGCAGACGGCAGACCCTATGCCGGCACCGGCCTGCCCAGCCTGCCGGACATCGAGGCGGCACGGGACGACTACGACATCGTGTCCTGGGATCTGGAACCGGGCGATTGCGTGGTCTTCCAGGCGATGCTGGTGCATGGCGCACCGGCCAATCCCAGCGCCGGACGGCGCCGCGTCCTGTCGACCCGCTGGCTGGGCGATGATGCGCGCTTCTGGCGGCGTCCCGGCGAGATCGCCGTGCCGACCACCCTGCCCGATCTGGAAGACGGTGCGCCCTTCTCCGGACCGCTGCACCCCACGGTTTGGCAGGCGGGAGCCTAGCCCCAGAGGACAGGCTAACCCCAGAGAACCGGTCGAGGCGGATCGACCCGGCCGGCCTGGTATCTCAGCCCGTTCGGCCAGTCCTGCGCCAGAAGAACAGGACCGTCGATATCCACGAAGTCGCACAGGCAACCGACCACGAAGCTGGGCGCCATCGCCAGCGAGGTCCCCATCATGTTGCCGACCATCAGACCGAGGCCCTCTTCACGCGCCATGCGGGCCAGGCGCAGGGCCTCGGTCAGCCCGCCGGTCTTGTCGAGCTTGATGTTGATGCGCTGGTAGCGGCCGCGCACGGCGTCCAGCTCGCCGGAATGGAGACAGCTTTCGTCGGCACACAGCGGTACCGGCGAAACATAACCGTCCAGCTCCGCATCCCGGCCGCGCGGCAGGGGTTGTTCCAGCATCTCAACGCCCAGACGCGCCATGGCGGGCGCCACGTCGCGAAGCTGTTCGATCGTCCAGCCTTCGTTCACGTCCACCACCAGGACCGCATCGGGCCGCACGGCGCGGATCGCCTCGATCCGTTCCACCGGCCGGTCGGCATTCAGCTTGACCTTGAGCACCGGGACCGGCCCGGCCGCACGCGCTTTTTCCGCCATGGCCTCCGGCTCGGCTTCCAGGCCGATGGTGACCGCTGTGGTCAGCGGGCGCGGCACAACATCCGTAAGCGTCCAGATCGAGCGGCCCGTCCGCTTGGCCTCCAGATCCCAGAGGGCGCAGTCGATGGCATTGCGCGCACCGCCCGGCGGCAGGGCCGATTGCAGGGCCTCGCGGCTGATCCCGCCGGGGTGCCCGCCAATGAAGGCCCGCGCCTGGGCCAGCAGGCCCTTGGCGGTCTCGCCCCGGTAGAACACGCCCTCGGCCTCGCCATGACCGCGATGGCGGCCGTCCGTGGCGGTCACGATCAGGGTTTCGGTGGCGTCGAACTCCGCACTGGCGATCCGGAAGGGTGCCTTGAGCGGGAAACGCCGCAGCTCGGCCGTCAGGGCGATCACGTGCCCGCCCGCCCCTGCAGAAGGCGTTCCGCGATGCGCGCGGCGCCGGTGCGGACCGGGTCCATCACGGGCAGGCCGAGACGCGCCTCGGTCTCCCCGATCAGCGCCTGCGCCGCCGCGTCGTCGAGGCCGGCCGTGTTGAGGCTGATACCGGCGCAATAGCAGTCCGGACTGGTCAGCCGGGCCGCCTCCAGATTGCGCGCGATCGCCGCGTCCAGCGCCGGGGTCCTGTAGCCCTTGAAGAAGGCGATCTCCTCGCGGCCGGCCTCGTGGCACAGCACGATGGCCTCGGGCTGGGCGCCGTGCAGCAGGCCCAGGGAAACCCCGGCGAAAGCCGGATGATAGAGCGAGCCCTGCCCCTCGATGACGTCCCAGTGATCATCGGCGGCGGCCGGGGCGAGGGTTTCCGCCGCGCCGGAGAGAAAGTCGCTGACGACGGAATCGATGGCGAAACCGCGTCCGGAAATCAGGATGCCGGTCTGGCCCGTGGCGCAGAATTCGGCGTCGGCGCCCTGCTCGCGCAGGGCCTGCCAGATCGCCAGGGCGGAGTATTTCTTGCCCACGGCGCAGTCGGTGCCCACGGTGAGGACACGATGGCCCGGGCGCGGCAGGCCGGTCCCGATGGGCAGGTCCGGCGGCGGATCGCGCAGATCGGTCAGCGTGCAGCCATGCCTCCGGGCCAGGTCGGCGAGTTCCGGGTCCGCGTTCAGCCGGGCATGCAGCCCGGCGGCGATATCCAGCCCCGCCTCCAGCGCTTCGCGCAGAACACTGCGCCAGGCCTCCGAGAACTGTCCGCCCGGCGCGGCCGTTCCCACCACGAAGGTCTTCACGCCGGCATCGCGGGCCTGTGCCACGCTCATCTCCGGCAGGCCGAGATCGACCGTACGGCCGGTCAGCCGGAGCTGGCCGGCACAGCGCTCCGGCGCCCAGTCGACAACGCCAGAAGCGGTCTTGGCAATCAGACGGTCCGGCGCATCGCCGAGAAAAAGGAGATAGGGGGGTGAGATCTTCATGCTCGCGGTCGCCTCGCCATTCATGCCTCGAAACCAGGCACATAATTATAAAACTGACATCAGTTTCATATTTTGTCAAGGTCCGGAACGCCGATAGCCGCCTGCGCCCGCGATCGCAGGCGGCTGATGCCGGGTCGGCGGAACCGTGCAACCCGCAGAAAAGGGGAAGATGCCAGAACCGTGGCCCGGCGAAAGAAACGCCTGAGCCTTCTGCCGCTCTCTGCAATGTCTGAAAAATGGCGGCGCTGTCAGACGAATATGAACGGGTCCGGGGACCCATGCGCATCCGCATTGGTCAGCCTTTCAACGCCCCTCGATTTCGACGGAAAAGCTGCGATTGGCGCCGCGCGGCGGTTCGGGAAAGGGCGCGGCGCGTTCGACCACACGCAGGGCATCGCGATCGAAGCGCCCGGACCCGGACGAACGCACGACCTCGACCGCTTCAAGGCTTCCGTCCGCCGCCACCACAAAGGCGATCTGGGTCACGCCCGGCGCCGTGGCACGGGGACGGCGAACCCGGGACAGGTGCCGCATGACCTCACCGGCATAATTGTCCGACGCGGCATTGCCGGCTTCGCTCTGGATTGCCGCATGCTGATCCGCCTCGGAAAAGCTCGCGGGCGCCGCGGCCCCTCCGGTCTCGCCGGTGTCGCCCGTCTCCTCTTGCGGCACGGCCTGCGGATCACCGCCGGATCCGGATAACGGACGGGTCTCGTCCACAGGCTCGGCCTGTTCCGTGCGCGCACGTTCGGCACTCGGATCGGACCGGGCCCGCTCGCGCTCTTGCGGCGGTTCGGCCGGATCGGGACTGTCGTCCACTGCGCGCTCCGGGCGCTCCAGCTCGGGCGCCTCGGGCAGGGGTTCTGGTTCGGGGTCGACCGGCTTGGCCTCAAGGGGCTCGGCCTCGGGCGGCTCCGAAGGAGTATCCGCTTCCGGTTCCGCTTCGGCCTCTGACTGCACCTCTGCCGGCAGGGCAGAACGAGACGCACCATCCGCCTGCCCGCGATCATCCCCCGCGCTGGTATAAACCACACGGGCCGGCGCGCCGCCACGCATCTGGACCACGGGCTCGCCGGGTGTCAGGAGGACCAGGGCCGCCGCATGCGCGCCGATCGACAGCATCACGACCAGCGCCATCGCTTTCCTGCCGAGCCGGGTCATTGGGCGCGCTGTTCGGTAAGAATGACGACCCGCTCCGCACCGGCCGCCCGGAGCTGTTCGACGATTGAAAGAAGTTCGGCGGCCGGCAGCGCCCGGTCCGGCAGGACCCGGGCCACCCTCGCCTCAGTTTCGAGCGACGCCACATAGTCGGCAAAGCCGTCGAGCGTCTCGCCCCGGAAGCGGACCGTGCCGTCGGCAGAGACCGACACT
>Ga0207849_100561_pt1 | contig 11101 bp, 8 predicted proteins | sample TtaePargueraPR_12_FD_187277 | JGI IMG/M metagenome (GOLD analysis project Ga0207849, IMG submission 187277) | Aerobic enrichment media microbial communities from Bioluminiscent Bay, La Parguera, Puerto Rico - Tt and P2 (4) (SPAdes) | ecosystem: Environmental > Aquatic > Marine > Unclassified ...
GGCGGCTGGCGAGCCAGAGCCGGCGCAGCCGGTCGCGGGCTTCCGAACGGTTGCGTTCGCGCGAGCGCTGGTTGTCGGCCTGGATGACGAGCACGCCCTCCTTGGTCATGCGCGACCCGGCCAGGCGGACCAGACGTTGCTTCACCCCCGCATCAAGCGTTGAACGGGCGACATCGAAGCGCAGCTGGACGGCCGTCTCGGTCTTGTTGACGTGCTGGCCGCCAGGCCCCGATGCGCGCACGAAACGCTCCTCGATCTCGCTCTCGTCGATGGCCAGCGTGTCGGTAATGCGCATGCCGCAGTCTCCGGATCCCGCCCCGTCTTTCCATCCTCGAGGAAAAAACCGCAAGACTTACAAATGAGATTGCGACACATTCGCATATATGCCAAGAGGGTGGCATGAGCTATCCCATGGACCTGCCCCCGAAAGACGCCGTCGGCACAGATACGGCACAAGCGCAGCGCCCGGCCCGTTTTGCCGGCAGCGGCGCGAAATCCTACGACGCCCGTATCCGGCGCCTGGTGCCGGGCTATGCCACGCTGCTCGATGTGATCGCGCCTGTGCTGGCCTCGCGGATCGGGCGGGGCGAGGCCTCGATCCTGATCAGCGGGGCGGGGACCGGGGCGGAGCTTTCCGAATTGGCCTTCCAGTCCACACATTGGCGGTTCACGGCCGTCGATCCCTCCGAGGACATGCTGGCCATCGCCGGCCGGCGCGCAGACATGCTGGGCTGCCTGGAACAGGTGGACTTTCATGCCTGCGCGCTTGCCGGCTACTCCTGCCGGCAGCCGCACGATGCCGCGCTGAGCATCCTGGTCGCGCACTTTCTTCCCGACGATGGCGAGAAAGCCGGATATTTCAAGGATCTCGCCCGGTCTCTAAAGCCCGGTGCGCCGCTGGTCTTCGCCGATCTCGGCAGGCTCTGGGAAGGGGCGGACCGGCCGGCCTACAGCCGGTGGGTCGAATCGGTATCGCCGGATCCGTCGGCGGCATCCGCGACGGTCGACCGCATCGCGCGCGACTTTCATCCCGTCGACGAGGCCCGGCTCGCCCGTCTTCTGGATGATGCGGGTTTCAGCCCGCCGCAGCGCCTTTTCCAGGTGTTCGATTTTGCCGGCTATCTGACGGTCCGCCGCTGAGCGGACCCGATCAGTCGTGCGGGTTCATCAGGAGGTCGGTGCCGAATTCGCGCGCCTGCAGGCGCACGCGCTCGCCGGCGACCCGCGCCTTGCCCGAACAGGCCAGGGCCACGCATTGCGGGTAGAGCTTGTGCTCGGCCTGCAGCACGCGCGCGGCCAGCGTGTCCGGCGTGTCGCCGGGCAGGACCGGCACGGCGGCCTGGCCGATGATGGGCCCGTCATCCATTTCCGGGCGCACATAGTGCACCGTGCAGCCATGTACGCGCACGCCTGCTTCCAGCGCCCGCTCGTGCGTGTGCAGCCCCTTGAAGGCCGGCAGGAGGGAGGGGTGGATATTGATCAGAAGGTCGCGCCAGCGCTCGGTGAACCAGGGCGTGAGGATGCGCATGAAGCCGGCTAGGCAGACGATGCGCGCGCCATACATCTTGATCGTTGAATCCAGCGCTTCCTCGAAGGATTCGCGGCTGTCGTGATCGCGATGATCGACCACGTCGGTCTCGATCCCTGCCGCCTCGGCGACCGCCAGGCCCGGCGCGTCGGGATTGTTCGACGCCACCAGCACGATCTCGGCCGGGAAGTCCTCGTCCTTCGCCGCCTCGATCAGCGCCTGCATGTTCGAGCCGCGCCCGGAGATGAGCACGGCGATCTTGGTCTTCGCCATCGGAAATATCCTGGGTCAGGCTGTCTCGACTTGCCCGACAATCATGGCGTGCTCGCCGGTCAAGGCAAGCGCATCCATTGCCGCATCCGCAGTCTCCGGCGCCACGCACAGCACCATGCCCACGCCGCAATTGAAGGTGCGGTGCATTTCATGGGGGGCGATGCCGCCGGTTTCGGCCAGCCACTGGAACATGGGCGGCAGGGTCCAGGCGGAATAGTCGATCACGGCCTTGAGGTGGTCCGGCATCATGCGCGGCGGGTTCTCCACCAGGCCGCCGCCGGTGATATGGGCCAGGCCCTTCACCAGATCCGACTTGATCAGCGGCAGGCAGGATTTCACGTAGAGCCGGGTCGGGGCGAGGAAGGCCTCGCCCAGCGTCTTGCCGGCCTCGAACGGGGCGGGGTCGGACCAGTCCAGTTCGGCCACTTCCATCACCTTGCGCACCAGGGAGAAGCCGTTGGAGTGCACGCCGGAGGAGGCCAGCCCGATCAGCACGTCGCCGGCGGCCATCATGTCGTGCTTGGGCAGCAGGCGGCCGCGCTCGGCGGCGCCGACCACGAAACCGGCCAGGTCGAAATCGTCCTCGGCATACATGCCCGGCATTTCCGCCGTCTCGCCGCCGATCAGGGAACAGCCGGACTGGCTGCAGCCGTCCGCGATGCCCTTGACGATGGCTTCGCCGCGCGCCGGTTCCAGCTTCGAGGTCGCCAGATAGTCCAGGAAGAAGAGCGGTTCGGCGCCCTGGGCCAGAACGTCGTTGACGCACATGGCGACCAGGTCGATCCCGACCGTGTCGAGAATGCCCGTCGCGATGGCCAGTTTCAGCTTGGTGCCGACCCCGTCGGTGCCGGAAATCAGGATCGGGTCGTCATAGCCGGCGGCCTTGAGATCGAAGGCGCCGCCGAACCCGCCCAGATCGGCGGTCGCACCCGGGCGGCGCGTGGCCGCGGCCAGCGGCTTGATGCGGTCGATCAGGGCGTCGCCGGCGTCGATATCGACCCCGCTGTCGGCATAGGTGAGCCCGTTCTTGCGTCCGCTGTCGTCGGTTCCGGCCATGCCGATTCCCCAAGGCTTTGACAAAGTGCGGCGGAGTACAGTCGAAACCCGCCCTGGACGCAAGCCACGGGCTTCACGCGCGACTGCGTCCGGTTATAGTGGCGCCAAATCCCGATCTGACAGGAGCCTGCCGTGCGTTTCCTCATCACTGCGTTCTGCCTGAGCCTCGCCGCGCTGGCGCCGGCTCATGCGGATGACCCCTACACGGTGACCGGCGTCGAGATCGACGCGACCGCCGACAATGCGCTGCAGGCCCAGACCCGGGCGATGCGGCAGGGCCAGCGCGCCGCCGCCCGCCGCCTGGTCGAGCGTTTGACGCTCGCCGAGGACCGGATGGGCACGCCGCTGGAAACCGGGGCGGGCGGGGCTTTCGCCCTGGACGACGCGGTCATCGCCGAGATGATCTCCGGCCTGGAAATCCGCGACGAGCAGCGCAGTTCGACGCGCTATCTCGCCAAGCTGGATGTCGGCTTCCACCGCCGCTCCGTGGAGCGGGTGCTGGACGCCTACGAGATCCCCTTCGTGGACAGCCAGGCGCGTCCGACCCTCGTTCTGCCGGTGGCCGAACTGAATGGCGGGCTTTTGCTGTGGGCCGAAAACCCCTGGCGCGAAGCCTGGCAGACGCGCGGCTTCCGCCATGCCCTGACGCCGATGTTCATGCCCGATGTCGCGCCGGAAGAGGTACCGATCTCGGCCCGACAGGCGCTGCAGCTCGACGAGGCGGCACTGCGTTCGCTGGCCTCGCGCTACGGGGTCGACCGCATCGCCGTGCTGCGCGCCGGCGAGCGGTCCGGCGGGCTGCGCGTGGGCGGCTATCTGATCGAGTTCGCCTTCGACGGGGAAATGACGGTCGATACCTGGGGCCCGGAAACCTTCTATGGCGGCTGGCAGGCGGCCGCGCAGAGTTTCGTCACCCGGCGCGAGGACGCGTGGAAGCAGGCCAGCGTGGTGCGCGACCGCGAAGAGACCGAGATGCGGGTGACCGTCCTTTATGGCGGGATCGGGGAATGGCGCCGCCTGCAGACGGCGCTGGGCCGGGCCTCCCTGGTGCGCAATGCCCAGCTCGACGCGCTCTCGCGCGACGGTGCCCGGATGACGGTGCACTATCGCGGTGCCATGGAACAGCTGGTCTCCGAGCTTGCCGAGCGCGGCGCGACGCTGGAAGAACACCCCGAACTGGGCTGGGTGGTGATGTCCACCCGGTAGGCACGTGAACCGGCGGACCGGAATGACACCCCAGATGGCACTCGATCTGCCGGCGCGCGAGGATTTCAGCGCCGAGAGCCTGATCCTCGGTCCGTCCAATACCGAGGCGCTGGCCGCGCTCGGCCGCTGGCCGGACTGGCCGCGCAACGTCATGGCGCTGGTGGGTCCCGAAGGCGCGGGCAAGTCGCATCTGGGCACGGTGTGGGCGCTGCGGTGCGAGGCGGCGGTCATCCCGGCGTCGGCTCTGGCCGAGCAGCTGTCGGGTCTGGAGCCCGGCCGCTGTGCGCTGGTCGAGGATGTCGATCGCGGGGTCGATGAGGACGCGCTTTTCCATGCGCTCAACCGGGCAGCCGAGGGCGATATCCCCGCCCTCCTTCTGACCGCCCGCAAGCCGCCGGTCCTGTGGCCTGCCAGCCTGCCCGATCTGGTCTCCCGCCTGCGCGCTTTGCCGCACGCCGATCTGCAGGAGGCGGACGACGAATTGCTCACCCGGCTGATCGAGAAACAACTGCAGGACCGGGGCGCCCCGATCCGGCCCGGCGTGATAGAGTACCTGCTGCCGCGCATGGAACGTTCCGTCGCCGCCGTGCGCCGTCTGGTCGAGCAGATGGACAAGCTCGCCCTCGTCAAGAAAACGCCGATTACACGTGCTATTGCGCGCGAAGTACTGGAAAGCTGGCAGCACAGCGGAGACGCGGAATGAACCTCCCGGCGCGGGACATCGCCGACATCGACGCCCTGGCGAATTCGCCGGCGCGATTCCTGAACCGGGAAATGTCCTGGGTGCGCTTCAACCTGCGCGTCCTGGAAGAGGCGGAAAACCCCAACCATCCGGTCTTCGAGCGGGTACGCTTCCTGTCGATCTCGGCCAGCAATCTGGACGAGTTCTACATGGTGCGCGTGGCGGGTCTGCGCGCCCAGATGCACTCCGGCGTGACCTCGACGAGCATTGACGGGCTGACACCGGCCGAGCAGCTCGAACAGATCCATGCCCTGGCCGGCGAACTGATGGTCAAGCAGCAGCAGCTCTGGCGCAAGCTGAAGACCGAGATCGGCAAGGCGGGCGTGAAAGTGCTCGAGCCGAACCAGATTTCGAAGACGGACGAGGCCTGGCTGCGCGGGGATTTCCTCAAGCACACCCTGCCGGTCATCACGCCGCTGGCGATCGACCCGGCGCACCCGTTTCCCTTCATTCCCAACCTGGGATTTGCCCTGGCGCTGCAATTGCGCAAACAGGGCAATGGCCGGCTGATGAATGCGCTGATCCCGCTGCCCAGCGGGGTGAAGCGCTTTGTCGAACTACCGACCCGGGCACGCCGCGATGGCGGCCGTCCGGACCGGCGTTTCATGTCGCTGGAATCGGTGCTGACGCTGTTCGTCGACACGCTCTTCCCGGGCTATGAAGTGCTCGGCAAGGGCGTCTTCCGGGTGATCCGCGACAGCGATATCGAGGTCGAGGAAGAATCCGAAGACCTGATGCTGGAATTCGAGAACCTGCTGAAGGAACGCCGCCGCGGCGCCGTGGTCCGCCTGACCATGGAGACCGGCATGCCGCCGGCGCTGCGCGATCTCATCGTCCAGCACATGCATGCCGGCCCCCAGGATATCGTGCCGGTGAACGGTATTCTGGGCCTCTCCCAGGTCGGCCAGCTGATCCCGGACGACCGGCCCGAACACATTTTCAAACCCTATGAGCCGCGCTATCCGGAACGGATCCGCGATCATGGCGGCGACTGTTTCTCGGCGATCCGGGAAAAGGACATCATCGTCCACCACCCCTATGAGAGTTTCGATGTGGTGGTGGAATTCCTGCGCCAGGCGGCGGCCGATCCGGACGTCATCGCGATCAAGCAGACGCTCTACCGCACGTCCAAGGACAGCCCCATCGTGGCGGCGCTGATCGAGGCGGCGGAGAGCGGCAAGAACGTCACCGCCCTGGTCGAGCTGAAGGCGCGCTTCGACGAGGAAGCCAATCTGAAATGGGCGCGCGACCTGGAGCGCGCGGGCGTGCAGGTCGTCTACGGCTTCATCGAGTACAAGACCCACGCCAAGATCTCGCTCGTGGTGCGGCGCGAGGGCTCGGACCTGCGCACCTACGCCCATTTCGGCACCGGCAACTACCACCCGATCACGGCGCGCATCTATACCGATCTGTCGCTGTTCACCGCCGATCCCGCCTTCGGGCGCGATGCGGGCCGCGTGTTCAACTATGTCACCGGCTATGCCCGGCCGGAAAACCTGGAACGCCTCTCGGTCTCGCCGATCGGGATGAAGGAATTCATTCTCGAGCATATCGAGCGCGAGATCGAGAATGCCCGCGCCGGCAAGCCCGCCGCCGTGTGGGCCAAGCTGAACTCGCTGGTGCATCCGGAAATCATCGACGCGCTCTACCGCGCCAGCCAGGCCGGCGTGCGCTCCGAACTCGTGGTGCGCGGCATCTGCTGTCTGCGCCCGGGCATCAAGGGCTTGTCGGAGAATATCCGCGTGAAGTCGATCGTCGGGCGCTTCCTGGAGCATTCGCGCATCGTGTGCTTCGCGAACGGCGAGGCGATGCCGTCGCCGGCGGCCAAGATCTTCATCTCCTCGGCCGACTGGATGCCGCGCAATCTGGACCGCCGGGTCGAGCATCTCTGCCCGATCCAGAATCCGACCGTGCACCGCCAGGTGCTCGACCAGATCATGGTCGCCAACCTGAACGATACCGACCAGAGCTGGTATATGGACAGTGAGGGCGACTATCACCGTGTCGATGCGGCCAATGTCGACAAACCCTTCAGCGCACACGCCTATTTCATGACCAATCCGAGCCTGTCAGGCCGCGGTCATGCGCTCAAGGACGACCAGCCGCCCACCCTGACCGGCAGCAATACGGGCAGCTGAGCGCCTTGGACGAAAATACCCAGTCCATCGAACCCCTGATCGCGGAAACCGCGATCCACCGCGATATCGCGGTGATCGATGTCGGCTCCAATTCGGTCCGCCTGGTGCATTTCCGGGTCGAGGGGCGGGCGTTCTGGCCGATCTTCAACGAGAAGGTCATGGCCGGCCTCGGCCGCGGCGTGCGCGAGACGGGCAAGCTGCATGAAGAGGGCCGCGAGGTCGCGCTGAAGGCGCTCAAGCGTTTCCAGCGACTGCTCGACGCCAAGGGCGTAGTGGAGCGCCATGTCGTGGCGACGGCAGCCGTGCGCAATGCGGCGGACGGCCCGAAATTCGTCGCCGACGTCGGCGACATGACCGGGCTGGAAATCCGCGTCCTGTCCGGCGAGGACGAGGCGCGCCTGTCGGCCATGGGCGTGCTGGCGGGCATCCCGGATGCTTGCGGCGTGATGGGCGATCTGGGCGGTTCGAGCCTGGAACTCACCCCTCTGGGAGACGGCGCAGTCGGACGGGGGCGCACCTTCGCGCTGGGCCCGCAGGCGGTCATGAGCGGCGACACGCTGGACAGCGCGGCCGCGCAGGCCGCGATCGACGAACAGCTTGCCGGCGCGCTGGACGGGAAGGGCGGCGCCTTCTACGCGATCGGCGGGGCCTGGCGCGCCATGGCGCAACTGGCCTTCGCCCGGTTCGACCACCCGCTTCACGTCGTCCACCAGTTCGAGCTGAGTGCGGAAGAGGCGCTGGAACTGGCACGTCTGGCCAGCCGGCTCAGCGCGGCGTCCCTGACGGGCGTACCCGGCCTGTCCTCGCGCCGTATCGCGACCTTGCCCTATGCCGCGCTGCTGCTGCGCCGGGTGATCCGCCATGGCGGTTTCGACCGGGTGATCTTTTCCGCCTATGGCGTGCGCGAGGGCGTGCTGGCCGACGGGCTGCCGCCGGATCTTCTGGCCACTGACCCGCTGATCGCCGGTGCCGAAGCGATGTCGCGCCCGTCCTCGCCGGCGCCGGACTTCGGGCGCGCCCTGGCCGCCTGGATCGCGCCGGCCATGCGGGAGGTGGAGACGGCCTTCGATCCGGTGCGCGACCGTGTCCTGCAGGAGGCGGCGGCTCGGCTGACCGATCTGGGCGCGCGCTTCCATCCCGATCATCGCGCAGATCTGGCACGCGACACCGTTCTGTACGCGCCCTTTGCCGGCGTCACCCATGCCGAGCGGGCCTTCCTGGCGGCGGCGATGCATTATCGCTATGCGGGCAAACGTACCCTGCTGGAGGGCCATGCGGAGTTCGACCTGCTCACGGCGGACCAGCACAATGTCGCCCAGATGATGGGCTGCGCCCTGCGCCTGGGGGCGAAACTGTCGGGCCGCGCGCCGCGCCTGCTCGACCGGTTCAACCTGTCGGTCACCCCCGATGCCGTCCGCCTGGCCGTCGATGAAAGCGTGCGCGATCTCTATGTCGAGCGTTCGCTTTCGCTGCTCGACAATCTGGCCCGCGCCATCGGCCGGGAAGGGCGTGTGGACTACGTCTGACCCGGCCGGCAGGGTCATAATTTATCTGTCCGGGAAGCCCCGCCTTAACCCTCTTTCTTTTCCGCCTGTAAGGGATTGCCGCGCCAGACTGGCCTCAAGGGACATCAAGGCACCGGAATTCATGTTCAAGCGCGTCGGGGAATATCTGTTCTCGCCCGTCTCCATCGCGGACGACGACGCCGGCTGGATCCGGGCAAGGCAGATGGACGCCTTCCGGCGCTTCAGCCCGATAGCGGCGTGCGCCAATATCGCCAATGCCATCCTCGTCGCGGCCGTGCTCATGCATACGCAGCGGATGTGGCTCAGCGTGTTCTGGGCCGCCGCGATCACGGCGCCCAACGTGATCCACCTGGTATCCTGGATTCGTCACCGCAACCGACCCAGGCGCCCGACGGCCTCGCCGCGCAGCCTGCGCCGCAATCTGCGCGACACCGCCATCCTGGCCCTGGTCTGGGCAACCTTCCCGATCCTGTTCTACGACTCCCTGGCCGGAACCTTCCAGGCCGCGGTCACGGCCGTGACCGTGGGCATGCTCTGTGGCGGCGCCTTCATGCTGTGCACCCTGCCGCGTTCGGCCCTGGCGTGGATCGGACTGCTGACGCTCGGCGCGCTGATCGCTCTGTTCCGCAGCCCCGATCTGGTGGACTTCTATGTCGCCGGGCTTCTCGTCGTCTATTCCGGCGTCCTGGCCTACAGCGTGCGCTGGTTCCACGCCGAGTTCGTGCGCCGCCTGCAGGGCGAGCGCTTGGCCCAGCAGCAGGCCGACCTGATCGGCCTTCTGCTGCACGATTTCGAGGAGGCGGCGTCGGACTGGCTCTGGCGCACGGACGCGCAGGGCCGGATCGTTTCCGGCCTGCCGCGTTTCGATCCCGATCACGTCACCCCGTCCGGAACGCGCTCGACAGGCTTTCTCCAGCTCTTCCGGAAGGATGGACCGGCCCGCGAGCTGGCCCACCGGATGGCGGCGGAGGAGAGTTTTTCCGATCACGAGATCCGCCTGTCCGGCGATGGCAGCGTGCGCTGGGTCAGCCTGACCGGCAAGCCGCGCTACGAGCATGGGCAGTTCGCCGGCTATCAGGGCGTGGCCTCCGATATCACCGCGGCCCGCGAGAGCGCCGAGCGCGTGGAATACATGGCCACCCACGATTCCCTGACGGGCCTGGGCAATCGCTGCACGCTGATGCAGAAGCTGGAACAGTGCATGGACAGCCATTGCGGCTGCAGCCTCCTCCTGCTCGATCTCGACCGTTTCAAGGTGATCAACGACACAATGGGCCATGCGGTGGGCGACCGGGTGCTGACCATCGTCGCTGACCGGCTTCGCCATGTCGTCGGCCGCAAGGGTACGGTCTGCCGGATGGGCGGCGACGAGTTCGCGGTGGTGGTGACCCGGGGCAGCCGGGACGCGCCCTTCCTGGCGCGCCAGATCGTCGATGCGGTGGAATTGCCGATCACCATCGAGGATGCCGTGCTGGATTGTTCCACCTGTGTGGGCGTGCGCCATCTCGGCGAGGGCGATACCAGTGCCCAGGTCGTCATGAGCCAGGCCGATATCGCTCTTTACCGCGCCAAGGCGAGCGGCCACGGCCATGTGGTGGAATTCGACCGCACCATGGATATCGAGGCCCAGGAGCTGATGCAGCTCGAGCGCGATCTGCGGACCGCCATCGAGGACGGGCAGATCCACCTGCTTTACCAGCCGCTGATCGATATCGACCGGGCCCGCACCACCGGCTGCGAGGCCCTGCTGCGCTGGACCCATCCCGAGCGCGGCCCCATTCCGCCGGACCGGTTCATCGAGATCGCCGAGCGCTGCGGCCTGATCGTGCCGATCGGCGAGTGGGTGATCCGGTCGGTGGTCGCCGCGGCGGCCCGGATCGACCCGGACGTGCGGATCGCGGTCAATGTCTCGCCGGTGCAGTTGCGCAATCCCAACCTGGCGTCGGTCTTCGTCGAGGCCCTCACGCGGCATGGCGTCGATCCCGGCCGGATCGAGGTGGAGATCACCGAATCCGTCCTGCTGGCCGATACCGACGCCAATCTGTCGGTACTGCAGAGCCTGCGCGAGATCGGCCTGAAGATCAGCCTGGACGATTTCGGGACCGGCTATTCCTCTTTCAGCTATCTGCGCAAATTCGCCTTCGACAAGCTGAAGATCGACCGCAGCTTCGTGGAGCCGCTCGACCGCGAGCCGCAATCCATCTCCATCGTGGGATCGATCAATGCGCTCGCCAAGGCGCTGAAGATGACCACTGTCGCCGAAGGCGTGGAGAGCGAGCGCCAGTTCGAGGCCGTGCGCATCATCGGCTGCGACCAGGCCCAGGGCTATCTCTTCGCCCGGCCGCTCACGCTGGATGCGCTGGTGGACTATGTCGACGCGGAGCGCCGGGACGGCACGCTGAGAACCGGTACCGCGTCCTAGCCTATTTCACCTCGCTGACGCAGACCTTGCCGTCCTTGAGCGTCAGCGAAAGTTCGCCCTTCTTCAGGCGCATGGCCGGTTCGCCGAACACTTCCCGGCGCCAGCCGGTCATCGCGGCGACATCGGCCTCGTCGGACATGGCGATCTGTTCGAGATCCGGCACCGTGGCCAGCAGGCGCGGGGCTACACCGGCCTCTTCGGCGACGTATT
>Ga0207849_100563_pt1 | contig 11061 bp, 8 predicted proteins | sample TtaePargueraPR_12_FD_187277 | JGI IMG/M metagenome (GOLD analysis project Ga0207849, IMG submission 187277) | Aerobic enrichment media microbial communities from Bioluminiscent Bay, La Parguera, Puerto Rico - Tt and P2 (4) (SPAdes) | ecosystem: Environmental > Aquatic > Marine > Unclassified ...
GTGTCCGGTTGTCGTATCTGCGGGGCTCATTGAGCAATCTCCTCGAAAAAAGCTGGCGCTCCCCGCCGCACTGCGAGGGAAGCGCCAAGTCGACACGGTCGAGAGGATCAGTATCGCCGGGTCAGGCTAATTCCCCATGTGCGGGCCTCGCCGGGGAAGCGAACCACGGAGTTCGCGCCGCTGGCTACGGCCGTCCAGTAGTATTCGTCGGCCAGGTTGCGACCCCAGATCGAAACTTCCCACCTGTCGTTCATGTCATAGAGCGAGGCGGAGGCATTGAAGAGCGTGTAGCCGTCGATCTGGAACAGCTCGGCCCCTTCCAGATTGCCGTTCGCCTCGGTCTGGTGACGCCCGTTCAGCGCCATCCGGAAGCCGTAGTCGGAATTGACCGGCCGGTCGTACAGGAGGGTGACGGCGGTGGTGAATTCGGGGCTGTAGAGGAAGGGCTGACCGTCGAAGTCATAGGGCTGGCCGGCGGCGTTGACGCCATTGTAGCCGATCACTTCGGTATGCAGCCAGGTCGCGTTCGCGATGGCCGTGAGGCTGTCGGTCAGATGCCAGGTCACCTCGGTATCCAGCCCGTAGGCCTCGCCTTCGGGGACATTGTTCAGCCGCGACAGCGCCGTGTAGATCGGGTCGGCAAAGTTCACGCTGAGCTGCTTGTCCTCGTAGTCGTAGAAGAACAGCGCGGCATTGAGCTGGACGGCACTCTGGAAGACCGAAGCCCGGGCGCCGACCTCGTAAGCCGTCAGCAGCTCCTGGTTCGCCGGCGCGTTCTGGTCGGCGATATTGGCCTCGTTCACCGGCGCACCGCCGGCCTTGGCACCGCGCGACACGGAGCCGTAGACGGACAAGTCGTCGGAGGCGAGCCAGTTCAGGGCCACCCGCCAGGCGACATTGTCTTCCTCGAGATTGGAGATCACGGGTCCGAACTGACCGGTCGCCGGATCGAACGTGTTGCAGTCGCCCTGCCCGATCTCGGCCGCCAGCGCCCCGTAGGTCTGGAAGTAGAGCGCCCGGTTCGTGATGTTCACATTGGGGAGCATGTTGCCGTTGAAGTCGTGCGAACAGCCGACATAGTCCTGCTTGTCCTCGGAAAAGCGCAGACCCGTCGTCAGGGTCAGATCGTCGGACAGGTGCCAGTCCGCGCTGGCAAACACGCTCATCGTGGTGACGTCGAAATCGCCGCGGTTTCCATAGGTGCGGAAGGCCTGGCTTGCATCGAGCGCCGTGTACCCGCCCGTATTGAAGGGCGAAGCCAGCAATTGCAGCGTATAGGTACGGATCAGGCCGACATTGGCGTTCTGGCCGAGCAGGGTGCGGCTGGTATCGAGGATCTCGTCATTGCCGTAATAGGCCCCCACGATCCAGTTGAACCGTTCCGCCTCGCCCTCGATCCGGATTTCCTGCGAGACGGATTCGATCGTCCCGTGGATGTCCTGGATCAGCAGCTCGTAAGGCGCGCCGCTCCAGTCCGAGACTGCACTGCGGTCCAGGTCGTTATAGCTCGTCAGGCCGATCAGGCGCATGGAATCGGTCAGCTCGATCTCGGTCCGCAAGGCCAGGGCCTGGAATTGCGAGTCCTCGGCGAGCGGATCGGAAATGCCCAGCCCCGTGCCGATGTCGGCAGAGCGCGTGCCATAGGGCGCCCAGTCGGCATGACTGGAATCGGTCGGCACATTGTTGGCGACGAAGTCCTGCAGGCCCGGCGCATTGAACGGGTGGTTGACCGTGGCCGGCGTGAAGCCGACGGCCTGGCCGGCACGGGTGTCGGAATTATTGGTCCATCCCGACCAGGTGAAATCGAACGACAGGCGATCACTGGGCTGGGCCGCGATCGACAGACGCGCACCGATGCGCTCGACAGCGCCCAGGGTTTCGTCGCGCGTGCGGGATTCCTGCCAGCCCTCGTTGGAGGTTTCCTGACGGAAGGCGAAGCGCACTTGCAGGGCGTCGGAAACAGGCAGGTTGACCATGCCCTCGGTATTGATCGTTTCGTAATTGCCGATCTCGACCGTGCCGCGCGCCTCGAGATTGTCGCTCGGGCGGTTGGTGACGAGGTTGATCAGGCCGGCCGTCGTGTTGCGTCCGAACAGTGTACCCTGCGGCCCCTTCAGCACTTCGACGCGCTGGATGTCGAAGGTCGGCCCGTTATTCATCATCGGATAGGGGTAGGCGACCTGGTCGACATAGGTCCCCACCGTCGACGTCGCCGACAGGTTGATCGTGTTGAAGCCGACGCCACGCATCGTATAGGTCGGCACGCCCTGATAGCTTTGCGAGACGTTGAACGAGGACACGACCGAGGACAGCTCGCCCACATCCGTGACCCTCAGCGTCTCCAGCCGGTCCCCGCTGAAGGCCTGAACGTCCATGGCGATCTCGTCGAGCGTCTGCTCGCGGCGCTGCGCCGTGACCGTGATGACATCGCTCGTACGGCTGCCGGCCGCCGCCGGTTCCGCGCTCTCCTGGGCGGCCACCGGCGCGGCGACAAGGATTGCCAGCGCCGACGCGCCGGACAGCAGGCTCGTTGCACCAATACGCATGGTTTTCATAACTCTCTCTCCCCTTGCCCCGGTTTCGACGCCGCATTATTTTTTAATCAGGCGATTAAGTAAGGGCGAGAAAGAGCATCCTGTATGGATATTTCCCGAGCAAGCTATCATGATCGATAGGGTGCCTTTCGCGGAGGGCTCGCTGCCGACAAGGAAAACAGGTCAAACCGTTGACGTATAACGCTTTTGCGAAATCACCCTCGACGGGCGAACCCGCCGGTGCAAAACCGGACGGGGAAATCGACCGCCTGGCCGGCGAGATCAACCGGCTCGGCGAAGAGCTCGGCCTGCCGTGTATTGCCGTCAGCGCAGATATCGGCAGCCCCTCGCCCATGCTGGGGTCGGACGGCCGCCCCTTCGCCGAGACAGTGTTCACGTGGCTCGATCCCGACACCGAGTACTGGAAGGATCGCACCTTTGCGCTGCGGGCCGCTTTCGTCCACGCCGCGCGCACCTGTGCCGAACCCTTCTGCTTCGACGGCGAACGCTTTTTTAGCTGGCGCGATCACCCGGCCCTCGAGGAAGCGAACGCCGGTTCGGACTTCCCCACATTCGGCGTGCGTGCGGCCATCGTCGCACCCATCCATCTGCCCGGCGGCACGATCGGCGCCGTGGTCTGGGCGACAGGCGAACCGGTGAACAATCTCGCCAGCCTGTTCGAGGCCCATGCCGCCACCCTGTTCTGCCTCGCCCAGCGCTTCATCGCGACCTATGCCGACAGGTCGGGCTCCATCAGCCCGGTGCCGGCCGTGCGCCTGACGCCGCGGGAGATCCAGTGCCTGAAGCACGCCGCGGCCGGCCGGTCGGATATCGAGATCAGCCGGGCGATCGACGTGTCCGTTCCGACCGTCCGCTTCCACCTCACCAATGCAGCGCGCAAGATCGGCGCGTCGGGACGGTCGCAGACCGTCCACTACGCCACGCGGATGGGATATATCGGCAATGCCTGCAAGCCCGCCCGGCCTGCCGGCTAGCGGTATTCCGGCTCGTCCCACCAGGGGAAGAAGTCGGGCATGTCGCCGGACACGGTATCCGGAAACTCCGCCGGCCGCTTTTCCAGGAAGGACATGACGCCTTCCTTCGCATCGGCGCTCCGCCCCCGCGCGACCACACCCCGGCTGTCGACCCGGTGCGCCTCCATGGGATGCTGGAAGCCCAGACCCCGCCACATCATCTGACGCGTCAGCGCAACGGAGACCGGTGCGGCATTGTCGGCGATTTCCGCGGCCAGCTCCCGGGCGCGGTCCATCAGGGCGTCGGGCTCCAGGACCTCGCTGACCAGCCCGCCCGACAAAGCCTCTTCGGCATCGAAGATGCGGCCGCTGCAACACCATTCCAGCGCCTTGGAAATCCCGCTGATGCGCGGCAGGAAAAAGGCGGACGCTCCCTCCGGAACGATCCCGCGGCGGGTAAAGACAAATCCGAAGCGCGCCTTCGTGCTGGCCAGCCGGATGTCCATGGGCAGGGTGACGGTCGCCCCGATGCCGATCGACACACCGTTGATCGCGCCGATCACCGGTTTCAGCGTTTCGAAGATCCGCAGGGTCATCAGCCCGCCGGGATCGCGAATCGAGGCGTCGGTGTAGTCGATGCTGCCATCGTCCTTGCGGGGCAGCCCGTCCGAGGTACCTGCCTCGAACGCTGCCGTACCTTCGGACAGGTCGGCACCCGCGCTGAAGGCACGCCCCGCTCCGGTCACCACGACCGCACGGATCGCGTCATTGCCGTCGATCTCGTCGAAGGCTTCGATCAGCTCCCGGCTCATGGCCGCGTTGAAGGCATTCATCGCGTCGGGGCGGTTCAGGGTCAGCGTGGCAACACCCGACTCGACGGTCAGGCTGATGGTCGATGTATCGGACATGGTTTCACCTGGGGTCTTGGGCTTTCGCTCGCCCGGCCCGGCCGGATCTGGCCAGCCCGGACCCGGGACGGGCGAGCGAATTCGGTATCAGCGCGGTGCCATCCGGATGGCGCCGTCCAGACGCACATCCTCGCCGTTGAGATAGCCGCACTCGATCATCGTCATGGCGACACGCGCGTATTCGGGCGGATCGCCCAGCCGTTTCGGGAAGGGCACTGAGGCGGACAGGCCCTGCAGGACCTTTTCCGGCGCACCGGCGAGCAGCGGCGTGTTGAAGATGCCGGGCAGGATCGTGTTCACCCGGATGCCCTCATCCATCAGGTCCCGGGCGATCGGCAGGGTCATGCCGACGATACCGGCCTTCGAGGCGGCATAGGCCGCCTGGCCCATCTGCCCGTCCTCGGCCGCGACCGAAGCGGTGTTGACCACAACACCCCGCTCGCCGTCCTCGAGGGGATCGAGGCCGAGCATGCCCTTCGCGGACTTGGCGATGCAGCGGAAGGTGCCCACCAGGTTGACCTGGATGACCGTGTTGAACGCATCGAGCGGAAAGTGCTTCGGCTCGCCGCCATCCTTGCTCCGACTGGCGGTCTTGATGGCATTGCCGATGCCGGCGCAATTGACCAGGACGCGCTCCTGACCGTGCGCCTCGCGGGCCTTGGCAAAGCCCGCATCGACCGCGTCCTCGCTGGTCACATCGACCTTGCAGAACACACCGCCCAGGCGTTTGGCCGCCGCTTCGCCGGCCTCCTCGTTGAGGTCGAACAGGGCGACTTTCGCGCCGGCGGCGGCGAGCGCTTCCGCGGTGGCCAGACCCAGGCCGGACGCACCGCCCGTGACGACAGCCGTCGTCGAGGAATTGACTTGCATGACGGCCTCCTAGTTCAGGGCTTCCACGATGGTGACATTGGCGATCCCGCCGCCTTCGCACATGGTCTGCAGACCGTAGCGCTTGCCGCGCGCCCGGAGGGCGTGGACCAGGGTTGCCATGAGCTTCGCACCGGATGCGCCGAGCGGATGGCCCAGGGCGATCGCGCCGCCATTGACGTTCAGCTTGTCCGGGTCGGCGCCGGTCGCCTTCAGCCAGGCCATCGGCACGGACGCAAAGGCCTCGTTGACCTCGTAGAGATCGATATCGTCGATGCTCAGCCCGGCCTTTTCGAGCGCCTTCTTCGTCCCCGGAAGGGGCTCTTCCAGCATGATCACCGGATCGCCGGCCGTCACGGTTGCGGTGTGGATCCGGGCCAGCGGGGTCAGGCCGTACTGCTTGAGAGCGGCTTCGGAAACGATCATGACGCCCGAGGCGCCGTCACAGATCTGGCTGGCATTCGCGGCGGTGATCGCACCACCCTCGACAAGTGGTTGGAGGCTGCCAATCCCTTCAAGGGAAGCGTCGAAGCGGATGCCCTCGTCGCGGACATGCATCTCCGCCTCGCCATCGGGGCCGGACACCTCGACCGGCACAATCTCCTTCTCGAACGCCCCGCCTTGAGTGGCGGCGATGGCCTTTTCGTGACTGGCCAGCGCGAACCGGTCCAGGTCCTCGCGGGAGAAGCCGTGCTTGCGGGCCATCATTTCCGCGCCGGTGAACTGGCTGAACACGATGCCGGGATAGTTGCGGGCAATCCCGGGACTGGTCGGGCTGCCGGGCTCGGCCTTCGGCTTCCAGGCGCCGGACGATCCCATCGGAACCCGCGTCATCGATTCAACGCCGGCGGCGATTACCACATCCTGCATGCCCGAGAGCACGGCCTGGGCCGCGAAGTGGATGGATTGCTGGGACGAACCGCACTGACGATCGATGCTCACCGCCGGCACGGATTCGGGGAGGCTCGAGGCCAGGACCGCATTGCGGCCGACATGCAGCCCCTGCTCGCCGACCTGCCCGACGCAGCCCATCACGACATCCTCGATCGCGACCGGATCGATGCCGGTGCGTTCCACCAGCGCATCCAGAACCGTCGCCCCCAGATCGACCGGGTGGCATCCGGCCAGCCGCCCCTTGCGGCGTCCGCCGGCCGTTCTCACTGCATCCACGATATAGGCTTCAGCCATTCCCGCCTCCGACTAAATTAATTGATCAATTAAGATGCATATCTCCGATCGCGCGCGCGCCGTCAAGAGCCGCGCCCCGATGCGGGAAATTCCCGAGCGCGTGCTTCACGTCGCGGCAGCCTTGCCCGGAGCCGGTTGAAAAGCCTCGTTGCACCGGTGCCGGAATTCTGCAATGAGTTATTCAATTAACTGGTTGATGAATTCGGAAAGAGGCGAGCAAGCACATGTCGGACCTTCTGCAGATCGAGACCCGGGGCGACATCGGCCATATCGTGATCACATCACCCCCCGTGAACGCGCTGGGCATTGCCGTTCGCGAAGGGCTGGACAAGGGCTTGCGCACGCTCCTGGACGACAACGCCGTCAAGGCCATCGTCATCCGCTGCGGCGGACGCACCTTCTTCGCCGGCGCCGACATCGGCGAATTCGGCAAACCGGTCCAGCAGCCCGACCTCCATGCCGTGCTGGCGCGGATCGAAAACAGCAACAAGCCGGTGATCGCCGCCATGCACGGGACGGCCCTCGGCGGCGGCTTCGAGCTCGCGCTGCACTGTCATTACCGCCTCGCTGCCGACACGGCCGCCATGGGTCTGCCGGAAGTCCATCTCGGCCTTCTGCCCGGCGCGGGCGGCACCCAGCGTCTGCCACGCATCGTCGGCGCGGAAATGGCCCTCGAGATGATGACCGGCGGCCGCCCCGTGGGCGCGCCACAAGCCCTCGAGCTCGGCCTCGTCGATCGCCTGGCTCCGGCCGATACGCTCGTCGAGGCCGCCCAGACCTTTGCCGAGGAGATCCTCGCCAAGAACGCCCCCCTGCCCGATCTGCGCCAGCGCACAGACCGCATCGAGGCGGACCGGAAGGAGCCTGACCTCTTTAGCGCCTACCGCAAGGCGAAGGCACGCCGCTTCAAGGGATTTCCCGCACCGGAAAACATCACCCGGGCCGTCGAGGCCGCCGTCTCCCTGCCCTACGAACAGGGCATCGAACGCGAGGCCGAGCTTTTCGTGGAACTGCTGGAAAGCCCCGAATCGGCGGCCCAGCGGCACGTCTTCTTCGCCGAACGCGCCACGGCGAAAGTACCCGGTATCGGCCGCGACACGACCCCGCAGCCGCTCTCCTCAACCGGTGTGCTCGGCGCGGGCACGATGGGCCGGGGGATTGCGCTGGCCCTGTCGGCTGCCGGCTATCCCGTGACACTCGTGGACAGCAATTCGCAGGCGCTCGAGCGCACACTCGGCATCATCCGCAAGACCTGCGAAGGCGCCGCCGCGAAGGGGCGCATGACCGCCGAACAGGCCGAAGCCCAGATCGCACGGATCACCCCCGCATCCGACCTGTCCGAATTCGCCGGCTGCGATCTCGTCATCGAGGCCGTGTTCGAGGACATGGACCTCAAACAGTCGATTTTCGAGAAGCTGGACGGCGTGGCGAAGCCCGGCGCCCTGCTGGCATCCAACACCTCCTTCCTCGATCTCGACCGGATCGCTGCCGTCACGAAGCGGCCGGAAGACGTGATCGGTCTGCACTTCTTCTCGCCGGCCAACATCATGCCCCTGCTGGAGATCGTGCGCGGCGAGAAGACCTCCGACACGGCGCTGGTTACCGCACTGGGCCTCGCCAAGCGCCTGCGCAAGACGCCGGTTGTGTCCGGCGTGTGCGACGGCTTCATCGCCAACCGGGCCATGGCGCCGCGCATGGCCGAGGCCGACCGCCTGATCCTGGAAGGTGTCGCGCCGGCCGATGTCGACCGTGTCTGCCTGGACTACGGCTTCCCCATGGGACCTTTCCAGATGATCGACCTGGTCGGTCTCGATGTGATCGGCCGCAATGCCAACGAGAAAACCGTGCGCAGCGAGCTCGTCCGCCAGGGCCGGCTCGGCCAGAAGCAGAATGGCGGCTATTACGATTATCCCGCCGACGCACCGCCCGCACCGTCACCGGCCGCCCAGGCGGTCATCAACGAAATCGCGGCGGAGACAGGGCTGGCCCCGGTCGACCTCGACGATGATGGCCTGCTGATGCGGTTGCTCTGCCCGGTGGTCAATGAAGGCGCCCGCATCCTGGAAGAGGGCATCGCGCTGCGGGCTTCGGATATCGATGTGGCCCTGATCAAGGGCTACAACTGGCCGGTCTATCGCGGCGGCCCGATGTTCTGGGCCGACCAGACCGGTCTCGACAGGATCGTCGCCACGCTCGACGCCATGGCCGCGACCCGCGGCGAGGCGTTCAAACCGGCCGAGCTCCTGGTCCGGCTGGCCCGCGAAGGCGGCCTGCTGGCCGAGCAGTAGCGGGCCGTTTCAGGCCGCCATCGCGCCACTCGGTGCATTCCACCCGTTCTGTTCCTGCCGGATACCGTGGGAGACCCCCGTGAGATTTGAAGACGCCCTGCAGAGACCGGACCTGACCGCCCGGGACGCCCTCGCCCTCTTCGACAGCCTGCAGCCCGCCGACGAAGCCTTCATGATCGGAAGCTGGCGCGGCGGTGGCTTCGAGACCGGCCACCCGATGGACGGGTTGCTGGAAAAATCCGGCTGGTACGGCAAGCAATTCGTCGATCGCGACAGCGTTCACCCCCTGCTCTACACGAGCGAGGACGGCGCAGACGTGTTTGCCGTGGACCCGGCCAGGCTGGACTTCGGCGAGGCCGCGAAAGCCGCCATGCATCTGGGCCCGTTCCGGGACAAGCTGGAAGCCGGCAGCTTCACGGCGCGTCTTCGCATGACCGAGTATCGCGGCGCCCTGTGCGCCACGATGATCTACGACACCCGGCCCATCAACGACGTGTTCAAGCGCGTCGATGCCGACACGGCTCTGGGCATCATGGACATGCGCGGTCTCGACGAACCCTTCTTCTTTGTTCTGCGCCGCCGGGCGCCCCTGTCCGTTCCGGGAGCGGTCTGAACCATGTCTCTTCATGTTCTCGAACAGCTGGATCTCAAGCGTTCTGCGGCGCGGATGGGTGGTGGCGAGGCCCGGATCGAGGCTCAGCATGCCAAGGGCAAGCTGACGGCGCGCGAACGGATCGAGCTTTTGCTGGATGCCGGGTCGTTCGAGGAATGGGACATGTTCGTGGAGCACCGCTGCGTCGATTTCGGCATGGCGGACAAGAAGATCCCCGGCGACGGCGTGGTCACCGGCCACGGCACGATCAACGGCCGTCTGGTCTATGTCTTTTCCAAGGACTTCACCGTGTTCGGCGGCTCGCTCTCGGAGACCCACGCCCAGAAGATCGTGAAGGTGCAGAAGGCCGCCGTGCAGAACGGCGCGCCGATCGTCGGCATTTTCGACGCCGGCGGCGCGCGCATCCAGGAAGGCGTCGCCTCGCTGGCCGGCTATGCCGACATCTTCCTGCAGAACACGCTGGCCTCGGGCGTGGTGCCGCAGATCTCCATGATCATGGGCCCGTGCGCGGGCGGGGACGTCTACTCGCCTGCCATCACCGACTTCATCTTCATGGTGAAGGATACCTCCTACATGTATGTCACCGGTCCGGACGTGGTGAAGACGGTGACCAACGAGACCGTCACCCATGAGGAGCTCGGCGGTGCCTCGGTGCATGCCAAGAAATCCGGCGTGGCCGACGGGGCGTTCGAGAACGATCTGGAGGCCATCGTGCAGATCCGCCGCCTGGTGGACTTCCTGCCGCTCTCCAATCGCGAGACGCCGCCGAAACGCCCCAGCTATGACGATCCGGACCGCTCGGAGAAGAGTCTGGACACGCTGGTCCCCGGCAATCCGAACAAGCCCTACGACATCAAGGAGCTGATCGAGAAGGTGGCCGACGAGGGCGACTTCTTCGAGATCGCGCCGGACTATGGCTCCAACATCGTCACCGGCTTCGGCCGTCTGGACGGCGCGCCCGTGGGCTTCGTGGCCAACCAGCCGATGAGCCTGGCCGGGGTGCTGGACATCGACGCGAGCCGCAAGGCGGGCCGCTTCGTGCGCTTTTGCGACGCCTTCAACATCCCGCTGGTGACCTTCGTGGACGTGCCGGGCTTCCTGCCGGGCACCAAGCAGGAATATGGCGGCCTCATCAAGCACGGCGCCAAGCTTCTCTTCGCCTATGCCGAGGCGACGGTTCCCAAGCTCACCGTGATCACCCGCAAGGCCTATGGCGGGGCCTATGACGTGATGAGTTCCAAGCATCTGCGCGGCGATGTGAACTATGCCTGGCCGACCGCCGAGATCGCGGTGATGGGCGCCAAGGGCGCCGCGGAAATCATCCACCGCAAGGATCTGGGCGACGAAGAGAAGATGGCCGCCCACGCACAGGAATACGAAGACCGCTTCGCCAACCCCTTCGTGGCCGCCGGCCGCGGCTATATCGACGACGTCATCATGCCGCACGGCACCCGCAAGCGCCTGATCTCCGCGCTGCGCACCCTGCGCAACAAGAAGGCGGAAAACCCCTGGAAAAAGCACGATAATATCCCGCTGTGAGTTCGCCCATGTACAAGAAGATCCTGATAGCCAATCGCGGCGAGATTGCCGTACGCGTGATCGAGACGTGCCGCCGGTTGGGGATAGCGACGGTTGCGGTTTATTCGGAGGCGGACGCGGACAGCCTGGCTGTGGAGATGGCGGACGAGG
>Ga0207849_100564_pt1 | contig 11050 bp, 8 predicted proteins | sample TtaePargueraPR_12_FD_187277 | JGI IMG/M metagenome (GOLD analysis project Ga0207849, IMG submission 187277) | Aerobic enrichment media microbial communities from Bioluminiscent Bay, La Parguera, Puerto Rico - Tt and P2 (4) (SPAdes) | ecosystem: Environmental > Aquatic > Marine > Unclassified ...
CTCGGCACGGTCAACGACATTGCCCGTATCCGCGCCATCCCCGGCGCCGGCGATATTCCGCTTCTGCTGGACGGCTCCCAGTCGGCGGTCCACCTGCCGGTCGACGTTCAGGCGCTCGATTGCGACTTCTTCGTCTTCACCGGCCACAAGCTCTACGGCCCCTCTGGCGCCGGCGCGCTCTACGCGAAGGGCGACTGGCTCGACCGCCTGCCGCCCTATATGGGCGGCGGCGAGATGATCGCCGACGTGTTCGAGGACCGGGTGACCTTCGCCGACGTGCCGCACAAGTTCGAGGCCGGCACGCCCGCCATCGCCGACGCGATCGGGCTGGGCGCGGCGATCCGCTGGCTGGAACGTCATGACCGCGTGGCGATCATGGAGCACGAGCGTGCCCTGATGGACCGGGCGATGACCGGCCTGTCGGAGATCGACGGGCTGAAAGTGATCGGCACCGCCCAGGACAAGGGCGCGATCATCTCCTTCCACATGGACGATGCGCACCCTCACGACCTGGCGCAGATCCTCGACAAGTACGGCGTGGCCGTGCGGGCCGGGCACCACTGCGCCCAGCCGCTGATGCGGCGCATGGGGGTGAGTGCCACGGCACGGGCCTCCTTTGCCGTCTACAACACGATCGAAGAGGCCGATGCGTTTGTCGACGCATTGAAAAAGGCCCGCGAGTTTCTCATCTAGGCTGTGACATGACCGAGAATACCGACCGAGACATGATCGATTTGTCCGCGCCGCGCGACAGCGCCGTTCCGGCGACACCGGAAGAGGTGGCGGCCGCCGTGTCGCCGCCTGCGGGCGAGATCCCGCCGGACGAGCTGGCGCGCATCACCGACGATGTCGTCGAGGCGCTCAAGACGGTGTACGATCCGGAAATCCCGGTCGACATCTACGAACTCGGCCTGATCTACAAGGTCGATCTGGAAGAGGACCGGACACTGAAGGTCCAGATGTCGCTGACCGCGCCGGGCTGCCCGGTCGCCGGCGAGATGCCGGGCTGGGTGCAGGAAGCGGTCGAGAAGGTGGACGGCGTCGAAAGGGCTCAGGTGGAACTGACCTTCGAGCCGCCCTGGACGCCGGATCGCATGTCCGACGAGGCGCGTCTCGCCCTCAACATGTTCTAGGCCCGCAAGCTGTTCTAGGATCGAAAGATGACCCAACGCGAAAGACCCAAGGCCGTCACCCTGACCGACGCCGCTGCGGCGCGCGTGAAGGAGATCATGGCCACGCGCGGCGCCGGCTATCTGCGCGTCGGCGTGAAGAATGGCGGCTGTGCCGGCATGGAATACGAGATGGACTATGTCGAGGCGCCGGAAGCCCTCGACGAGCGTGTCGAGGACAAGGGCGTGGAAATCGTCCTGGAATCCAAGGCGCTGCTCTTCCTTCTGGGTACCCAGATCGACTACGAGATCACGCCGCTTCACGCCAAGTTCGTGTTCAAGAATCCCAACCAGACCGATGCGTGCGGTTGCGGCGAGAGCGTCACCATCGTCCCGGCCGCCACGGCTTGATCCGTCATGAAGCTGATCATCTCGACCACCTCGCCCTATTCCCGCAAATGCCGCGTCATGGTGCGGGAGTTCAAGCTGGACGGGGAGGTCGAGGAGGTCGAGTCGCATCCCTTTGACGACGATCCGGACCTGCTCGACGCCAATCCGCTGGGCCGCGTGCCCTGTCTGCAGATGGATGACGGCCAGGCGCTGACGGAAAGCGCGCTGATCGCCGACTATCTGGCCGAGCGCGCGGGCGACCCCTGGCTGCGCGACTGGAGCGACCGGCGCCTGGAAGCACTGGGCAGCGGGCTTCTCGACCTGACCGTGATGCGGCGGGTGGAAATGGTGCGCGACGAGGGTATTCGCTCGGACTACTGGATCGGCCGCCGCGAGCGCGGCATCCAGCGCGCCCTGGACGAGCTGGAGGCGGGCATGGTCGCGGTGGAAGACCCGCAGGCCCAGGGGCCGCTCACCATGGCGATCGCGCTGGCCTATCTGGATTTTCGTTATCCTGAATGCGACTGGCGGACGGGCCGGCCGCAATTGCAGGCGCTGTACGAGGCCTGGAGTGCGCGCCCCAGCTTCACCGGTACGGCACCGCCCGCTGACGGATGACGGGACAAAAAAAGCCGCCCTTTTGCGAGGGCGGCTTTTTTGTCTGTCGGAACCAGCCTGCGTCAGGCGGCGGCGCTCTGACTGCTCGCCTCGTCGCCGGTCGACCGGTTCCGGCCTTCCGTCTTCGACTTGTAGAGATTGGCGTCGGACCGCTCGATCAGTTCCTCGATCGATTCGCCGTCGCGATAGCCGGCAATGCCGAGCGAGACGGTGATATTGCCGAGATCCTCATTGGTGGATTTGCGCAGCAGCTTCTTCGACTCGACCGTCTTGCGGATTTTCTCGGAGATTTCCTTGGCGGCCGCCATGTCCGTGTTCGGCATGACGATGCCGAATTCCTCGCCGCCATAGCGCGCGACGACATGGTGTTCCTGCGAATGCCGGGTCAGGCAGCCCGCGACGAAGCGGATGATCTGGTCGCCGGTCTGGTGACCCCAGGTATCGTTGAAGCGCTTGAAGAAGTCGATGTCGCACAGAACCAGGCTGAGCGGCGACTTGTCGGTATCGGATGCGCGACGGGCGCGGCGCAGGGCCTCGTCGAAACGCTTGCGGTTGGCGATGCCGGTGAGGGCATCGGTCATGGCTTCCTCGCGCACGCGCTCCAGGTGGGATTTGAGCTGCGTGACTTCGTTGGAGGTGGCCTGAAGCTTGTTTTCCAGCGCCTGGCTGCGGCGCTGCATGCGGGCCGTGGCGGAGACCAGGGATTCGACCAGGCGCTTCATCCCCGCCTCGTCGGGGCTGGCGACAAGCTCGTGGGTCGCGCCGGCCAGGGCCTTGCCATAGGCCACGGTGTCGCGTTCGGCGGCTTCCAGCGTCTGCTGGACGGCGCCCAGCTCGCGGCTCATCAGATTGCCGCTTTCCAGGATCGCGTCCTGGATCGCCTTCCACTGGAAATATTGTTCGAAGAGATCGCTGTTCACACTTTCCGTGAACCCATCGCCGCCCTCGATCTGGGCGCGCAGCGTCTCGCAGAGTTCCGGATTGGTGTCGCTCGCGAAGCAAATCCAGACAGCGTAGTTTTCCGGCGTCGGGGGGACGTCGAATTGTTCCATGAGTTCAAGCGCCTTGTGCGCGAACTCACGCCCTTCTGTGCCAAGCAATCGACCGTTCACGAGGTATGTCCTTCCCTAGGCGAGCGCCTCTGACCGCTCGCGACGATCAGAAGGCTAGGGCACAAAGGAAAAGAAGAGGTAAAAATTACTCATATGGTATGAGCGCAGGCCGGTTGTTCCGCATTTTCATGCGATTTAGGCGGGTGGGCAGCCGGTCAGCTCATGAAGTCGGGAACATGGTCGCCGAAGCCGACGACGGGCGTGTCCTTGCCCGATTTGCCGCCATTCCGGCCGGACTTGCGTGAGGGCTTGTTCGACGACGACCTGGCATTGTCCGGCTTGGTTTCGGCCTTGTTGTCCCGGGCTGCCGGAGCGGGGTGCTCCTCGGCGGGCTTGTCCTTGGCCTTGCCGGCGTCGTCCTGGGCCTTGCCCGTATTCCTGTCGGACTTGCCACGGGACCGGCCGCCGCGCGGGCTCCTGCCGCCGGACGCCTTGCCCGTGTCCTCCGCCGGTGCGGCCAGGCCGTCCAGCGAAAGCTCCTCGATATCCTGCTGGATCAGCTTCAGCACCGCGCTCAGCGACTTGTCGTCGGCGCCGGTGGCGATGGTGACCGACTCGCCGGTCTTGCCGGCCCGGCCGGTGCGGCCGATGCGGTGGACATAATCGTCCGCATGGTGCGGTACGTCATAATTGAAAACATGGCTGACATCGGGAATGTCGAGGCCGCGGGCCGCCACATCCGATGCAACGAGGAAGCGCAGCTCGCCCGACTTGAAGTCCGCCAGCGTGGCCGTGCGGGCCGACTGGTCCAGATCGCCATGGATCGGCGCGGCGGAAAAACCGTGACGCTGAAGCGAGCGGGCGACGATGTCGACGTCGCGCTTGCGGTTGGCGAAGATGATGCCGTTCTTCACCCCGTCGCGATTCATCGCGGCGCGCAGGGCCGCGCGCTTGTCCTTGGCGGCGCTCGAGCCGACCTTCACGAGGTATTGCTTGATATTGGCGCCGGTCGTGGCCGGGCGCGCCACTTCGATCCGTTCCGGATTGTTGAGGAAGCGGTCGACCAGGCTCTTGATCTCCTTCGGCATGGTGGCCGAGAAGAACAGCACCTGGCGGCGCGGCGGTACCATGTTGAAGATGCGTTCCAGGTCCGGGATGAAGCCCATGTCCAGCATGCGGTCGGCTTCGTCGACGACGAGGAATTGCACGCCGGTCATCAGGAGCTTGCCGCGCTCGAAATGGTCGAGCAGGCGCCCCGGCGTGGCGATCAGCACGTCCGCGCCCTTGTTGAGGATTTCTTCCTGGGGCCCGAAGGCAACGCCGCCGATCAGCAGCGCCATGGAGAGTTTCTGACCTTTCGAATAGGTCTCGAAATTCTCCGCCACCTGGGCGGCGAGTTCGCGCGTCGGCGCGATGATCAGCGAGCGCGGCATGCGCGCCTTGGCGCGGCCGCGCGACAGGCGCTCGATGAGCGGCAAGGTGAAGGAGGCCGTCTTGCCCGTACCGGTCTGGGCGATGCCAAGGACATCGCGACCCGCCAGGGCCGGCGGGATGGCACCGGCCTGGATCGGGGTGGGTTCGGTATACCCCGCCGCTTCAATGGCTTCGAGGAGTTTCGGGCTCAGTCCGAGTTCGGCGAACGTCATGGCGTCCTTTGTTTGACACACTAACAAGTACGGCCGCGCCGTTATGGCGCGGCCGCAGGAGGGCGCAAAATACGAACCCCGTGCGTTGTGTCAACGCAACAGGGCCGAAAGCCTAGCGTCTATAGGCGTATGGCGTGTCGTCCGTGATATTGATGTAACGGTCGCGCAGCCGGGTCTGACGCGATTCCATCGCGCTCGGCTCGCCATCGATGAGGACTGCAACCGGAGCGCTCATCACTTCCAGAGGGTCGCCGTCCCAGACCACGACATCGCCGGCATAGCCCGGAGCGAGGGCTCCGTAGCGGTCGCCGACGCCGTAGATCTCGGCCGGGGTCAGGGTGATGGCGCGGAAGGCATCGTTCCAGGGCACGCCATTGGCCACCGCATTGCCGGCATGCTGCGGCAGGAGGCGGGCATTGAAATACCCGTCCGCCGTGGGCGCGGTCGCATAGGCCACGTCCACGCCGGCGTCCTGGAGCCGTGCAGCGTTCTGCAGCGATGCGGCCAGCGAATCGAAGGAGGAGGGCAGGTCTTCCAGCGGATCGATGATCACCGGAATGTCCGCCTCGGCCAGCTCGTCCGCGACCATCCAGCCTTCGGACGCACCGGCGATCACGATCTGCAGCGGCGCATTGTCTTCCTGGAAGCGAATCGCGCGGCGGAGGTCCGCCGCCCGGTTCACCGCCATGACCAGCGGAACCCGGCCGCGGGCGACGGGCAGCAGGGCGGCCGCGTCGTACCGGTTCAGGGCATCGCCTTCATGATCGCCGGAGAAACGGCCCGGATAGCCCCGGGCGTCCGACAGGGCGGCTTCCAGGAAGGCCCAGGCCGCCGGGCGCGATCCGCCGGCGCGGCGGGCGCCGCGTTCCGACAAGTCGACGAAGACGAAGCTGGCGCTCTGGAAGAGCGAGTCGGGATTGCCCGACGTCTCGATCAGCGCCCCCTGGCCGGCGAAGATGTTGTGGCCGGTGGAGGGGTAGATCGCGGCGCGGGTGATGCCCTCGATCCGGTTCGTGGCGAGATAGGTGCCGGCCGGATTGAAGCCGTCGGCCACGTCGAGCGCGACCGAAAAGGGCGAGTCGCCGGCGCTGTCGTCCGTGGTGGAGTCTTCCAGGCCGACCTCGATCAGGCCGAGCTGGGTGTAGCCGGCAAACAGGCCGGGCGTGACCCAGCCGCCCGCGGCGTCGATCACCGTGGCGTCGTCCGGCACGTCCGCACCGGCACCGACCGCGACGATGTCGCCGTCACGCACCACGACCGTGGCATTGTCGATGATGCCGGCCTCGGTATTGGTGACCACGCGGCCATTCGTGACCGCATAGGTCTGGGCAGCGGCCGGAGCAGCCAGTGTCAGGCCGACCGTCAGGGCTGAAATCAGCTGTTTCATTACTGCTCTCCTTCGCCGGGCTGGCCGAGCATGAAGTCACTGACGGGCTGAATGTCCGTGTCGCGGCGGTCATAGCTGAGCGCCCCGTCGATCCAGACCTGGTCGGCCCGCGTGTAGGTGGAATAGGGATTGCCGGACCACAGCACCACGTCGGCGCGGTAGCCTTCCTGAAGCGAACCGGTCTCGTCGCCGATGCCCAGCGCCTGTGCCGGCGCCGAGGACAGCCAGGCCCAGGCCTCGGCGTCGGAGATGTCGAGGCCGGCGCGGCGGCCGTCGGCCAGCGCCTTGGCGACTTCCTGGTTGAGCCGCTGGATGCCGTTGGCGTCATCCGAGTGGATCATGGCGCAGGCGCCGTTGGCGTGCGTCATGGCCAGGTTCTCGCGAACGCTGTCATAGGCTTCCATCTTGAAGCCGCCCCAGTCGGCCCAAACGGCGGCGCACACATCGTGCTCGGCCAGGAGGTCCGGGATCTTGTAGGCTTCGACGGCGTGGTGGAAGGTCGTGACCTGGTAGCCGAACTCCTCGGACATATCCATGATCTGGGCCATCTGGTCGGCGCGATAGCAGTGCTGCTGCACCAGGATGTCGCCCTCGAGCACGCCCATCAGCGTGTCCAGTTCCAGATCCTGCGTCGGCGGATCGACGTCCTCGCCGTCTTCCGCGGCCTCCCAGTATTCATGCCAGCTGTCGCGATAGTCCGACGCCCGGATCCAGGCGGCGCGGTAGCCGGCCATATTGCCCATGTCGGTCGCCGGCGACTGGCCGCGGCTGCCATAGACGCGCGAGGGATTCTCGCCGCAGGCCATTTTCAGCGTGTAGGGCGCGCCGGGGAATTTCATCCCCTGCACGGTGCGCGCCGAGACGTTGCGCAGCGTGATGCCGCGGCCGCCGAACAGGTTGGCCGAGCCGGGCAGGACGTGCAGCGTCGTGACGCCGCCGGCGAGTGCATGCTCGAAGCCGGGATCCTGCGGCCAGACGGAGTGTTCCGCCCACACTTCGGCGGTCACGGGCTGGGTCGCCTCATTGCCGTCGCTGTGCGCGCTGACCCCCGGCGAGGGGTAGTCGCCGAGGTGGGAGTGGATGTCGATCACGCCGGGCGTGACGTAGCGGCCGGCCGCGTCGATGATCGTGGCGTCCTCGGGCGCTTCCAGGCCGGTGCCGATCGCGGCGATGCGGCCGTTCTCGATCAGCACGTCGCCATTTTCGATCTCGCCGCCGATCCCGTCCAGCACCGTGCCACCGCGGATCAGCGTGATGCCGCTGGGCTGCGGTTCGTAGGTGGACGGATACGGATCCGTATTGACCCGGACAATGTCGTCCTGGCTGCCGGAATTCCCGCCGGAGGACCCGGAGCCGTTCGAGGCGGCATCGTCCGGATCGCTGCTGCAGGCGGCCAGCGCGATCGCGGCGGTCATGGCCGCGAGGGCTGGCAGGCTTGCTTTCAGTGTCATCGTGATATCCCCAATAACGCCCGCCGGCACTCCCCGCCGGCGGAAGACGGGGGGATTGAACGCGCTTCGCGGGCACGCGTCAAATACTGTCGCGCAGACCCGGTCCGCCTAGATGTCCGGTTCGCCGAAAAGCACCGCCAGGCGGGCGCGCAGGCGGTTGCGTGTCAGCGCTGTGCGCTCCTGCGGCGCGACCGTGCGCAGCGAGCGGATCATGCCGAAGGCGCACATCGACATCAGGAAGGCATCGGTGCGGTTCGGCGTGCGTGTCGTCTTCAGCGAGGCGATCAGCGCCGCGGAGGTGGTGCCCCGCGTGGCGGCCAGGTGAAGCATCAGGCCGGAGAGTTCCGGATCGCGCCGGGCGGCCAGGAAGGTCTCCTCCATGGCTGTGAGTTCGGGGCGGATGCGGCCGTCGCTCTGGTCGAGCGGGTCGACCATCGTCGCGACGAAGTCCTCGATGGACTGTGAGGCCGGGGGAAGGGCGGGACGCTGTTCCTCGATCTCGTGCACGAAACCGCGATAGAGGCGTTCGAACGTGGCGCGCAGGATGGCGTCGCGCCCGGCGAAGAGCCGTGTGGTCGCTGACAGGGCGACGCCGGCTTCCATGGAGATCGCGCGATGCGTCAGCGCGGCCGCGCCGTCGCGGATCAGCACGCGGGTCGCGCCGTCCAGGATGCGCTGCGCCGTCGGCGTGTCGGGCACGGTGCCGTGATCCGCCCGCTGGCGATCGGCGGCCATGGCGAGGTGCTCGATCCGTTCGCGCCAGGGTGCGGCGTCGTGCCATCGCCCCTGCGCGGCGTTCGCCAGATAGCGCGCCATGCCGATGACCCAGGCGGAGATTTCCGTGCCGGTGCGCGCCGGCACCATCAGCGGTACGGCGGTGAAGAAGTCCGCGAACATGGTCGCCTTGCCGGCGCTGATACCGAAATCCGGCATGACGCCGGCGAAGAAGCCGGCGGTTGCGGCATCCCAGTCGCGGGCGACCGCGGCAAAGGCATCGGACCGGGCGGACTGGAGGAAGGTGTCGGCGGCGGTCAGCGTGGTCTCGCGTTCGACCGTGGCGCGATGCAGGCACAGCGCGGCGAACCAGTCGGCCAGCAGCGAGGGCTCGGGCGACAGGGCGGCGAGCTGGCGGCGTTCCCGGTCGAGCCAGGCGGCGTCGGCCTGCTGGGTGTGCCGCGCCGCCTCGACCAGGAGCGCGTCCTTGGAGCCGAAATGATAGTTGATCGCGGAGACCGGTGCGCCGGTCTCGGCCGCGATCGCGCGCGCGGTCGTGCCCTTCACCCCGCCCCTGGCGAACAGGCTTGCGGCCGCAGCGATCAGCGCCTGGCGAATGTCCGGAGCGTTCGCGCCGGGCGCGGTGTCGGGAAGCGTCATGGCGCGTTTCTAGCTGTGTTCGGCGGGGCGCACCAGAGTGGTGGCGAAAAGGTACAAATGTTCGAAATATGGCTGATTGTCAATTGTCAGGTAAGGTGCGGCGTTAGGTGTGAAGGCGGGAAGTGCCACAGAATCAAAGCCATGAAAGGCAATTTCATAAAAGCATGATCAAAGTGCCGGATTTCTGACACGAGATCGTCGCCCAAACTTCATTGGGTACAATTGTTCGAATTGAGTATGCCGCTCCTGGTTTTCCACTCAGGGGGCGATCATGTCGCGCACACATCTGCTAACTTCCATCTGCTCGATGGCGCTTGCCGGCGCCGGTTTTTCGGCCGCGGGGGCCCAGGAGGCCGGCGAGGCCGACGTCATCACCGTCACCGCGTCGCCGATCCGCGACAGCCAAGCGGCGGCGATCACGCTCAAGCGTGAATCCGACAATGTCCTGGACGTGATTTCCGCCGACACGATCGGCCGTTTCCCCGACCAGAATCTGGCCGACAGCCTGGGCCGCCTGCCGGGCATCGCGATCGAGCGCGACCAGGGCCAGGCGCGTTTCATCAACTTCCGCGGCGCACCCTTCCGCTGGACGGCGATCGCCTTCGACGGCATCGACGTGCTGGGCGCGGAGAATGGCCGCATTCCGCGTTTCGACAGCTTCCCTTCGGTGATTACCTCGGCCGTCGAGGCCCACAAGGCGATCACGCCGGCCATGCCGGGTGAGGCCGTCTCCGGTTTCGTGAACATCCGCACCTTCAACCCGTTCGACCGCGAGGGGCTGAGCGTGTCGGTCGAGGCCGGCCTGGGCGAGCAGGAGCTCGGCGGCGGCGAGATCGGCAAGTACAATGCGCGCCTGTCCTGGTCGGGCGAGGAATTCGGTTTCGCGGTCTTCGCCTCGAACAATTCGCGCGAACAGGTGACGGACAATCGCGAGCTGGATCTGGAGATGGATGCCTCTGGCACGCTGGTCGTCAACGAGCTGGACTTCCGCAACTATCTCATCGAGCGCGAGGATAATGCCTATGGCGCGCACCTGGAGTTCCGGCCCGACGGCGCGGTGAACCGGGTCTTTGCCTCCACGCTCTATTCCGAATTCATCGACCGCGAACAGCGCAACCAGTACGTCTTCGACTTCGCCGGCGGGGCGGGTGCCCTGGGCGGCACGGTGACGCCGGGCGCCACGGGCTATGCCCCGCTGGTGCTGGCCAACCGGCTGCTGGAATACGGCGAGTACCACAATTCGACCTGGACCAGCACGATCGGCGCCGATGCCGATATCGGCGACTGGTTCGTCGAGGCCCGGCTGAACTATGCCGAGACGACCAATGACACGGACCTGCCGATCGCCTACAGCGCCGGCGGTACGGCGGCCGCGGCCTTCGACGTCACCGACGTCAATGCGCCGCAGCTGAGCGTCTTCCAGCCCTTCACCCAGACCGCGGCGAACCCGTCGGCGATCGCCTATGGCGCCAATCTGGCCTACATCATCGACATGGCGCTCGACACCGAGGCCTGGAAGTTGCGCCTGGATGGCGAGCGCAACATCACCCTGTTCGGCCGGGACACCGATATTCGCACCGGTTTCCAGTACGATACGCGCGAGGCGGTCGGTAACGGCTCCAGCTTCTCCATCGGCAATTTCCCGTCCTCGGTCGATATCGCCAGCTTCGATACCGGCGCGGCCTGGGACACCGGTTTCGCCAATACGATCGGCGGCACCTATTACGACAATATCGGGCTTCGCGAGGCCTGGGCCTCGGCGGCCGGCGGGCTCGGCATCGCGCCGTCGGCCGACCAGCTGATCGAGATCGAGGAAGACATCCTCGCCGCCTACGCCATGGCGACCACGCATTTCGACGGCGGCAATATCGTCTATGGCGCCCGCGTCGAGATGACCGACTACACCACGGACGGTCCCCAGCTCGCCTCGGCCTATTCGGACGACTATGTGACCGTGCTGCCCAGCGTGCACGTCAATTTCGACCTGCGTGACGACCTCAAATTCCGCGTCTCCGCCTCCACC
>Ga0207849_100568_pt1 | contig 10980 bp, 9 predicted proteins | sample TtaePargueraPR_12_FD_187277 | JGI IMG/M metagenome (GOLD analysis project Ga0207849, IMG submission 187277) | Aerobic enrichment media microbial communities from Bioluminiscent Bay, La Parguera, Puerto Rico - Tt and P2 (4) (SPAdes) | ecosystem: Environmental > Aquatic > Marine > Unclassified ...
GCGGCGTCCGGCCCGTCATCGAAAGTCATGGCGACCGCCGGCACATCGCGCGGACCATGCACCACCAGCGGCATGAACCAGGGTGAAGCCGGGCGAAATACGCCGTCCGCCATCAGAATCAGGTAAATCGCCACCGGGATCAGCACGCCGGCCACACTGAGATCGAAGATCAGCCATTCGGCCAGCAGCACAGCAAGCAGGCTGAGCAGCAGGGCGTCGGATCGCACCATCGGCGATGACTCAGGCGATTGCGCGCGACCCGCTCATATTAAGCAGCGCACGCAATACCCGGATAAGGCCGAAGGGGTTCATGCCACGGCGCAACAGACGCCAGGCCACCATGCGCACAATACGCGTTGTATCCAGTGTCGGCTTGTAATGGCTGGGCCGCGCCGCCTGGAAATACACCGAATCGATAGGCACCGGTTCACTACGGATACCGTGCCAGGCCGCCTCGATCAACACCTCGCTTTCGAACACGAAGCTACGCTCGCGGTTATGCGGCACCGCGGCTTCCTCGAACACCCTGCGCGGGTAAAGACGGAACCCGGACTGACTGTCCGGTATCCAGTATCCAGCCGCCCAGGAAATCCAGAAATTGGCGAAGCGGTTGGCGAACAGGCGCAGCGGCGGCGCGTTCTCGGTGCGCCGCAGCCGTGAGGCCACAATGATGTCGCCGGGGTAGATGCCTGCTGCCGTGAGCACGCGCGGGATATCTTCGGGCTGATGCTGGCCATCACCGTCGAGCGTGATGATGGCCTTGGCGCCATCGGCCAGCGCCTGCCCGGCGCCGCCGCGCTGGGCAATGGTGCCCTGTCCGGCCAGGTCCAGTATCGCGGCCTGTTCGGACCGCGCCTGAACATCCGCGTCGACGGCCAGTCCATCGCCTCGGGCGGTCCCAACCTGATGGACCCGCCGCTGCACTACGCGCCGGCACCCCTGGTCGAGCGGCTGGAAGTGGATCGCGGCATCGGCCCGGTCAGCGACGGGCCCGGCCTGGCCGGCGGCGTGAATGCCGTGCTCAAAGCCATGCCCTTCAATGACGAAAGCCGGCTGGTGAGCGGGTACGATCTTGCCCTGTCCGGGCGCACCGCTGACCACAGCCACGCCATCGGCGGCATGGCGGGGATCGCCAGCGACACGGTCCGTCTGCACATTCTGGCCTCGCAGGAACGGGGCGGGGATATCGAAACGCCCTACGGAACGATCGCCGGGTCCGAGCACGACCGGTCTGTCTACGGGATCGGCGCCGGCTGGCGGACCGGCCCGCATACGCTGGCGCTGGACATCCGCCGCAACGAGACGGGCGCCACCGGCAATCCACCCTTCGCCATGGATATCCGCTATGTTGATACCGACATGGCGCGACTGGCCTATACTGGCGATTTCGATGCCGTGCGCGTCGAGCTGGAAGCCGGCTGGAGCGATGTCGCCCATGCGATGAACAATTACGATCTGCGCCCGGCGCCGATGATGGCCATGGCCTGGCGCGAGACCTTTGCCTATGCGGAAAGCCGCACCTGGTCGGCCGCCCTCGCGGTGGACGCCATGCACGGCGAGCTGCGCGCGGGGCTCGACGGTGCCGATGCGGATCACGACGTCACGATCACCAATCCGAACAATGCCGGCTTCTTCCTGCATTCCCTGCCGGATATCGCCATGGCGCGCACCGGGGCGTTCGTGGAGTGGGAAGGCGCCCTTCCCGCCCGCTGGCAGGGCGAGCTGGGCCTGAGAGCCGACTATCACGAGGCCGAGGCGGGTCTGGCGGCCACGGGACCGGCGGTACCGGCCATGCCCGGCATGCTGGCGATGGGCTTCAACGCGACATTGCGTGACGTGGAGGATACCACAGTGGATACCGTGGCGCGTCTCTGGCGACCGCTGGACGATACAACAACGCTGCGTCTCACCCTGGCCCGCAAGACCCGCGCGCCGGGCTATCTGGAGCGCTTCGCCTGGCTGCCCACACCGGCCAGCGGCGGCCTGGCCGACGGCAATACCTATGTCGGCGATCTCGACCTGGTACCGGAAACCGCCTGGATCGCCGAAGCCGGTCTGGACTGGCAGTCCGCCCGTGCCTATGCCCGCCCGACCGTCTTCTACCGGCGCGTGGACGACTACATCCAGGGCGTGCCCTTCGACGCCACGCCGGGCGTGATCGACACGCCGGTGGAGATGGTCTCCGCCATGAATGGCGACCCGACCCCGCTGCGCTTCGCCAATGTGGACGCCGAGCTCTACGGGTTCGACGCCGATTTCGGCTACCGGATCGATGCGAACTGGCGGCTCGACGGCACGCTCTCCTGGGTGCGCGGCGAACGGCGCGATATCGATGACGATCTCTATCGCATCGCCCCGCCCAGCCTGCGCCTGGGCGCCAGCTATGACGCGGCCGACTGGTCGCTCACCCTGGAAGGCCTGGCCACGGCCGAGCAGGACCGTGTCGCCCTGAGCAATGGGGAACAGGCCACGCCCGGCCGTGTCGTGCTCAATCTCCATGGCCGCTGGGCGGTGCGAGAAGGCGTCGACATCTCGGCCGGGATCGAGAACCTGCTCGACCAGCCCTGGCGCGACCACCTGGCCGGATACAATCGCAATGCAGGCGGCGATATCGGCCTGGGCGAACGCCTCCCGGGCAATGGCATATCCGCGGGTATACGGATCAGCCTGCGCGGTTAGCATGGGTCGGCGTGCCGGTTTCGCACCGGTGCGCCGGCAATGCGCTTGGGGAGGGGCGAATGAGACTGTTCCGACTGATGAGCCAGGTCCACCTCTGGCTGGGGATCGCGGTGGGCGTGCAGGTCATGCTCTGGCTGATCTCCGGCCTGATCATGGTGCTCTGGCCGATCGAGACCGTGCGCGGCGAACATCTTCGCACCGAAGAGACCGCCGCCGCGATCGACTGGGCCGGCGACGCGCTCGCCCTCGGCGATATCGTGGACGGCCAAGACAGCGAGGTCCTCTCCGCCCGCACCGGCCTGCTGGCCGGACGTCCGGTCTGGCGGCTGGAAACGGCCGACGGGCCGGAAATGGTCGATGCCCGCTCGGGCGCCGGTCTCACACCCATCGACGAGACGCTGGCCCGCGAGATCGCCCTGGCGCGCTATGCCGGTGCCGGTGACCTCACCGAGCAACGCCTCGTGGAAACCCCGCCGCGCGAAGCGGGCCTTTCCGTGCCGGCCTGGCGCTTCGAGTTCGGGCCCGCCGATCCGGCCACGCTCTACATTAACAGCCAGACTGGAGAACTGCGCGCCGTGCGCACCACGCTGTGGCGCGTCTACGATTTCTTCTGGGGCGTGCACATCATGGACTGGTCGACGCGGGAAAACTTCAATTCCTGGTGGATCAAGGTGACCTCGATCGTCGCCATCGCCTTCGGCCTGGCCGGCGTGGTGCTGACCGTCTACCGCATCCGCTGGATGACCCGCCGCCGGCGCAAGCCGGCCTGACGGCCTCAGCCCGCCTCGTCGTCGAACAGGCGCCGCATACGGGCATATTCCATCAGGTCGGCCAGGCTGATCACGCCGGCCAGCCTGTCATCCTCGATGACATAGAGCCGGCCGAGATGGTGGTGCTGCATGCGGGCGAAGGCGCCCGAGGCGCGCTTGTCGGCCTCGATCCGCTCGCCTGATCCGTCGGGAACGGCGATCTGGCCCAGCGTCGTGTGATTGCGGGCCTCGGCGGGAACCGCGCGCGCCTCTTCCACCCCGGCCCCGCCGACCAGGCGGCCCTCGCCGTCCACCACGGGGGCCCAGGCCCTGTGATGGCGCACCAGGACATCGTCGATGAAGTCCGCCACGCTCTGGTCCGCCCGCGCGGCCTCGGGCGGCGAGAGCAGGTCGCCGACGCTGACGCGGGTCAGCGCCTGGCGCATGTCCTGCTCGTTGCGGGCCGAGACGGCCGCGGTACGCAGGAACAGCCCGATCAGCACCCACCACACGCCGCCGATCTGGCCGGCGAAGAGCGCCAGCCCGGCCCCGGACGCGATGAAGACATAGGCGAAGAATTCCCCTGCCCCGCTGGCCCAGACCGTGGCACGGCGCTGATTGCCGGTGAACAGCCACAGGATGGCCCGCAGCACGCGCCCGCCATCGAGCGGAAAGGCCGGGATCATGTTGAACATCGCCAGCAGGAGATTGATGAAGGAGAGATAGCCCAGCACTAGGGCCATCGCGCCGATCGGCGCGCCCTCGGCATCCGGCGCCAGCGCCCCGCCCATCAGTCCGAAGACGCCGGCCAGCAACAGGCTCATCAGCGGCCCGGCCAGCGCCATGACGAGCTCCGACATGGGCGTTTCCGGTTCCGCCTCCAGCTCGGCCGCACCGCCGAACAGGAAGAGCGTGACATGATTGATCGGCAGGCCGAAGGCCCGGCCGACGAAGGTATGGGAGAGCTCGTGGGCGATGATGGAAAAGGTCAGCCCGACCACGCCGACCACCGCCATGGCGACATAGGTCAGCGTCGAGAAGTCCTGCTGGAAGCCGGGAAAGAAGCCGACAGCCAGCGACCAGCCGACCAGCAGCGCCAGGAACAGCCAGGACGGCTCGGCCCGCACCACCACGCCGCCGATCCGGAAGGAAAAGATGTAAGGTCTCATGGCCGGCAACATAGGCGACGCCGCCGGTCCATGGCCAGTGGGCTGCGAACCGTTTGCATGCGCGAAATGCGCGCACATGCCGGACGGCCGGTCAGACCAGCCCCCGGGCCTTCAGCGCGGCGATGCGCGACCGGCCAACGGGAATGCGCTCGCCACTGTCCAGGCTGACGACATAGTCGCGGCCCTCACGGTCGATCCGGGCGATCCGGTCGAGCGCCACCCACCAGGAGCGGTGGATCTGCACACCGCCCGACCCGCGCAGGCGGGCGACGGCGTCACGCATGCGTCCGCGCACGAAAACGCGCCCGGTCTCGGCCGTGACGTCGAGATAATGATCGCAGGCCTGCACGGTGAGAACGCGGCCGGCCGGCCACTGTCCGAAATCGCCGTCGGTCCGGGAGGGGGCGGGCAGAAGACCGGCGATAACCGGCCGCGTCGCGATCAGTCGCACCGCCTCTTCCGCCTCCTCGGCCAGCCGGTCCGGTCCGATGCCGGCCAGCGCCCGCAGGAAGAGGACGAAGCCGCTGACGGTCAGTGCCAACGGTGCCAGGAAGCCGAGAAACGCCCAGAACGGATCGCGGGCCTTGGGCAGGAGCGGCGTCTGCTTCATCGCGTCCAGCTCGAGCGTGATCAGGACGAGCGTTACCAGCGCCGCGCCGGCCGCGGACAGGAGGCGGAATGCAGGATGCCGCGGCAAAAGACGGGCGAGCCCGGTCTCGATCATCACGGTCTGGCCGACGATCAGCCCGCTGACAAGCAGCCACAGCACGAAGCGGTGTCCCGCCCCCAGCGTGTCCGTGTCATAGGCCCCGCCCAGTGTGAACACCATCGCCAGCGTCACCACGCCCGCCAGGTGGGCCGCCGGTGCAGCCCAGCCGGACGCCGCCGGACGGTTCGCGACACTGTACGACATTTGACGTCCCTTCCCTGTCCGCGGCCCCGCCATCGGTCCATCCGGGAGGCCGGGCCGGCACCTGGCCCGCGCCCATCCTAGCCAATCGGCACGAAAGGAAACAAACATGACCGCACCGCGACACACCCTGGCCCTGCCCTTTGTCCAGGCTCTCGCCCTGGCCCTTGTCCTGGCCGCCGCCCTGACCCTGCCCGCCCCGTCCGCCGCCGCCCAGGAGCGGCGCGAGGTGCCCGATTTTGCCGTGTTCGGCGAGGCCGGACCGGCGCGGCTCGCACAGGTCGAGGATTTCGTCGATACCTTCAAGACGGTCTGGTCGGACCAGGACGCGGCGGCCCTCGCTGCCCTGCACACGGCCGATACCGAGTGGATCAATGCCTATGCCCGCATGTTCCGCGGGCGCGACGCGCTGGAAACCTTCCTGCGCGACCGGCTCTTCCCGGAATTCAATCCGGCCGTGTCGGTCGAGGAAACGCTGAACATGCGCACCATCTCGATCCGCTTCATCGGCGAGGACGCCGCCGTGGTGCACATGTACACGGACGGTCATCGTGGCGCCTCGCGCAATGCCGGCGAAGACGCCCGCCGCACGCATCTGCACCTGGTACTGGCCGACACGCCGGAGGGCTGGCGCATCGCGCATACCGCGATCATGGATGCGCGATAGCAAAAACTGGTGCGGGCGGCCGGACTTGAACCGGCATGACCTTGCGGCCGACAGATTTTAAGTCTGCTGCGTCTACCAATTCCGCCACGCCCGCAGGAGTAGAGCGGGCGCGATCCTACACGGGTTCGCGGGGCAGGCCAGAGGGGGGATCATCCCGCTGGCCTGCCCTGCGGACTAGTCCTTCAGGCTGACATTCTCGTCGATCCGGCGGGCCCGGTCGACCAGGTCGAGAAATTCCGCGCGATAGCCGAATTCGTCCTCTCCGAGCGCACCGGCGGCATCCTCGGCCACGGCCTCCCAGCCATAGCCGTCCTGCAGGTAGGGATCGCCGCGCAGCAGTTGGGCGAAACCGGCGACGGCGACGGAGAAGCGGACCTCGCTGTCGGCCTCTTCGAAGGCGCCGACCGCGTCATCCCCGGTGACCGTACGCTCCATCAGCACGCTATCATCCTCGCCGGGATGCTTGTAGCGCAGGCGCAGGAGGCCGTATTCGCCGTCCAGATCCGCATCGGGCGCAGCCCCGCCGCCATAGCGCAGCGGGTCCATCAGCACGCCCTGCGACCCCGGCGCGGCGATCTCGTAGATGGCGGTGACGGAATGGCCCGAGCCGACCTCGCCGGCATCGACGGCGTCATTGTTGAAATCGGCGCGGTCGAGGAGGCGCGTCTCGTAGCCGATCAGCCGGTATTCCGCGACGCGGGCCGGGTTGAACTCGACCTGGATCTTCACGTCATTGGCGATCGGGAAGAGCGATGAGAAGCTTTCCTCGACCAGCATGCGGCGCGCCTCGCGGCGGCTGTCGATATAGCCCGCCGTGCCGTTCCCCGCCTGGGCGATCATCTGCATCATGCGGTCGTTGTAATTGCCGCGGCCGAAGCCCATCACGGAGAGGTAGATGCCGCTGTCGCGCTGGCGGGCGACATAGTCTTCCAGGCTTTCGTCCCGCGTGACGCCGACATTGAAATCGCCGTCGGTGAGCAGCATGACGCGGTTCACGGCGTCTTCGTCGAAATTCTCCCGCGCCAGGGAATAGGCCAGTTCCAGCCCGGCCCCGCCGGCCGTCGAACCGCCGGCATGCAGCCGGTCCAGCGCCTCGTGGATGCGGCGTTCGTTACGCGCCTCGGTCGGCTCCAGCACGGCACCGGCGGCCCCGGCATAGACGACCAGCGACACCGTGTCCTCGTCCTCCAGCTCGTCGACCAGCATGTGCAGGGCCTGCACGGCCAGGGGGAGCTTGTCGGGCGAATTCATCGAGCCGGACACGTCGACCAGGAAGACCAGATTCGCGCGCGGCCGCTCGTCCGGCACGATCTCGAAGCCCTGGATGCCGACATGCATCAGCTGGGTGTTCGCGTTCCAGGGATTGGGCGTCACCGTGACATGGGTGGCAAACGGCTCGTCCGGTCCCGGCGGCAGGGCGTAGTCGTAGTCGAAATAATTGATCATCTCCTCGATGCGCACGGCATCGGAGGGCGGCAGTTCGCGGCTGTCGATCAGATAGTCGCGCACCACGCCATAGCTGGCCGTGTCGACATCGATGGAGAAGGTGGAGACGGGCTCCTCGGCCGTGGAGACGACCGGATTGGCGTCGCTGTCGTCATAGCGCTCGCGGTCTTCCGCTTCCGGCTGCGGCCAGGGCGCCGGCCTGATCGTGGGGCTGGGCTGGCCGGAAAAACGGGCACCGCTGGCCATGGCCATGTCCGCCACCATGCCCGGCGGAGGCGGCGGCGGCGGAGGCGATGGCGGAACCGGGCGGTTCTCGCGAACCTCTTCCGCAGCACCATCGTTTTCGGTGGTGGTTGTGGCCGTGCAGCCGGCCATGGCGATGCCGAATACGCTCGCCAGCAAAATCGCGCGTTTCATGGACGCTCTCCCCTTCCCGTCAAATCCCTCGCCGCAAGCTGGACCACGCCAGTTGGCGCAACCGCAAGACGAAATCGGGGCCATTTGGGGGCAAGCTACCTGGTGATTGGTCGACCAGCGTCTTGCCAGTCGGTCATTGCTGCCAGCAGTTCCGAAGTAGGGTAGTCTTGGATATCAGCGTCAGAGAAGCCACGTTCCAATTGAAATTCATAGTGCCATTCCTGAAAACCAATGTAGGCACCGATGATTTTCGCAGCCCCCTCTTTGGGGGCGCCAGCCTCCGCAACCAGCCAGTTTCTTACCTGACGGATGGCTTGTTCATAATCGTCGCCATGCTCTTTGATGTCACAACCGGCGATGTCCGACAAAGTTTTCTGGAAGCGATAGCGTTCGGTCTCCAAAATCAATATTTTCTTTTGAGAAAGAACACCATCTCCATATCGGCGAGCACCGTAGTCCACTCCTAGCTCAAAAGGCATATTGAGGCGAAAAAGCTCGCCGCCGGCGGATGCTTGGCAACGGCTGAGATCATGAATTGAAAATCTTGAACTGAGTATCAGGTTCGCGATCTTTTCTAATCGAACCTCACCCGAATCCACGCTTTCCGATGCAATTCTCGGACGGTATCCCAAGTAAAATATACAAAACAGAATGCCCTGCATGATCGCAGAATATTCTTTATCAAATGGGCAGTTAACAAAAACTGATTTCTGAAATTCGGCACTGCCCAATCGACCTATCCCTTCGGAGGATAGGGGTCGTTGCCATAGGAATTCCGGTCACGAATACGCCCATCTTTCCCGTGAATATACAGTTCGGTCTTTTGTTTTTCTGCAATTTTACGCGCAGCCTCTATGGCCTCGCTTTGAGTATCGAACACGCGAGTGGCTTTTGAGGCTCCAGCTTTCCGTACTGCCCAGCTTCCGCCACTAGGGACCACATGCTGGCCAATTCTTGAGTGTTTCGATGCCATAGACCGTGCTCTTGTGCGCTGACCCTCAACCAGAACATATACTGAACATCGAAGAATTGAAAGCCCCTAATCCTCCGGATCGATACGCGGCTCGTAGCCCAACTCCTGTACAAGGTCGGCGATGGCGTCGATGACGCGGGCGAGGACGCGCCTGTCGGTGGAGCGGGCCACCAGGTGCGTGCCGCGGCGGACCTCGCCTTCCTTCACCTCGATGAAATAGGGGTAGGAGCCGATGGAGACATTGGGATTCTCCTCCTGCAGCTCGCCGAGTTTCTCCGCGATCTCGCCCTCGCGCAGATTGTCGGCCTTCACGGACCGGGAAAGCGTCACCACACCGCCCTCCAGACGGTGGGCGATATCCTCCAGCATGCCGCGGCAGATCGCCGGCACGCCGGCCATGGTGAAGACATTGCCGGTCTGGAAGCCCGGCGCGCCGGTCACCGGATTCTTGATCAGGGACGCCCCTTCCGGCACCCGCGCCATGCGCTTGCGGCTCTCGGTGACGGGCGTCTTGGTCTTGGAATACCATTCCTCGATGATCGCCAGCGCATCCGCGCGCACGTCGATGGACATGCCGAAGGCCTTCGCGATGGCATCGGCGGTGATGTCGTCATGGGTCGGGCCGATCCCGCCCGTGGTGAAGACGTAGTCGGCCTTCTCGCGCAGCGCGTTCACGGCGCCGACGATCTCGTCCTGGATGTCGGGCACGGTGCGCGCCTCGATCACATTGATCCCCAGCGGCGAAAGGAATTGGGCGATCTGCTGGAGGTTCCTGTCCTGGGTCCGGCCGGACAGCACCTCGTCGCCGATCAGGAGCACCGCCGCCGTGACGCGTTTCGTATCCGCCATGTGATTCCATCCTTCATCGTGCCGCTCGTCGGGGTATATGAGGCAGACGCCAGGAAGTCCAAGCCATGAAGTTTCCCGCCCCGCTCATCCCCGGCCGTCTGGTCAAGCGCTACAAGCGTTTCTTCGCCGATGTCGTGCTCGACGACGGCACGGAAGTGACCGCGCACTGCGCCAATACCGGCGCCATGACGGGCATCAAGGAGCCCGGCCTGAAGGTCTGGCTGTCGCAATCGGACAATCCCAAGCGCAAGCTGAGATACACCTGGGAGCTGGTGGAGGCGGAGGGCACGATCATCGGCGCCCTGCCCAATGCGGCCAATGCCCTGGCCGAGGAAGCCGTCCATGCCGGCACGATCGCCGAACTGGCCGGTCACGACAGCCTGCGCCGCGAGGTCAAATACGGCGAGAATTCCCGCATCGACCTTTTGCTGGAAAGCGCGGGTCAGCCGCCCTGCTGGGTGGAGGTGAAGAATGTCCACTGGCAGCGCGGCACCGGCATTGCGGAGTTTCCCGACGGGGTGACCAGCCGCGGCGCCAAGCATCTCGGCGAGCTGTCCACCCGCGTTGAGGCCGGCGACCGGGCGGTGCAGCTTTTCATCGTCCAGCGCAGCGACTGCCACACCCTGCGGCCGGCCGAGGACATCGATCCGGTCTACGCCCAGGCCCTGCGCGATGCGGCGGCAACAGGCGTTGAAGTGCTCGCCTATGCCTGCCACGTATCGACCGACGGCATCACCGTCACCGACCCCATAAGCGTGGAGCTGGAGGCATGAGCGAGACCGGCTGGGATCTGCCCGATCCCTATATCCACCGCATCACCGTGTCCGAGGACGACATGGACGCCTTCGGCCACGCCAATAATGCCCGCTATCTGGAATGGGCGGACGCGGCGGCATGGACCCACTGGTGGTCGAAGGGCTATTCCATGGATGCCTGCCAGACCGAGGATCGCGGCATCGCCATCATCCGCACCGAGGCCGACTATCTGGGCCATGTGCATGTCGGCGACGAACTGGACTGCGCCGTGTGGATCACCCAGTCGGACGGCCGCCTGCGGGCGGAGCGGCGCTACCAGTTCAAGCGCGCCGGCGACGGCAAGACCGTGTTCCGCGCCCTGACCA
>Ga0207849_100569_pt1 | contig 10967 bp, 9 predicted proteins | sample TtaePargueraPR_12_FD_187277 | JGI IMG/M metagenome (GOLD analysis project Ga0207849, IMG submission 187277) | Aerobic enrichment media microbial communities from Bioluminiscent Bay, La Parguera, Puerto Rico - Tt and P2 (4) (SPAdes) | ecosystem: Environmental > Aquatic > Marine > Unclassified ...
CAGAGAGTTCATTTCATCAAATATTGCTTCGGCAAAGCCGAACCAGCTGGTCGAACCGCTATTGCTTAGATGGTAAGTGCCATTGAAATCGTCCCAGAAGGACACTCCCTGATGCCTGGCGATGGCAACAAACGCTGTCACCGCTTCAGCAATATGTCTTGACCAGGTTGGCGCACCGATCTGATCGCTGACAATATTCAGGGCTGCTTTATCACGCGCGAGTCGCCTCATGGTGTTGAGAAAATTGTGACCACGCAGACCATACACCCAGCTTGTTCTGAATATGGCATGTTTAACCTGGCTATCCCGGATAGCCTCTTCTCCCGCCAGTTTGCTTTGGCCATAAACATTAAGCGGGGCGGTTTGGTCAGCTTCATTCCACGGATGCTGACTGTTGCCATCAAACACGTAGTCCGTTGAAAAATGAATCAGCGGAATATTCATTGATTGACAGCTAGCCGCCATCACCGCAGGTGCCCTGGCGTTCACTTGCCAGGCCAGTTCAACTTCTTCTTCAGCCTTATCAACCGCTGTATAGGCTGCGGCATTAATCACTAAGTCCGGTTTGAGTTGTTGGATTTTATCGGTAATCAGTTGTTCGCTTGCTGACAAATCGAATTCAATTCGTGCTGGGGCTATTATTTCAGCCAGTGGCCCCAGACTTCTTACCAGTTCATAGCCTACCTGACCGTTGCTGCCTAGCAGCAATATGCGTGTCATGGGTAGGCCTCAGCCCGTGAAAACGGCAAACCCTGTCTGTCTTTATCAGACAATAACGGCGCTGCTGTCAGCGGCCAGTCAATGGCAAGGTCGAAATCGTTCCACAGTACTGTTCGCTCATGTTCGGGGGCATAAAAGTCTGAGGTCTTATATAAAAACTCTGCCTCTTCACTCAAAACCAGAAAGCCATGGGCAAAGCCCGGCGGGATCCACATCTGTTCATGATTGTCTGCTGTCAGAACTCTACTGACTGCCTGACCGAAATGGGGTGAACTTTTTCTCATATCCACCGCCACATCAAACACCTCACCACTGATGACCCGGACCAGTTTCCCCTGGGCTTGTTGTATCTGATAATGCAGACCGCGAAGCACATTTTTTATTGAACGGGAATGATTGTCCTGCACAAACTCGACGTCAATGCCCAGCAATTCGTTGAATACACGACGGTTATAACTTTCCATAAAAAAACCGCGCTCATCACCGAAAATGCGTGGCTTGAGAATTTTAACCTCAGGTATCGCCGTATCTATCACATTCATCAATAAATTCTTTCTTTTACTATTTGCAGCAGATAATCACCATATCCACTTTTCAAAAGCGGGTTGGCCAGCTTTTCAAGCTGCTCTACAGAGATAAACCCTTGCCTGAAGGCAATCTCTTCCGGACACATGACTTTCAGGCCCTGCCGCTTTTCAATGGTTTGAATAAATTGAGATGCCTCCAGCAGGGAGTCATGGGTGCCGGTATCCAGCCAGGCCATGCCCCTTCCCATCATTTCCACACTGAGTTTAGCCTGTTCCAGATAAGTCCGGTTAACATCAGTGATTTCCAGCTCACCCCGTTTTGACGGTTTCAGTGAGGCCGCAATATCAACGACCTCATTATCGTAAAAATACAGACCGGTGACGGCGTAGCGGGACTTGGGGTTTGAGGGTTTTTCTTCGATCGATAAAGCTTTGCCATGAGTATCAAATTCAACAACGCCATAACGCTCCGGATCCACGACCGGATACGCGAAAACCGTGGCGCCGCTTGTTCTTGAATCCGCATTGTTCATGAGGTGTTCAAGGGCATGACCGTAATAGACATTATCTCCCAAAACCAGTGCGACGGGATCCTGAGCGATGAAGTCTTTTGCCAGTGTAAAAGCCTGCGCAATCCCTTCCGGTTTTTCCTGAATGATGTAACTCAGCGTCAGACCCCATTGCTGACCATCGCCTAGCAATTGTTGCAGCCTAGGGGTGTCCTGCGGCGTTGAGATAATACAGATTTCGCGGATGCCTGCCAGCATTAAAGTGGACAGAGGATAGTAAATCATCGGTTTATCGTAAACCGGCAAAAGCTGCTTGCTGATTGACTGAGTAACCGGGTGTAAGCGGGTACCACTACCACCGGCAAGAACAATACCTTTACGCTTTGTCATGCTTGCCTCCCAATCCGAGCCTTTGCTGCTGGTAACTACCATCTATGATGTGCTGATTCCATTCTCGGTTATTCAGATACCATTCGACTGTCTTACGCAGTCCGGATGCGAATGTCTCACGTGGCTGCCAGCCCAGTTCTTTTTGAATTTTTGTAGCATCAATTGCATAGCGCAGATCGTGACCTGGACGATCAGTCACAAAGTGAATCAAATTGTGATGTGGTTTATAGGATGATTCCGGCAATAATTCATCCAGGATGTCACACAGCGTGTTTACGACATCAAGATTGGTATGCTCGTTAAAACCACCGATATTGTAGCTTTCTCCAACTTTGCCTTTCTCCAGCACCAGTTGTAGCGCCTCGACATGATCGTCAACATAAAGCCAGTCCCGAATATTCTGTCCGTTTCCATAGACAGGTAAGGCCTTACCAGCCAAGGCATTGTTGATCATCAGTGGAATCAACTTTTCCGGAAACTGGTAAGGTCCATAGTTATTCGAGCAGTTGGTCAGAATAACCGGTAAACCGTATGTGTGATGCCAGGCGCGAACCAGATGGTCACTGCCAGCTTTCGTAGCGGAATAAGGTGAGTTGGGTTGATAGGCGGTTGTTTCAGTAAAAAGCCCGTTTTCACCCAGTGTGCCATATACCTCGTCCGTGGAAATATGATGAAAGCGAAAAGCCTTTTTTTGCTCGGCCTGCAACTGGGACCAGTAGGCTCTCGCAGCCTCGAGCAAGGTGTAAGTTCCAACCAGATTAGTCTGCACAAACTCAGCAGGACCGTCTATTGAACGGTCGACATGAGACTCTGCCGCCAGGTGCATGATAGCTGCAGGTTTAAACTCAGAGAAAATGGCTGCCATCTTGTCCGCGTCACAGATATCAGCCTGAACAAAACGGTAGTTAGGATGATTCTCGACCTCGGTCAAAGACTCAAGATTGCCTGCATAAGTCAGCTTGTCGATGTTAACGACGCGATAGTCAGACTGAGCGATTAAATAACGGATGAGCGAAGAACCGATAAAACCGGCCCCACCTGTAATAAGTAGCGATTTTTGAGTCACAGCGTAGATTCGATAATTGAGTTAGATGATGCCAAGCGAATGTAGCACTGAGGCAGTTATTACTCAACTCGAGCTTGTAATCTAGTGCAAATGGAGAGGGGATGTTAATTCAGACAGAGTGGTGCGCCCGGCTGGACTCGAACCAATATATAGCCCCAACATAGCCGGAACTTTTATAAAAAAACCAAGTTGACTTCAGTCAACACTGAAAGCAAAAAATATTTAACAATTCAATGCAATAGAAAGACTCAACTGTCAGATGAAAGAACAAGTCGGCTTGATGATTGCACATGCACTTGATGCATGAGTATCAGTGCATATGTGAGTGACAAGCATATAATGTGACACTCGTTTGAAAAACTATATCAGCGTTAGCCCGCGGCTCCTGATGACTCTGTTGTCTGAACTTCTAGGTTTTTCGTAATGATGTTGGGCAAAAGCTGTATAACGCTTCCTTAGCTTGCCCTTATAAAATCATCTGTTTGAAGTTGGTTAATGTGAAGAAATGTTTCGAAGAACACCCTTGCACGTATTGAAAGTTTGTCCACCTGCTTTTTTTCCATCATGTCTTCAAACAGTTTGTACAATGAGGTGCAGGCGTATTCAATATCTGGCAGCCATATAAACGCCATCCTCCAATCGCTGAAGCAGCGTTGAGCAACTGGACCATAACAGAGACGCTGAATTCCTGTGTGCCTGGGATCGAGAACAATGGAATCATATATAAAATCGACGGGAGTCTTGGGGCCTTCGAGGTATTGAAGGATATTTCCGTCATGGTAGATAACGCAGCCTGTGACACCAAATTGAGCGTTTTTTTATTGAGACTTCTTCACTAATGATTCGAGTTCTTCGCGGTTGAGCAGACTCGTGGCGGAACTGGCATACATCACTTTATGAAGTGGCTTTGACTCCACAGTCCTCTCCTATTCTCGGCGACTTGCGCTTTCTGTAAGGCTTTAATTAGCTGGATAACAACTATACTTTTGCACCTTTGTTTATTACCCAATCAAGATTTTATTTTTTCTTCATTTCACCATTAGCAAGTTTGAGCAATAGATAGCCTGTAAGGCTGGCTTAATAGTTCACTTGCCATTAAGCTCCCTCCTTTATCAGCTCCTTGCTTGTTATCTCCATCTATCTGATTCCTTTTGAGGTATGGAATTACAATGACAAAAATCGCACTCATTAGTGATTTGCATAATGAGTTATTGAGAGAGACTGGCAGTGCCATTCCTGACATCAAGTTAAATCGAAAAGTCGACGCGCTGGTCATGGCTGGCGATATTGATGTTCAGGAATTTGGCGTTCGCTATGCGATTCGTCAAAGCCAGCTATTAGATCTCCCTGTTATATATGTCTTGGGTAACCATGAGTTTTACGAAACTCACGATAGACCTGTCATGGATAAAATCCTTGAAGAAACAGAAGGCACCAATGTGCATGTGCTGGATGGTAAATCCGTTGAAATTGGAAGCACCTTGTTTATTGGAGCCACACTATGGACTGATTTCGAGTTATTTGGTCTCAACAGTAAAAACCGCGTTTTAAGCCATGCAGCTTTTAATTTGAATGATTACTACAAGATCAGATTGGTTGATAGGCCATTTTCACCAGTGTTCACTCCAACAATGTCTTCAATATGGCATGAGGCAGATAAGTCATTTATCGAAAAAGAGTTAGCCAGGGACTATAAAGGCAAAAAAGTTGTCGTGACACATCATGCCCCCTCGTTACAGTGCTTGCCGGTATTTGAACGAAAAGATCTTATCGCTGCATGCTATGCGAGCCATCTGGATTGGATGATAGAAAAATATCAACCCAATGCATGGCTTCATGGTCATATTGATTATGCTAATCAGTTGCAAGTTGGCGAGACGACAGTAATCAGTAACCCAGTTGGCTATCCTCAGTTCTCTGACATACCTGAATTTTATGAACCACTGGTTTTTCAAATCACCTAGCTGTGCCAAGCACACTCTCATCTCTTAAAGAAAAACCAAAAGCGATCAGTTAATTGAAGCCCAAGGAATTCTTGATAGTACCCCTGCTATGGCTAAGAACAGATCAATCAACAATAGCTTACTTCCAACAGGGCTTGGCTGTTAATGCTTGCTCTAATTTCAGTCATTGCCGGTAACGCAATAACTCAAGAACAGTTTTTTCTTGGGAGCTAGTTGCCGCAGCAGGGTTTATGCAACTCGCGTGTGTTTACATTCTTTATGGTGTATGACACTTCACGAGCCATAAAAAAGAGGAGAGTCACAGCTATCTACAGGGGTAAGTCTCAATAGCCGTAACCCTCCCCAGTTTCCCAACGAGAGAATAGGGAATCAGCAGTAAATCAAACTTGAAACACTAATTGATTTACTTTTAATCCATTTACATTGACTTGGAAATAGCAAATACAACGCGTCCGTCAGTCACGCTATCTCCATAAATGTCTCCTGCATCATCATCTGAATTGATGTAATTAAGTGAAACATTAAATCCAGCCAGATCCTTGTTGATACCGATGTTCATGTCTTTGGCAGAATCAGGGTTTCCTCTACCAAAAACATCTCTGTCGTAATCGTAGTAGCCGAACGTTGTTTCAAAGTTAATACCCGCCAGCATGGGGTATTCAAAACCAATGGAATAATATGTGCCTCTCTCATTCGAGTTATAGACGTCATCAGAATGAGCAACACCAAGACTGAAAAAGCTGTAACTCAATGAGCCATAAATTTCATTCCAGTTGCCACCGTCAGTTCCCGGGTATATGTAGCGCAGTACGCCAAGATCATATGAAATGCCTGTATCACTGAGTTCGCCAGCATAGCCGGCGTAAACATCCATTTCGATGTGAGCCTGGTCATTGTTGATTGCAAAATCGACGTTGGACGCCCAGGCTCCTGCATAAAAGCCACTCGCGTGCTGATAATCGAAGCTTCCTGACAAGGCTGGTTCGTTGTCAGTTTGAGAATAACCACGCCAGACATAATCACTACCTAACTCAACTGAGGCGCTGGTTGAGTGCTGACCATCTTCTGATTGCCATGCAAATGCTGACGATGACGCTAGCATGATCGAAAGGGCTATTAGGTGTTTTGTCGTTTTCATTAATTCCTCACATCTCTGCTTGAATGACTGAATTCTCAAACTGAAAAAATTACGATTCTGGAATCAGCGTAGTTTGAGAATATGAGGAACAAATATACTGATGATGCTTTACCTGCAGTATCCAATATCGGCAAGAACGCGATACATCGACATTCAATAAAAATCACAAATTAAAGACTTGAATAATATCGCTCAGAGCACTTACTGGAATCAAAATACCGGATAGCAAAAACCAGCAAGGATTGCTGCAAAAACTATATTCGAACTTACTAATTAACAGATAATCAGGCATCATTAGAACAGGTCGACTCAGACCACTATTCCTTATTTGTTGCTAGCCAGAACGCAGCTAAAGCTGCGTTCTGGTTTTTTTATGTATTGAGGTTAGTCTTGTGACAAATCTGCCAGATATAGTCATTTCATCCCAGGATCTCAAAAGGCTCGAAACCCTGCTTGGCTCTGTTTCAGATAATCACGTTCTACGTAAGCTCCATCTGGAAGAAGAACTGGAAAGAGCGAAAGTGGTGAATTCACGTCATATTCCAGAAAACGTTGTTTCGATGAATTCGACGGTGCAGCTGGCTATTTCACCTTCTGAAGCAGCTTTTTATTTAACGCTGGTATATCCCAAGGATGTCAGAGAGGATGGCTCAACATTATCAATACTCTCCCCGATTGGAACAGCGCTATTAGGTATGAAACAGGGAGATGAGATTTATTGGCCAAACCCGGGCGGCAAAAACATCAAAGTCAGAATAGAAAATATTATTTATCAGCCTGAACGAGCGGGTCACTATCACAGGTAATCATAAGAAAAGCATCTGGATAAAAGAGTGATATTCATCTTCGCGGAAGTTTGGACCACATTCTGCTATCACCATAGAACGCAGCTTCATAACTTCAGTAAAGTTCATCTTGCTCGTTTCTGTAGTTACATCGGGGAATGTGGCATGGCTTTGAATTATGAGCCTGTCTGCCCGTGGGGCCCAAATAACTATGTGCTCAGACTTTGAAAAGAGACAGTTTTGTTTGCAGTCTGCTGGCGGCCTGATCAAGTTCATTCCCTACAGCGCGCAATTGCTGAGCCCCATTTGAAGTTTTATGCACCAGACGTGAAACTTCTGAGAGGTTATGACTGACCTCTTCACAGACCGCATGTTGCTGTTCCGTTGCAGAGGCAATATCTAAAGTCATATCAGTGACTTGTTCAATAGCCTGATTGATGCCATTCAGTACTGATTCAGCCTCTTTTGCCAGTCCAACTGTCTCAGAAACGTATTGGTCTCCTAAATCGAGTAAAATTGACGCCTGCTGTCTGCTTTGTTGTAGATTAGAAATCTTATTGTAAATATCAAGAATGGCCTGCTGAGTCTTCGTTGCTAAGACCCGAATCTGCTCTCCCTCTCTGGCAAAGCTGATTTGATTATTCCCAACTGTCGTATCTTCATCTGCGACTTTTAGTGCCAAATCATGGGTCTCCTGCGTTAGCGCCTCGATGACCGAGAGGGTCTGGACTATTTCACGGCTATATTGTTCAAGCTCTTGAAGGACTACTTCAGACTGCTGAACCTTCGTACTGACACGATTAATGGATTCGTTTCTTTTCTGCACCACGCCAGCCCCTAACATCGCAGTATCATTGGCACGTTGCACTAATTGTGATGTTTGCTCCGCGTTGTTAGCAATTTGCTCTGCTGAAGCAGCCATTTCGCTCATGGCCAGGACCATATCCTCAATTAGGCTTTCCAGCTCTAACATCTGAATACTGGTTTCCACGCTGATTTTACGTCCGTCGGCTGATAATGAACTGACATCGCCAGCGACCGGTAATAATTGCTGGACCAAATTCTGCAGATTCTTGATGAAGTTATTCAGGAGCCCAGACAATTTGCCGGTCTCATCGCGATAGCTGATATTCAGGCGCTGTGTCAGATCGCCTTCTCCCTCGGCAATCGATGCCACAAGTTCAGTCATTTCATTCAATGGCCGGATGCTTTTGCGAGCAACCAACCATATTGTGACAACACCAAGTATTGATAGAAATAACCCCAGTACTGTGGTTGTGGTTATAAACCGCTTCTGCGCGTCCTCAAGAAACTGTTTCTGCTTGGCCACATCTGCCATCACTATGTCTTCAGGCACCTCCAGATACGTGACCCAATGTTCCTGACTGCCCGGCAAATGAAACGGCTTCAGAACGACAAACCGATTTTGAGTATTAATGATCTTGGTCTCACCGCTTGCTGACACCTCTTTAAGATTCTGACTTATAGACGTTTCCAGCACACTAAGATTCTGACCAATCAAGTTTGAATCCCGGCTATTTCCAGAAATAATCCCTCTGGGACTGACCAGCAAGGTACTTCCCTGACCATCATACAAACCCGCGGCGACTTCATTAATTACTGATTGTAAAAAGCTGAGTGATATATCGACACCAGCGATGCCGATAAACTCTCCCTTCTGTTTGATGGGAGCCACAAGACTGCTGAGTAAGACCAGTTCGTCTTTTACTGGATAAAGATAGGGATCGATAACACAGCTTTCGCCACTTTCTTTGGAGCAAAGGTAATATTCCCCCACCCTGATGCCATTCTGATCAAGAGTGGTATCTTCCAGCCCCTCAAGCAGAGCCACATTGAAACCCTTTTCATCTCTGGTGATATAGGGCATGAATCTTCCCTCATCATCACTACCAGCTGTGTGTTTTGCAAGCGTATCAGCGCCATCAATCGCTTCGGGTTCAAAAGCTGTATAAGTGGCGAGAAAATCGGGATGGTCGGCCAAGGTTTGTTGCAGCATATCAATGGCTAATTCTCGCTTGTCAACGTTTCTTTCTGTGTTGACAATGGCCTCCATTGCTGAAGCGGTGGCTCGAATGGCCTTGATAGCTGACTGAAGCGGCATGGCTAGCTCTACCGATGTATCACTGGCCAGTAAGCGAAGGTAATCCTCAACTTGGCTGCGGGTGACATCATAGCTCTGGCTGGCAAGCGTCTGCTTGATCTTGTCAAATTGCCATAATCCCACCATGGCAGCCATCATCACAACGCTGAGAAGGCCCAGCCCAGCCCAGACACTGAAACGTTGTTGAATGGAAAAATGCATGCTTTACTCCGGAAAATATCACCCACCGAACGTTGTGCGAGGCAAGGGGCTACTTCAGCGCTTTCTCAATGATGAAGGCAAATCTGTCATATTTTTTGTTTCAGTGCAATCACTCTCGTTTCATCAGAGGAAACCTTGGCATCATTTTCCAGCATACCTAATCTATCAGGCAACTGACGACAGCGACTATAATAAAATCGCCGCTTGCTGATACTGCGCAAGCATCAGGTACTCCTAATCAGAGTAGCGTGATCAACCAGGTACTGTAGAAAATTAGCTCAATTATGATGACCAGACAAAACAGTATTTTGAAGCTGATTTGTATTAATCAGGATGGCTGCTCGAACTGATGATGCTTTTTTTGTTGTATGACACTGGCGACTAATATGCCAATTTCGTACAACATCCACATGGGTATCGCGAGCATAAATTGAGAGATGATATCGGGTGGGGTAATAATTGCACCGACAACGAAAGCGCCAACAATAACATAGGCACGGGCTTGTTTCAGTGCGACGATGCTGACCATACCAGCCGCGACCATTAGCACCACCGCCACCGGCGTTTCGAATGCCAGGCTAAAAGCGATGAAAAGACCTATGGCGAAATCTAAATATTTGCCAATATCCGTCATCACCGCCACGCCCTCTGGTGCGGTACTGGTAATAAAACTAAATACCACTGGAAACACCAGGAAGTAAGCAAAGGCGATGCCACAGAGAAAAAGAAATACACTGGTCAAGACCAGAGGTACAACCAGGTGGCGCTCATTGGCATAAAGACCGGGCGCAATAAAAGCCCAGATTTGATAAAGCGTATAGGGCGATGAAAGGATAAATGCTGACAACATCACCACTTTGAGTGGCACAAAAAATGGCGTGGTGACCTCGGTAGCAATCATCTGCCCGCCTTCAGGCAGAGCTTGAAGCAGAGGCGTTGCCAAAAACTGATAAATATCGTTGGCAAAGGGCACTAAAGCCAGCATGACCACCAGGATGCCCGCCACGATTTTCAATAACCGGTTACGAAGCTCCAGTAAGTGGCTGAAAAATTCTTCTTTGCTACTCAAGTGGAGATTCCTTCTGATTTAGTTTGATCGGCATCTGGCTGAGTATTTTTACTGGCGCTCTCAGTAGAAGCTGATTCTGGCCGGGGGACGGCTTCCGATGTTTTTGTCGGCTCAGGACGACGGATGACATCTGCAACAGGCTGCATGCCCTGGCGAAGCTGCTCATTCAGCCCGTCTTCCTGCAGTTTCAATTCTTCCTGCAAACGATGTAAATCGTTATTTTTCAATTCCTGATCAAGGTCATTTTTAACCTCGCTCATGAATCGTTGCATTCGTCCAAGCATGGCGCCGAGAGTATGAGCGACTTTAGGTAGCTTATCCGGGCCGATGACGATCAGAAATACGACCACGATCACGACAAGCTCTGGGAAGGCGATATTAAACATAAAGCAAAGATGCGCTAGTTTTGCTTGTGTTTACTTTTACTATTGATGCTGTCGTCATCATTGACGGCATGCTCGATGACACTGCCACCC
>Ga0207849_100575_pt1 | contig 10915 bp, 8 predicted proteins | sample TtaePargueraPR_12_FD_187277 | JGI IMG/M metagenome (GOLD analysis project Ga0207849, IMG submission 187277) | Aerobic enrichment media microbial communities from Bioluminiscent Bay, La Parguera, Puerto Rico - Tt and P2 (4) (SPAdes) | ecosystem: Environmental > Aquatic > Marine > Unclassified ...
CCAGGCGGCCTTCCCAGCCGTCATTCTCGAAACGCGTGCCGACCTCGTCGCCTTCCAGCTCGACATGCTCGTAGCTGCCGACGCCGAAGGAGAAGCGGACGCGCTCGATGTGCTCGCCCAGATCGCGCCATTCGCCGCGCAGATCGTAGCGGGTCTGTTCCAGGTCGATGCGGACGGAACCGTGATCGTGCGCCTCGTCCTCTTCGTGGTCGTGATCCTCGTCCTCGTGATCCTCATCGTCGTGCTCGTCCTCATGCCCCTCTTCCTCGTGGGCGTGGGAATGGCCGGGCACGCCGTAGGTGGCGTCGGACTGCTTGATCGCGAAGCCGAAGAAGCCGTTTTCGCCGACCCAGGAGACACCGGCGGATGCGGTGCTGAAGTCGAGGCTGGTATTCTCGACCGTGCCGTAGGCTTCTTCTTCCTCTTCGTGGTCGTGATCCTCGTCCTCGTGATCGTGATCCTCGTCTTCGTGATCCTCGTGCTCGTGTTCCTCTTCCTCGGCTTCCTCGAACAGGCGGAAGAGATCGGACTCGGCATAGCCGGGGATGTCGTAATTCTCGGCCGTGCGGGTCATCGCCTCGAAGTTGAAGACCAGCTCGCCGGCATTGAAGCGCACCTGCCCGGCCGCCGTCTCGCCCTCGTCGACCGAGGTCATGGAGGCATAGAAGCGGCCGTCGATACCGTCCTCGGCCCGTTCTTCCGGGATGCGTCCGTCGATGACATTGACCACGCCGCCGATCGCCCCGCCGCCATAGGCGATGGCCGCAGGGCCGCGCAGGATTTCCACGCTTTCCGCTTCCAGCGCTTCGGACGCGACCGCGTGGTCCGGGGAGTTCGTCGAGGCGTCGATCAGGCCGACGCCGTTGACCAGCACGCGCACGCGGTCGGAGCCCAGCCCGCGAATGACCGGACGGCTGGCGGCCGGGCCGAAATAGGTGGTCGACACGCCCGGCTCGTGAGCGATCGTGTCGGCGAGCGAGCCGGACAGATTGTCTTCCAGGTGGCGCCGGTCGACGACTTCCACGCCGCCGACCACCTCGTCCGCCGTCACGCCCAGAGGCTGCGAGGTGACGACGATGACGTCCTCGTCCTCCGGTGCATCCGCCTGCGCCCGGGCGCCGGCCGGCATGGCGATGGCCAGGCTCAGTGCGGCCAGGCTGCTGGTCGAGACAAGAATTCTGCGCATGGCGTCCCCGCTATGTAATAACAACACATCCATATGCGTGATATTATAACATCCAGCATGCGACAATCCCCCGGGGTGTGAAAACGTCGCGGGTGGCATTAAATATCGGTCAGATGACTCGCGATTCCCTCTCCCACGCCCTCGAGGCGGCCCAGGCGCACTGCGACGAGCGCGGCGAAAAACTCACGCCCGTGCGCCGGCGCGTGCTGGAACTCGTTCTGGAAGCCGACGGCCCCGTGAAAGCCTACGACCTGCTCGAAGCGCTCAAGCCCGGCCCCGGCGCGGCCAAGCCGCCGACGGTTTATCGCGCGCTGGATTTCCTGATGACGGCCGGGCTGGTGCACAAGGTCGAGGCGCTCAACGCCTTCGTCGGCTGCACCCACGCGCATGACGATGGCGGCGCGGAACTCTTCATCTGCTCCGACTGCGGCTCGGTGGAAGAGCGCCATGGCGCGCCGGCCCCGGTCAACATGCCGGAAGGCTTCGTGATCGAACGATCCGTGGTCGAGCATTTCGGCCATTGCGCCAATTGCCGGCACTGAACCGTCCACCTTCACACCGGGGCCTTGAGCGATGATCGAACTCTGGCGGGGCGTGGTGAATGCCTGGGAATGCGACGAGCTGGGGCACATGAATGTGCGCTTCTATCTCGCCAAGGCCTCCCAGGCGATCGCCAACCTGGCGGAAGCTGCCGGGCTCAATCCCATCCACCGCCCCGACGCCTCCGCGACGCTGATCGCGCGGGACATCCATGTCCGCTTCCTGGCCGAGACGCATCCCGGCGCCCCGGTCTTCATCGAGGGCGGGATACTCGATCATGACGCGACCAGCGCCACGGCTGTTCTCGTCATGCGTCATTCCGGTTCCGGCAAGCCGGCGGCCAGCTATCGCCTGGTCCTGGGCCATGCCTCGCCCAAGGACGGCCGCGACTTCGCCTGGCCGCGCCGCTTCGCGGAGCGGGCCGACCGGCTGGCCGTGGATTATCCGGACTTCGCCGCCCCGCGCGGCCTGTCGCTGGACACGCCGGCCACGAAGGCCAGCCTGGAGCGCGCCGACGCGCTCGGCCTGCAACCGATCGGGCGCGGCCGGTTCGGGCCGCAGGAAATGGACGGTTTCGGATGGCTGGGGCTGGAATTCCTGCTCGGCCGCATCTCCGACAGCGTCACGAATTTCGCGGGCGCCTTCCCCGAGGAGTGGGAGATGCATGCCCGGGGTGGCGGCGACCGTATCGGGTCGGCCCTGCTGGAATGCCATATCCGGCCGCACCGCTGGCCGCGGGCGGGCGACGGCTATGTCGTGCGGTCCGGGCTGAAGTCCGCCGGCCCGAAAGTGCGCAATCTGGTGCACTGGGTGCTGGAGCCGGCGACCGGGCGCCCCTGGTGGACCATGGAAGGCGTTGCCGCGCCCATGGATCTGGAGGCACGGCGGCTTCGCGAGGTGCCCGACGCGGTCCGCGAGGCGCTCGAAACCGCCTGCATCGACGGGCTCTCCGCCTGACCGCACAACTCCGGGTTTCCGGCAAAGCACGCCGTCCCGGCCGGGCGCAGAAGGCAGTACATGCTTGCTTTCCGGCCGGTTAATGCGTGTGAATTCCTTATGCGTGGCAATCCCGCGTAAAGCATGTATCCACCAAAGGTCGAAGACAGGACCGGCGCTAGCCGGCGACCGTGACAGGCATCACGGCGCATTCCGGCACCCGTACGTTTCCTGTCGGACCCGTCCCGGCCTGCGGCCACGGACACATGCCCTGGAGCCAGCATGCCGCGTCTTTCCGACCTTTCCATCGCCACCAAGATCCTGATGATCACGGGCCTGCTCGCCGCCGCGACAGCCACCGTCGCCACGATCGGCATTGTCAGCCTGAACCATGTCGAACACGACGCCCTCGCCATCGAGGAGCTGGCTGTGCAGATCAATCTGGGCGGCCACCTCGGCCAGGATGCGATCGACCTGAACCGCACCGAATACCAGGCGGCGATCGACCCGGGCCGTCTCGAGGAGGCGCGCGCGCACATTCTCGAGAGCGAGGCGGACTTCGAGCACCTGGTTGCCGAAGCGCGCACGACCGCATCGCCGGAGCAGCACCGCATGCTCGACGCGATCGAAACCGCCTACGCGGCCTATCTGGTCGACATGGAAAACTCGATCCGCACGGCCGAAACCATCGGCGAGATCGAGATGACGCAGGAACACCGGACCTTGCTGACCGCCGTGCATGGCTCGGACGACACGATCGTCGCCCTGCGGGAGGCCATCGAGGCCTATGTGACGCATGCCGACCATCGCGGCGTGGAACTGGCCCATGACGCCGAAGCGACCATGAAGTCGGTCCGCATCACCCTGATCGCGGTGAGCCTGATCTCCGCCATCGGCGGTTTCGCGATCGCGCACCTGATCAGCCGCAGCCAGATCGTGCGCCCGCTCGACCGGGTGGTCGACAATCTCACCCGCGTCTCCGAGGGCGATCTGGACGTTGCGGTCGACGGCGCTGACCGCGGCGACGAGATCGGCGCGCTGAACCGCACGCTGCAGCATTTCATCACCGTCTCCCGCGAGCGCATCGAGCAGATCCGCAAGGACCAGGAGCAGGCCGCGCGCGAACTGGCGCGCGCCGCCACCGTGAAGGCGCTGACCGACGAATTCGAGGCGCAGATCGAGGTCTCCATGGCCACGCTCGCCAGCGCCGCCGAGGAACTGGAAGCCACGGCCGGCTCGATGGCCACGGCCGCCGAGGAAACCAGCGCCCAGACCCAGAGCGTGTCGGCCACCACCGTCCAGACCTCCTCCAACATCCAGACCGTGGCTGCAGCGACCGAGGAACTGGCCGCTGCCATCCGCGAGGTCTCCAACCAGATCGGACGCGGCGCCGAAGTGTCACAGACGGCCAGCAGCCGGACGTCCGAGGCCCTGGGCCAGATCGACGGGCTGGCCAGCGCGGCCCGCGAGATCGAGGACGTGCTCGTGCTGATCGCCAATGTGACCGAGCAGACCAAGCTGCTGGCGCTGAACGCGACGATCGAGGCGGCCCGCGCCGGCGAGGCCGGCAAGGGGTTTGCGGTGGTGGCCTCGGAGGTGAAGAACCTGGCGCAGCAGACCGAGGAGGCCACGGCCCGGGTCACCGGCCAGATCCGCACCATCCAGGAGAACACCCAGGGCGTGGTCGGCGCCGTCCAGGCGATCCACGACGTGGTCGGCACGGTCAACGAGATCACCGCCGCCGTTGCCGTGGGCGCGGAACAGCAGACTGCCGCGACCGACGAGATCAACCGCAATGTCCACGAGGCCGCGACCGGGACCGAAGAGGTCAGCCGGTCCGTCACCATGCTGGACACGGCGGCGGCTTCTACGTCGGCTGCGGCGACGCAGGTCACCAGCACGGCGGAAGAACTGTCGCGCCAGAGCAACGGCATCAAATCGGAAATCCAGCGCTATCTCAGCGCTGTGGAAGCGGCCTGACCGGGCACGGGCTCCCCTCCCCTGTGCCCGGCAGGCCACACCTTCCCTTCAAACGCGAAAAACGCGCCGGCGAAACTTGCCCTTGCCGGCGCGAACCGCTATCCGGCGCCTCCCGGATCATTCGGCACAAGTGAGCAGATCCATGACGCGATCCATCTAGGAAAAGCGGGTAGCCGGCGCGCTGCCTGAGCCTGACGACAGCCCGACCCGCGCGATGCGGGAACGGTCCGCAGGGACATTCGCCGCGCCACGCCTTCCCTTTTCCAGATGACCGCATCAGAAGGACGGATCGCCCTCCCCACGCGACGGGGATCCGCTGCCGACATGTCCGACTTTACCGACGACCAACTCGACGATCAGACCGAAACGCCGCGCCAGCGCGAGCTGAAGAATACCCAGGTGCTGGCCTATCTCGTGCGCCAATGGCGCCGCCGGCCCTGGCTGCTCACCGGCATGATCGGTTTCATGACGCTGGCCACGATCACCGAGCTGATGATCCCGCTCGCCGCCGGCCGCCTCATCGACACGCTGGCCGCCGGCCCGGACGCCGGAACGCCCTGGCCCGCCTTCGCGCTCTATCTGGGTGTGGCGGTGGTGTTTTACGCCTTCCGCCAGCTGGCCTCGCGCTGCGAAGTGCCCTTCTCCTCGGCGAACATGGCCGACCTCACCTCGGAGGCCTTCTCCAAGGTGCAGCGCTTCTCGCTGGACTGGCACGCCAACACCTTCGCCGGCTCGGTCGTGCGCAAGGTGACGCGCGGCATGTGGGCCTATGACAATCTGACCATGAACATCATCTTCGGCGTCGCGCCGTCGGTGGCGGTCATGCTGGGCATTGCCGGCGTGATGGCCGTGCGCTGGCCGCTGGTCGGCCTCGTCGTGCTGTGCGTGATGGCCGCCTTCGTGACGTCCACGCTCGTGCTGAGCCGCTACTATATCCGCCCGCAGAACATCCGCTCGAACGCGCTGGACAGCCAGATCGGCGGCGCGCTGGCCGACGCGGTCGGCGGCATCGCCACGGTGAAGGCCTTCGGCGCGGAGACCCGCGAGGACACGCGCTTCCACGATCTTGCCTGGCGCTGGCGCGCCGAGGCGAAGAAGACCTGGCTGCGCTTCGTCAATTCCTGGCTGGTCAATATCGTCACCGACCTGTCGATGCAGGCCGCCCTGGTGGGCCTGCTGGTCTGGCAGTGGTCGCGCGGCGCGGCGACGGCCGGCGACGTCACGGCGGCGCTGACCGCCTACATGATCGTGGCCGGCTATATGCGCCGCTTCGGCGAACAGGTGCAGCAGGTCCAGAAAAGCATGGACGAGATCCAGGACCTGGCGATTTTCGACCTGCAGGAGAACGAGGTCGAGGACCGGCCCGGCGCCGGCGATTTCCGCCCCACCCGGGGCGCGATCCGCTTCGACCATGTCGACTTCACCTATGCCGGCCAGGACCGGCCGCTCTACACCGACTTCTCCATCGCCATCCGGCCCGGAGAGAAGGTGGCGCTGGTCGGCCCGACCGGCTCGGGCAAGTCGACCTTCGTCAAGCTGGTCCAGCGTCTCTACGACGTCGACGATGGCTGCGTGATCATCGACGGGCAGGATGTGCGCGATGTGCGCCAGGACAGCCTGCGCCGCCATATCGCCCTGGTGCCCCAGGACCCCGCGCTGTTCCACCGCTCGATCGCGGAGAATATCGCCTATGGCCGGCCGGGCTGTACCCTGGACGAGGTGGTCGAGGCCGCGAAAGCGGCCCATGCCGACGCCTTCATCCGGCGCCTGCCCCAGGGCTATGACACGCTGGTCGGCGAGCGCGGGGTGAAACTCTCCGGCGGCGAGCGCCAGCGCGTGGCCATCGCCCGGGCGATCCTGGCCGATGCGCCGATCCTGATCCTGGACGAGGCGACCTCCAGCCTGGACAACGAGACCGAGCGCGATGTGCAGGCCGCGATGGAGGCCGTGATGGCCGGACGCACGACCATCCTCATCGCCCACCGCCTCTCCACCATCCGCGACGCCGACCGCATCCTGGTCTTCGATCGCGGCCGCGTGGTGGAACAGGGCACGCACGACGAACTCGCCGCCAGCGGCGACGGCGTCTATGCGCGGCTGGCCGCACTGGCGGCGGGGTAGGTCTATACGACCTTAACTGTCATCCCGGATGGACGCCCGGCGGAGGCCGGGCGCAAGTCCGGGACCCATAATCACGGTGCTTGCTCGGCTGTCTCAACCATCGAGCCTGCTTCCGGCAAAGATCGGCGCGTATGGGTCCCGGCTCTTCGCCCCGCTTTCGCGGGGCATTCGGCCGGGATGACAGTTGCGGTCGTCTCTTCTGGCGCCATATGACCGTCCATGCTTTTCTGCCCGCGCTTGAAGAACAAGGCTGACCCCATGCGCCCTATCGCCGCCCTGATCGGCTTCCTTTTCCTCCTCCTGCCCGCCGCGGTGGCCGAGGACGCACATCCGCGCCCCTTCGACGGCAATCACGACGCCATGCCGGTCGTCGAGGCGGCGCTGGAGACCGCCCGCGCGGAGGACAAGCGCCTGCTGCTCGTGCTGGGCGCCAACTGGTGCCATGACAGCCGCGGACTGGCGCATCATTTCCAGGATGCCGAGCTCGCCGCGACGCTGGAGCAGCACTACGTCACCCGCTTCATCGATGTCGGCTGGCGCGAAGCGAACCAGGACGTGTCCGCCCGTTTCGGCGTCCCCGCCCTCTACGGCACGCCGACGGTTCTGGTGATCGATCCGGACAGCGAGCGCCTGCTCAATCGCGACGCGCGCAGCGACTGGACCTCGGCCGCCTCCGCCCCCGTCGAGGAGGCGCGCGCCTGGTTTGCCCGCTGGGCCGACGAGCGGCCGCAATCCGCCGGCCTGCTGGAAGGCTCGCTGACCTATCAGGCCATGATGATCGAGATCGAGGCCTTCGAGGACGAGGAAGGCGAGCGCCTGGCCGCCGCCTATCGCGACATCGCCCGCTGGCGCGACGAACCGGCGGCGGACCGGCCGGAAGACTTCGCCGCGCTGGAAGCGGAGGTGGAGGACTGGCGCCGGGCCCTGCCGCGCCAGGTCCGCGAACTCAGATCGCAGGCGCGCCGCCTGGTCGCCGGGGCCCTGGGCGACATTGCCGGCAGCGAACCCGTCACGATCGAGATCGTCGCCGCGCTGGATGCCCGTGAGCCCGATCTCGCGCTCGATTTCGAACCGCACGCTTCGGACATCTGGTAGCCCCATGACGAAGCTGCCCTATTTCGAGATCCATTCCTTCGCCGATCCGGACATGCCCTTCTCGGGCAATCCGGCAGGCGTGTGCCTGATGGACGCCTTTCCCGGCGACGCCGTGCTCGCCGGCATCGCGAATTCGAACAATCTCTCCGAGACCGCCTTCCTGGTGCCGCGGGAGACCGATGTGTGGGATCTGCGCTGGTTCACGCCGACCGTGGAGGTCGATCTGTGTGGCCATGCCACCCTGGCGGCCGGGGCTGTCGTGCTGGAAAACGGCGCCGTGCGCGGCGACACGGCGCATTTCGAGACGCGCTCGGGCCGGCTGAGTGTCGGCCGCGGCGAAACCGGCTTCACCATGGACCTGCCGCAGATCGGCTTTACCGCCGGCGAGGCCGACAGCGCGACCGCCGCGGCGCTCGGTCTGGCCGGCGCGCCGGTCGACGTATTCGACATCGAGCGCATTCATGGCGCGCGCTATCAGATGTGGGTGGTGGAAAACGAAGCCCTGGTGCGCGAGGCCCGGCCCGATCACGGCCGGCTGCGCGAGGTGGGCAAAAACGTCATCCTCACCGCGCCCGGGACCAGCGCCGATTTCGTGTCGCGCTTCTTCGCCCCCGCCTCCGGGGTCGACGAGGATCCCGTGACCGGCTCGGCGCACTGCACGCTGGCGCCCTACTGGGCGGACCGGCTGGGCAAGCCGCGCATGACGGCCCGCCAGATCGGCCCGCGGCCGGGCTGTCTTGAGGTCGAACCGGCGGCGGGGCGCGTCACCTTCACCGGTCACGCGCCCCGTTACCTGGACGGTTCCATCGCGGTCGCGGCGGCTCAGTAGCGCCGGTAACCGGGACGGTGGGGCCGGTCGAAACGGCGGCCGCGCGGATATTCGATGCGCACATCGACCCACTGGCGCCGGCCATAGCGGTCGGCCACGTAGAAGGCGCCATTGCCGGCCCGGTAGACCACGCCCGGCGTGGCGTAACGGCCGTGGCTGTAGCGCGCGGCGCCGTAGCGGCCATTGTCCCAGCGATGCCCTTCATAGCGCCAGGCGCGCGGCGGGCATTCGATCACGCGCCGGTCGCGGAAATCCTCCCGGCGGTCGAAACGGCCGCCACGGTTCCGGCTGTCGCGCCGGTCCTCGCGCAGATCGGGGCAGGCCGAGGCATTGAGCACCCAGGTGCCCGCCTCGGCCGTGCCCGCGAGCGATACGCTGCCCAGGGTCGAGAGAGCGAGGGCTGCGGCGATCGACTTGATACCAATCATGTCTTCAATCCTTTCCTGTCAAACGGGTGCCCACCTTGGGCCGATTGAAGCAGGCCCTGCCCGAACCGGGCTTGAATGCCCCGTTCAGGGGACAGTCATCTTTGTGGCGTTGAGTTAGGGCAGAGGGGTGCGCTTGGTTTTGCCGCGGAATTGGCCGATAAGCGCCTGCTGACGATTTGGGGGACAGGAAGATCATGACCCGTCGCGACTGGATTGCCGCCGCACTGTTTTTCGCCCTGCCGGCCTTCGCCGCCGCCCAGGTAACGGCCGACGAACCGGCCCTGGCCGGCGCCCCGGCCACCCAGGACGCGCCGGCGCCCGACCGGATGTCCAGCCGCGATCTCGGCCGCTGGCTGCAACAGGGCAAGCCGCCCAAGCCCGGCGCCAGCCCCGTCTCCGGCGGCTATACGGGCGACGACAGCTGCCAGTGGGCCAATGACGGCGAATGCGACGATCCCGGCCTGGGCACCGGAGCCTGCCAGCAGGGCACGGACTATTCCGATTGCTGGCGTCTCGCGGAAGGCGTGGAGGACAATTCCTGCCGCTGGGCCAATGACGGCGAGTGCGACGAGCCGGGTTTCGGCACCGGCGCCTGCACCCAGGCGACCGATCTCAATGATTGCGGCGACGTGATCCATCTGCGCTTCCGCAATGACAGCTGCGAGACCGCTTTCGACGGCGTGTGCAACGAGCCCGATGTGGGCGACGGCACCTGCGCGGAGCGCACCGACCGGGCCGACTGTTTCGGACGCGACCGCCCGCTGGGCATCAACGACCATTATTTCGGCCGCGACGACCGGGTCTTCATGGACACCGCGCAATTCCCCTGGAATGTCGTGGGCCAGATCGATTTCGATGCCGGCGGGGCCTGCACCGCGACCCTGATCGGCGACGATGTGCTGATCACCGCCTCGCACTGCATCAGCGAGGAAGGCCGGCTGGACGCCCGCGGCGTCTTCCGCACGGCCTATGCCCGCGAGGGCGGCCCGATGGAAGCGCGCGTGATCGACTTCTTCAACGACCCGGACTGGGACGAGCAGCGCTTCTCCTCCGGCGACGAGCTGGACGGCACCGACTGGGCGCTGCTGCGCATCGACCGCCCGCTGGGTGCCGAGCTGGGCCATGTCGGCGTGCGCGGACTGGTGGACAGCGAAGGCCCGCGCGGTGCGCTGGGCGTCGAACTCTACCAGGCCGGCTACAGCTGGGACACGGGCACGCACCTGTCCGGCAATCTGGGCTGTCACATGGTCGAAGTGTTCGGCGACAACACGATGGCGCACGATTGCGACACCACGCGCGGGGACAGCGGTTCGCCCTTCATGATCCGCGAGGGGGACGACTACTACGTGGTCGCCACGGACTCGAACTTCCGCTCCAATCCGGACGGGCCGATGATCTACATCGCCGCGCGTTCGGAGCGCTGGCTGCCCTATTACGAGGACTTCGCGGCCGGCCGGATCGGCAATGACAGCCCCCGCCCGCGCGGCCCCGGCAAACCGCCGAAGTAACAAGAAAGGGGACAGGTCGAATTCACGCAACGCGTTAATTCGACCTGTCCCCTTTCTGCTCCGCCCCCAGCAGATCCACCAGCCCCTCCGCGAGCGCATGACGCCAGCCGGCGATGTCGTGCCCGCCGGGGAATATCCGCAGCTCGGCGTCGTAGCCCGCCCGGGCCAGCGCGACTTGGAAGCGGCGATTGGTCGCCAGCATGACATGGCCGTCATTGGTGGTGGTCTCGACATATTCCAGCCGGCCGGCCGCCAGGTGGAAACGCGGTGCCTCCGCCGGAGCGGCGGGCAC
>Ga0207849_100578_pt1 | contig 10864 bp, 14 predicted proteins | sample TtaePargueraPR_12_FD_187277 | JGI IMG/M metagenome (GOLD analysis project Ga0207849, IMG submission 187277) | Aerobic enrichment media microbial communities from Bioluminiscent Bay, La Parguera, Puerto Rico - Tt and P2 (4) (SPAdes) | ecosystem: Environmental > Aquatic > Marine > Unclassified ...
GCAATCGCCGTCCTGACTTGATTGAGAACGGGTTCCGGGTAGCCTGTTAAATACTTTAATTGCATGCGTGAAAAGGCTTTGCAGCCAGTGAAATGACAGAGTCATCAGACTATACAGCAGCGATAGTATCGTTACCGGATTTTTGTCATATCAGTTTCGATACGCTTATGGCATGATAGCCATTCCAGCTCGCTTTCCGTGAGCCAATTCCCTATAAAATTTTTACACCTGCCAAGCGGGGCGGGTGAAAGTACGCGTTGGAGTTACGCATTATGAAAGCATTACAACCCGAAATCGTTCTATCAGAACTGGATGTGAAACGTATTGAACGGATTCTGTCCACGCTGTCACCGGCTGAACTTGAAAAACAGATGACGCTGGAAGACGAACTGGAAAGAGGCAATGTCGTTGAACCTGCCGCTGTTCCCAGCAATGTTGTGACGATGAACTCCACGGTGAAGTTTAGTGTGTCTTCATCACAGCAAACATTTTGTCTGACGCTGGTTTATCCCAAGGATATGACCGACGATGGAAAAACCATCTCTATTCTCGCTCCGGCTGGCAGCGCCATGCTGGGCTTGCTGGAAGGCGATGAGATTGAGTGGCCGACACCCGATGGCAAAGCCATGAAAGTGAAAGTGGAAGAAATCCTTTATCAGCCGGAAAGAGCAGGGGAGTTCCATCTCTGAGCAAGGCGGTGCAGACACAAAAAAGCCGACGCAAAGTCGGCTTTTTATTTAGCAGAGTACTGACTTCAACTTACTTTTGGTTGTAGTCATCAAAACGCTCGATATATTCCTCGATGTTTTGCTCCATCATCTCTCTGTAACGCTGAGAGAAGTAATCCACCATTTTCTGCTTTTCTTCTTTCAGCTTTTCAACATCGTCAAACTGACGAACGGTGCTGAACACGTTGAAGCGTGCAGCAGAAAACAGCAGGGCTGCATTCACATTATCGACTTCAGTTTCTGCATACTGCTGGTTAGCAACCGCAATAAATTCATCACAACGTTCCTGGAAGGTTTTTTCTTTTGGGGCGTTTTCGCTCATTGTCTCTCTCGTTAATAATTGTTTTAAGTTTAGGTTAGCCAAACAGTGACTTGATTCGATTGACCACAATTTTAAACCGGCTCAACAAGCATTTAACAAAATTCCCATTGGCATGTTTGAAGTGCTTTTTGAATGGCTTTTTGACTTCCCAGGTGCCTTTGAAGCCATTCGGGAAAATCACCAAATCACCGGCTTTAAATGTCACCGCTGGACTACCGTCTTCCGGTGTCATCACACATTCGCCTTCAAGGATATAGGCATATTCAGTGGTGATAAATTTCCACGGGAATACAGAGACTTCTTTCTGCCATGTCGGCCAGTGTTTAATACCCAGTTTTTTGAGTTGTTCTTCGCTTGGATTAGGTTCTACGGTGATTTGTTTCAATTTATTTTCCTGATTAATCTCATATCGCCGGTCGATATGATTTCAGGGGAAAGTAGGTTACAAGATCAGCATGAATTTTCATAGGCAATCACGTTGCGGCATTTGGGGTAAGTTGAGCAGCCCCAGAATGGTTGGCCCTTGTTCTCACCTTTTCTGGTATGTCTTAACACCATATCACTACCGCACTTAGGGCAACGTTGTTTATTTTGTTTTTCAGCCACAATGCTTTGAACATGTTTTACATGCTCACGGTGGTTTTTAAAGGTTCTGGCTAAACGTCCGGATTCGATGGCTTGGGTGATTTCAATGACTTGCTTGGGGCTTAAAACCGGCTGGGTTTTTGTTCTAACGTAACGAACATATCCCATGCCATAAGTGACATTTTCTGGCATTGGGGTTTTAAATTCGCTTTCACCGATAAACACGATAACTGAGTGGATTTGATTCTCTTCAAGGCCAAGCAGGGCCTGTAGGGTTTTAGTGTGTTTATAGTTCTGGTGTAGTGGGTTTTGAAACTTGTTTGTGTGCTTATAGATTTTCTGAGTCCAGGTTCTTTGATTGGGACTACCAAAAATCCAGCCTCTCAGATTCTTGGTTTCGACCACAAATACGCCATACACAGACACGATGATATGGTCGATTTGCGTGGTGCCATCTTCAGTAGGGAGAGTGATGTTTTTGATGAGATGATAAACGTCTTTATCTAATTTCCAGCGAGCAAAGATATTGACCACGAACTCGCCGAGTACACCTTTAAACCAGGGTGTTTTGATGACCGCAACAAATAAGAAGAGCGGAATCAGATACCAGAGCGAGAATAATGCTTGATAGATCGGAGAAAAGTCCATTAATCAATTCCTTTTGAATGCCTTCCGAAGTCAAGCATATACCTACTTCAAAATTAAATCATCGGATGATTATCAGCCTGACAGACCTAATTCATTGATAGGGCACCAGACATAGGAGTAGATTATCCGGTGGGGTGATTCAGTCCTCTCAGGACTGTTGAAATTTTAGAGAAGGAAGCAAAATGCAGAAGAAGGTTATAGCGAAAGAGTCGATCAAGCTGCTCAAGCTCTTGGCTGTTGGGTTTCTGCTGATCATTATTCTTGTACTGGCTGGTGAAAAACTGACTGGTACTGAAGCAGTCATATTAGCTATAACCCCTTATATTCTTTACCAGCTTTACTTTGCGTTTAACAGGGCTGGGCGTAGCAAGAAGAAATAATCTCTCCCATAACTGAAATTTGGGGATTTGAAATAATCAATCGTGTCTGGCCCTTTTGATTATTGATATTCTGAAAATTATTAAAGCCTCAACTATCCTCGCTTTAGTTTTTTATTTTATCTTTTGGTTTTTTCAGATTCTTGAAAAATCTATTTAAAAAGAAGTCTTGCATAAGCATGGCTTTGAGCAATGTTATCCAGAGTCGGCATCATTTCGTATTTCGTGATGTGATAGTCAAATAGTAGTCTCAACAAATCATCAGATTTTGTAGAGGGTAATCTGTACTTTTTGAGTGAACCACTTAACTTTGCTGAATTTTGGACAACGCTCTCAAGGCTAGGCCATTCTTCATTTTCCAAAAAATACGAGTTGGCATTCTGTATGTGTGTAAATAACCCTTTTTGAATTCTCAAAAAATTATTCCGGTGCCTTGGTGCTCTCACGAGCATAAGATCATCAGACTCTTTTAAGTTTTGGGTGTTAAGGCAAATTACTGAAATATGGCTTGATTCAACTCTGAATTCATCGGGCGTAACACTGGAAGCGCCTAGTGCAGCAAAAAAACACGCGATTAGTGGTGATTCAGTCCAGTCTAAAAGCCGTGTGGGTATCCCGTGATGTTGTGCAAGAGCCATATCCTCTAAATATCTTTGGCATGGGAAAGCTGTAGAGTAGTCGTATTCATTCTGATTCATCGCTGAGCTGATCAACTCGTAGTGCTCTTTGACTTTTGAATAATCAAGAGGTGTTTCTATACCTAATTTATCTGCAGTCTCAAGAAAAATTAGCACAGATCTTATTTCTGATTGCAGATGAAAACCTAACCACATCAGTTTATTTTTGCCTGAATATTCACCAGCAATTTGTGGAGTGTAGTTTCTCAGGGCATCTGGTTTTCTGAAAACAGTGGGCTTCAATAGCCAGTCTGCATTAGCTTGCCCACGGTATATGTGACCACCACGACCAATAGCATTGGCTTCCCATATGTTGTTGGTTTTAAAAAAATGATGATTTTGAAAAAAGTGAAGAAAATCTTCGGCAGACTCAAAGTCTTTCTGATGATTGAAAATCATATGGTTATGCACTTTGGATAACTCAAAAAAGCCGACTCATGGTCGGCTTTTTCAATCATTAACTTCTTTGTCGCGTAACGGATTTAGTGACCATGGGAAACACGATAATTCATGGGCTTAGGTTGCTACTAAACCATCCAGTGACCGTGAATTTATAACCAACGGCTGACCGTGAACCTAATAGAATAACGCAACAAGTGACCCTGAACGAGATCACACTAATCGTCAGCTGCCCCTTTCTCTGGAGTAGTGTGTTAAGTCTCAATTAGCAGGCTCCTGCTTGCTCTGCCACATACGATGCCTGGCCTACTGTGTATTCGTCGCCATAGCTTGATGAAGTTGTTCAATTAATCCCTTGCAGGAAAAAACTTGGAGAGTCAGATACTACATAGAATCAGGAAAGGTAGGGATCAGGCCAGCTTTCTCGCCATGAAAAGTCTGTACTGGCCTTATAAGTCCTTTTATTCTAGTTTTTTTCCATAGATGCCAGGCTCTCTTGTGCCAGTTTTGTTAAGGCACTCAGCATCGTCCGCTCCCTCGATACCGAATTCAATATTGCCATGGTCATCGCGGCCTAACACTTTCACAACGATGTCGTTGCCAATCAGAAAGGACTCGTTAGGTCTCCTTGTAAATGCCAACATTTGCGTTCTCCTTCGCTTTGTCAGTTTCGATTGAATTTAACTGAATATGATCGCTTGATCAATTTCAGTATGTTCTCTATATTTTCTCTACTCACTTTGTTCTCATTCGAGTACAAATTTTCCGGTCAATGAAGTGGAGCCATCCCTGATTCATGCAAGCACACCAACAAGTTCAACAATGGCCACGCATGATCGCCCTTGTGGATATGAATTGCTTCTTCGCGCAGATTGAACAGCAGGATTATCCATTCTGGCGAAATCGGCCTGTGGGAGTGACGAATGGCAAGTTGGGTAGCACCATCATCACAGCCTCCTACGAAGCACGCAGCTTTGGTGTTAAAACAGGTATGCGACTCAAAGAGGCAAGACAGCTTTGCCCAGACATCATTCAGGCACCAAGCAGGCCAAATCGTTATGCAGCTGTCTCCTCATCAATCATGGCGGCCTTATATGATATTGCACCGACAGTTGAGGTCTATTCGGTTGATGAAGCCTTTCTGGACTTAACGGATTGCCAGTCATTGTATGAGGGGGCTGAACATATAGGCCGCCTTATCAAAGACACCATTAGTGAGGTTTCAGGGCTCACCTGTAGTGTAGGCATCAGTGGTGATAAGACGACTGCTAAATTTGCAGCCAAACTAAATAAGCCCGATGGCTTAACCATCATAGAGCCCTGGAATGCTGAAGCTCGCTTAGCTAATGAAGATGTCATCGAATTAAGTGGTATCAATAAAGGCATAGCAAGATTTCTTGCTCAATACGAGATCTATAAATGTGGTGACATGAAAAAGGTGCCTATGAGCCTTATCGCCAAAAGATTCGGTAACCCGGGTCGTCGCATCTGGCTGATGGCTCAGGGTAAAGATCCGGAACCTGTTATGACAGAAGTCAAAGACCCCAAATCGATAGGTCACGGAAAAGTGTTGCCACCTGGAACACAAGACAAAGATGTCTTATTGACCTATTTCCAGCATATGTCTGAGAAAGTTGGCGTGAGACTGAGAAGGCACAAGTTTCTGTCAGATAGCTTTTTCGTTGGTGTTAAGACAGAACAGGGCTGGCTTTCAGCCAAGGCTAAGCTACAAAACAGCACGGATGATGGTGGCACGATATATAAACTCTGCTTGGACTTTGTTGAGAAATACTATTTGGGTCAGGAGTGCAGGCAGGTCCAAGTAACAGCTCTGTCCCCCTTGCATGGTAAGCAGCAGGACTTATTCATTGATAACGACGCCAAACAGAAGCGTGACTCGTTGAACCAGGCAATGGATAACATTAATGAAAGATACGGTGAGTTCACTGTGGCTCCCATGCGTGTTATCGGCAGAAGTGAAATGCCGAGCGTCATTGCACCGGCATGGAAACCAACAGGTCACCGGAAGACAATCTGATGTGCGGTGGTGTTTATTTCCAACATGGGGATGATGTCCTGAGGATCTTTTATCCGAACCCTAAGGCAGTCCTGCCCGTGCTGATGAACGATGGTGAAATAAAGTTAGTGGCCTGGGGCAGAAGACAAAAGCAACCTGGCAACTTACCAATGACGGGTTGGGCTCGTCTGGATTCCATATATGCCGGACGTTGGGACAAATACTTTCCTAAACCTGTAAAAATACCGGTCCTGAGTTTTATGGAAAAAGACTTGGAAGGCGTGAGTCACTGGTACGACTTACAAAAAGGACAATTCATTCAAGGGCTGATAGCCAGAGAAGGTAATGAAAAACGTATCTATGTGGTGACTATTGAGCCGGAGCTTGAAGATGCTCAGATCCATAGTCGTTGGCCACGTATTGTTCAAAAAGGTGAGCGTTCCAGAATTGAACAGTTTGAAATGTAATTAGGAATGAAGGTGAAAGGACTAAAATTAGTTTCCTTGTCGGCGGCATTAGTGCTGCCGTTCACAGCAATAGCAGAAGCAACGGACTCATTCAGCAAGGCCAAAAAGCTGATGATGGAGAAGGTCTACTTTGACCATCGAGAGACCTTGTATTGTGGGGCAACATTTGATGAAAATAAGCGAATTACCTTTCCCGTGGGCTTTCAAACAGAAAAACACGTGAAACGTGCCAAAAGGGTTGAATGGGAACATGTTGTGCCGGCTGAAAACTTCGGCCGAACATTTAGTGAGTGGCGTGATGGCCACCCGAACTGTGTTGACTCTAAAGGTAAAGCCTTCAAAGGTCGTAACTGTGCCAGCAAGGCCAACAAAGAATACCGCTATATGCAGAGTGACTTATACAACCTATATCCTGCTATTGGTGCCGTTAATGCCATGCGGAGCAATTATAACTTCACCATGCTTCCAGACGTGAAATCGGCCTTTGGTTCATGCTTGGTCAAAATTGACAATAGAAAAGTAGAGCCTACTATTGAAAGCAAAGGCCAGATAGCTAGGACCTATTTATACATGGAGCAGCGTTATCCGAGGTACAAAATGAGCCGCTCTCAACGAAATTTGATGTTGGCTTGGAACAAAATGTATCCGGTATCAGATTGGGAGTGCTTGCGAGCAGGACGGATTAGTAAGGTCCAAGGTAATGAAAATGTCTTTGTTAGTGAGCACTGTGGGGCGCATTGAATGTTAGCTCTATGAGCACTTTTTGAATGCGTGCTCAATTCAAACAGGCCAGTAAGTGTTCATTTTCTGCAAAATTGATAAGTGTATTCATCACAAGTCAGCAGTCATTGAGTCTACGTTTTTGGCTATTGGTAAACCTGCTGCTTTCCACTCAGGATAACCATCTTTAAATCTTCTGACTTTATAACCATGTTTGAGTAATGTCTGAACTGCTGAATGCGAGAGAGCACAATAAGGACCTCTACAATAAGCAACGATCTCAGTATCCTTCGGTAAGGTATCGAGCAGGCCATCCAACTTATCTATTGGAATATTTACTGCTCCAGACAGGTGCCCGCTTTGATACTCATCTTCTGGTCTGACATCAATGAGTGTGACTTCTGAATTTTCCAACCGAACACATAGTTCTTCAGTTGTGATTGGCAGGAGCTCACCCTCGGCATCACCGTAATCGAATAATTGACTCACGAGTCGCTCCATTTCAGCGATATTTGTCTCAGCGATATTTCTCATTAAATCTATCAGGTTGATGATTCTTTCGTCAGTCAGACGATAAATCATTTTTTTCCCTGAACGATTTGCTGTTACAAGGCCCGCTCTGCGAAGCTGTTGTAGATGTTGTGATGTATTAGCGATGCTTAGTCCTACAGTGTCGGCTATCTTTTCTACAGAGGCTTCAGCTTGTGCCAGCCTGACTACTATCGCTAACCTCGGCCCACTTCCTAACGCCCTTGCTAGAGAGGCGAGCGTTTCAAAAATATTTTCCTGAACCGTCACTAACTATCTCCGGAATGTATTCAAAAGTTTGCTTGACAGATTTGTTTTACAATCTAACATTCAATAATTCAATTGAATGTTAGTATAACGATAATATTCTTGTTTATGAAACATAAACAGCCGACTCTACATTGAGGATGCTGTTATTTTACGGACTTCACCTGTGTTAAGAGTATCGAGCGAAAAAGCGAACGTATTGATTTTAGCTATTTGCCAGATGATGTTTATCATCGCGGCAATAACAGTGATGACGCTTAGCGGCGTCATTGGACTTGAATTAAGCCCCGACCCAGCTTATGCAACTTTACCCATTGCCATGATGATGCTGGGAACAGTGATTTCAACGCTTCCAGCTTCTTTACTAATGGCAAAAATTGGTCGCAGGCTGGGTTTTATTCTGGGAGCACTACTTGGTGGTGTCGGTGGTGGCTTAGTCAGTGTTGTGGGTATAGCCGCTGAATCATTCCTGATCTTCTGTATAGGCAATGCCTTGCTTGGTCTATACCAGGGTTTTGCTATGTATTATCGCTTTGCTGCTGTTGATGTGGCCTCACCTGCATTTCGTGCTCGTGCTATTTCACTTGTTTTATCAGGGGGTGTGGCAGCCGCCTTTCTTGGACCGTGGAACTCGAGTGCCATGGTTGATTTGTTGAATGGTATTCATATGGCAGGGCCTTATTTAGTGATAGCTATTCAAGCACTGTTAGTGATTCTGTTACTGAGTCGATTGAAGGTCCCATACAGCGGTGAGCCACATCAAGGTGTTTATGCTCGACCGTTGGCGGTCATTGCTGGACAACCAAATTTCATAATTGCACTGATTTCAGCATCGGTTGGCTACGCAATCATGATCTTACTTATGTCTGCAACACCATTAGCAATGAGAGAAAACGGTTATAGCATGGAGCAAGTTGCATTTATCATGCAGTGGCACGTGTTGGGCATGTTTACCCCTTCGTTTTTTACTGGAAACCTGATAACTAAATTCGGAGTGGGAAAGATATTGTTAACGGGTAGTGTCACACTTGCTGGCGCTGCAATTGTCGGGCATTCAGGGAATACAATGAGTCACTATCTTATTTCGCTTGTATTACTTGGTGTAGGGTGGAATTTCTTATTTGTTGGTGGCAGCACGCTATTGTCTACAACTCATACTGAAGAGGAGCGAGGCAAGGTTCAAGGAGTCAATGATTTACTGATTTTCTCATTGGTCGCTCTAGGATCACTCTTAGCAGGAAAATTGTTGCATTCATTTGGTTGGGAACAACTGAACTTGATGATGTTGCCCTTCATTAGCATGGTAGGTTTATTAGCAACATGGTTAGCATTCAGTCCGCCTAATCCACAAAAAATATGAATTATGATGCTCAGATCATTATTGGCCTGCTTTCGCAGGCCAGTAACTAACTTTTACTTTAATCGGATATACGGATTTAATGGCGGATCCAACCTCTGGTTGAATAGGACAAAATATATCCCTCATCGGATTATCTGGTTGATGCATCAATTTACCTTATTCTGTATGCCTCCCTCGCTGATTCCAGCGAGGATCCCACAAGCCTTGATTTCCCGTCCATCGTTGCAGCTCGATCTCAGTGAAACGAGTTGCCTCTCAAGTGTTTGCAGATCGATAATCTGCGATCGAACATGGGAAATATGGTCATCGAGCAAAGCATTGATTGCGGTGCAAGGCTGATGGGGGTTGTCTTGATAGCTCTGCAGTTCGCGAATCTCTGCTAGTGACAGATCAAGCATTCGGCATCGACGGATGAAAGTCAGTTGTTCACTGTGCTTCTCGGTATAGGCGCGGTAACCGTTCTCCTGCCGGTAAGGCGGGGGCAGCAAGCCCTGCTGTTCATAGAAGCGAATTGTCTGGGTATCGACCCCAACTAGCTGTGCCAACTGGCCAATGCGCACAAGGCTCCTCCTCATCCGAATCTCTACTCTGTTGACATTATAGCAACTACAAGGTTTTTAATGATGCACCAATATTTCCCTAACGGAGCCGTATCATGAGCAATGCCTGTGGTGGCCCTTGTGGCTGCGATGCAAGGCCTGTGGAGAATAACTATATGCCAGCCTCCTTCGAAGCGTCAGGGGAGAGGGTCAGCGTCTTCACCGTACCGAAGATGGATTGCCCGTCAGAAGAGCGGATGATTCGCCTTGCATTGGGCGGCTTTGAAGATATTCGGACGCTCTCTTTTGACTTGTCGAACCGCCGGTTGGAAGTCTTGCATGACGGAGCGGTTGAGCCAATTTCCGCGAAACTTGCTACGTTGGGCTTAGGTGCGTCTCTTCAGGAGACACAAGTCGCCGAACCCGATAGGATCAAAGTTCTGGAGAAATCCGGTGGCACTGCCGCTGAGGAGTCCCACACTCTACGCGTACTGCTTGGCATTAATGCCATCATGTTCGTGGTGGAAATGAGTTCCGGCTTGATCGCCCAGTCAACCGGTCTCATTGCAGATTCTCTAGACATGTTTGCTGATGCGGCTGTCTATGGCTTGGCACTTTATGCCGTAGGCCACAGCGTAAAGATGCAGGTGCGTGCTGCCCACCTTGCAGGTGTTCTGCAATTGATTTTGGCGCTCGGCGTACTGGCGGAAGTGGTGCGGCGTTTCGTATTCGGCAGCGAGCCTGAATCACTGACGATGATGGTGATCGCCTTCATCGCATTGATTGCCAATACGTCTTGTTTGGTGCTGATAGCAAAGCATCGCGAAGGCGGCGCGCATATGAAAGCAAGCTGGATATTCTCAGCCAACGATGTGGTTATCAACATCGGCGTTATCGCCGCCGGCGCCTTGGTCGCATGGACGGGATCTGGCTACCCGGATCTGATCATCGGTACTGTAGTGGGTCTGATTGTCCTAAACGGCGCTCGGCGAATTCTAGCCCTTAGGGCATAACTCCCACCACATATAGCCATGACCGACATGCCCGACAATATCCTGCACCTGCCTGAATACCAAGTGCTGGGCTGCAAATCCACCGACGACGAAATGCACTTCCAGGTGGACGCGCCCGATCCCATTGCATGAGAGGAATGCGGCGTGCAGGGTGAGTTCGTGCGGTTCGGCAAGCGTGATGTTCCCTATCGTGATCTGCCCATCCACGGCAAGCGGA
>Ga0207849_100579_pt1 | contig 10853 bp, 8 predicted proteins | sample TtaePargueraPR_12_FD_187277 | JGI IMG/M metagenome (GOLD analysis project Ga0207849, IMG submission 187277) | Aerobic enrichment media microbial communities from Bioluminiscent Bay, La Parguera, Puerto Rico - Tt and P2 (4) (SPAdes) | ecosystem: Environmental > Aquatic > Marine > Unclassified ...
ATACCGTGATGACCCTGACTTTCTGGCGGAAATGGACAAGGATCTGAGTACCTTTGTCGGCCGTCCTTCACCTCTCTATCTGGCCGAAAACTGGTCGCAAAAACTGGGCGGGGCTCAGATTTATCTCAAGCGTGAAGATTTGAATCACACCGGTGCCCACAAGGTGAATAACACCATCGGTCAGGCTCTGCTTGCCAAACGCATGGGTAAGAACCGCATTATCGCTGAAACCGGGGCCGGTCAGCATGGTGTGGCGACAGCCACGGTGGCTGCACGTCTGGGCATGGAATGTGTGGTTTACATGGGCGCTGAGGACGTTGAACGTCAAGCGCAGAATGTCTACCGGATGAAACTGCTCGGCGCCAAGGTGGTGCCGGTGGAATCCGGTTCCCGTACCCTGAAAGATGCTTTGAATGAAGCTCTGCGTGACTGGGTGACTAATGTGGACGACACCTTCTACATTATCGGTACAGTCGCTGGTCCTCACCCATATCCTGCCATGGTGCGGGACTTCCAGTCGGTGATTGGTCGTGAAGCGAAGCAGCAGGTCATGGAGAAAACCGGTAAGTTGCCGGATGCACTGCTTGCCTGCATCGGCGGTGGCTCTAACGCAATTGGCTTGTTCTATCCATTCATCGAAGACGAGTCCGTTGCGATGTATGGGGTAGAAGGGGCAGGTCATGGTATCGAAACCGGCCAGCACTCTGCGCCACTGAGTGCTGGTATTCCAGGTATATTGCACGGTAACCGCACTTACCTGATGCAGGATGAAAACGGTGAGATTATCGAGACCCATTCTATTTCAGCCGGTCTGGACTATCCCGGTGTTGGTCCTGAGCATGCCTGGCTGAAAGATATCGGCCGCGCGAACTATGTCTCTGTGACTGATGATGAAGCACTCGCGGCATTCCACGAATTAACCCGTACCGAAGGCATTATTCCAGCTCTGGAGTCGAGTCATGCACTGGCTTATGCCAGCAAACTGGCACCGACAATGTCTTCGGATCAAACACTTGTTATCAACCTGTCAGGTCGCGGTGACAAGGATATGCACACAGTCGCAGCCATGGCTGGTTTGAATTTCTAAGGGAGCCACAATGAGTCGCATTAGCCAGTGTTTTGCCAATTTAAAAGCCGATGGTCAGACCGCACTGATCCCTTACGTCACAGCAGGTGACCCGGAACCCTGGGTGACTGTGCCGCTGTTACACGCGCTGGTTGATGCCGGTGCAGATGTGATTGAGCTCGGTATCCCATTTTCGGATCCGATGTGTGATGGTCCGGTCATTCAAAAAGCCTGTGAGCGTGCCCTGAAAAACGATGTCAGCATCAAGCAGGTGCTGGGCATGGTGAAAAAATTCCGAGAGAAGAACAAGGAAACGCCCATTGTGCTGATGGGCTACGCTAACCCCATCGAAGCGATGGGCTATCAAAACTTTGCCGAAATGGCCAAGGATGCCGGTGTCGATGGCGTACTTACAGTTGACGTGCCGCCAGAAGAATCGGACGAATTCCGTCAAATCATGGACGATCATGAGATTGACACCATTTACCTGGTCGCACCGACCACGTCAGCAGAACGCATGGAAACCATTGCCAGTTTCGCAAGAGGCTTTATTTATTATGTGTCGATAAAAGGCGTGACTGGTGCTGCGGCCCTTGATGTCAGTGAAGTGTCACAGAAACTGGCTCAGTTACGTGAAAAGACTGACCTGCCGCTGGGTGTTGGCTTTGGTATTCGCGATGGCAAATCAGCCGCTGCGGTGTCTGAAATTGCTGATGCCGTTGTGGTGGGTTCCACCTTGGTTCGCTGCATTGAAGAGCACGCTGACAAACTGGATGAGCTGCCGGCTGCTGTCGCCGGATTACTGGCAGAAATGCGTCACGCGATTAACGCCCGTGATCTCGCTAGTGCCTGATTGCAAATTTAAGGTGAAATGATGAGTTGGTTTGAAAGATTAATCCCGTCGAAGATTCGTACTACTGGTCGCAGTAAGTCGGTGCCTGAAGGCGTCTGGTGTAAGTGCCCAAGCTGCGACAGCGTACTGTACCGCGCTGAACTGGAACGCAACCTGATGGTCTGCCCCAAATGTGAACATCATCAGCGAATTGGTGCCAGAACCCGTCTGGAAAGCTTTCTTGACGAAGACGAACGCAAAGAAATCGCGACGGAAGTCAAACCTGTGGACACACTGCGCTTTAAAGACAGTAAGCGTTACCGTGACCGCATCAGTCAGGCGCAGAAAAACACCGGCGAAAATGATGCCCTGATTGCCATGCAGGGCAAAATCAATAACCTGCCTGTCGTCGCTGTTGCCTTTGATTTCAGTTTCATGGGCGGTTCTATGGGCTCGGTTGTGGGTGAGAAATTTGTGCGTGCCGCTCAGCTGTCTCTCAAGCACAATATTCCGCTCATTTGTTTTTCTGCCAGTGGCGGTGCCCGCATGCAGGAAGGCCTGTTTTCACTGATGCAGATGGCAAAAACCAGCGCTATTCTGACTCAGCTGGGCGATGCCGGTATTCCATTTGTATCGGTGATGACCGATCCGACGATGGGCGGTGTGTCAGCCAGTCTGGCCATGCTGGGCGATATTAATGTGGCCGAACCCAAAGCCCTGATCGGTTTTGCAGGTCCACGCGTTATCGAACAGACAGTGCGGGAAACTCTGCCTGAAGGTTTCCAGCGTGCCGAATTCCTGCTCGAGCATGGCGCTATTGATATGATTGTTGATCGCCGTGATATGCGCGACAGGCTCAGTAATGTGCTGACCATGCTGCAAAAACGGGCTGCGGTCTGATAAGGACTTCAATGCGTTTCTCTTCTTTGTCGCAATGGCTGGCGTGGCAGGAACACTTGCACTTCAGGGATATTGATCCCGGTCTGCAACGCGTTGGCGCCGTGTGGCAACGAATGGGAGGCAGCAGCAAACTACCGTTTAAAGTCGTTACGGTGGCCGGCACCAACGGCAAGGGATCCTCTGTTGCGATTACTTCCGCCATCCTGCAGGCTGCTGGCTACAAAACCGCAACCTATACTTCACCGCATCTGCTTCGCTATAACGAACGGATTTGTATCGACAATGTTCCGGCAGGGGACAATGCGATTTGCGAGGCCTTTCAGCGCATTGATGACGCCCGCGGTGATATTTCCCTGACTTATTTTGAGTTTGCGACTTTAGCGGCTGTTGATATTTTCTGCCGTGAACAGGTGGATGTCGCTGTGTTGGAAGTCGGCATGGGAGGACGTCTGGACGCCGTTAACCTGTTTGATACCGATGTTGCATTGATCACCCCGATCGGTCTTGATCATATGGCCTGGCTGGGTGACAACCGTGAACTCATCGGCCGAGAAAAAGCCGGCATTATCCGCAGCGACAAACCGGTTGTTTGTTCTGAAGCACAGCCACCACAATCAGTCATTGATTATGCAGAGGCACAGTCTGCCCCCAGTTTTTTGCGTGGCCGGGATTTTGATTATCAGGACCATAAGGAATACTGGCACTGGCGTAATGCGGATGTCAGCTTTAAACAGCTGCCACTACCGGTGCTCGCCGGCAAATACCAGCTTCAGAACAGTGCCGCCGTGCTCCAGGTCTGTCAGTTACTGAATCAGCAGGGTCTTAAGATTGGGGAAGATGCCATTCATCATGGGCTTAAAACCATTCGTCTGTCTGGTCGCTTCCAGCTGATACCGGGTTCTGTCACTCGTATTCTTGATGTCACGCATAATCAGCAAGGGGCTGAAAACCTCTGCACCGTGCTCAGAGAAACGCAAAGTCAGGGCAAGACCTACGCCGTCCTAGCGATGCTTAAAGACAAGGACTGTAAAGCCGTAGCGGAAGCACTTAACTCTGCGATTGATGGCTGGTTTCTGGCCGGGTTGGAAGGAGATCGGGGGATGACCGGCAGTGAACTTGGCGACCAGATCTCAGGCATTACCGGGGCATCAAACACCCAGTGTTTTGAGACGGTAAAACAGGCCTATGATGCCGCCATGACTGAGGCGCTTGCCGGTGACAGAGTGCTGATTTTCGGCTCTTTCCACACCGTAGAAGCGGCGATGTTGTTCTTGCCGGAATGCCAGCAGCCGGTATCCCGGGCAAGTTAATTTTTACTACTGATAGAGGCGGGCGATATCAGCCTGATGATGTTCAATCACTTTAGCCCGTTTGATTTTCATGGTCGGCGTCATCATGCCGCTCTCAATCGTCCAGGGTTCCAGTTTAAGACTGACCCGTCGTATTTTTGCGTATGCAGGGAAATCATGCAGTAACTGGCGTAGGCGTTGAATCACAAACTGATGCAGTGATTTATCATCCAGGCTTTGGTTTTCCATCGGGTTGAGTTTTAACTGCTTGGCCAGACTAAACCATTTATCACTGTTTAATACCAGCAGCGCCGATAAATAGGATTCTCCTTCACCGACAATCATCGCCTGCTCAAACAAAGCGTCAGAGACAATCGCACTTTCCATATCAGCTGGCGGCACTTTTTCACCATTACTGAGCACGAGAATGTCCTTGATGCGACCGGTGATAAAGATGTGGCCACTGTCGCTGATTCGTGCCTGATCACCGGTATGCAGCCAGCCTTCAGCGTTAATGGTCTGTGCGGTGGCTTTGTGATTATTCCAGTAACCCAGCATATTGCCCGGGCCACGCACCATCAACTCATCGTTATCACCAATCTTGACGGCAACGCCGGGTATTGCTCGACCGACACTGGCAGGGAAGTTGTTAGCGGGTTCGTTGACGCTGACCACCGGGCTGGTTTCAGTCAAACCATAGCCCTGCAGTAGATTTAGTCCCAGACCGATAAAGAGCTTGGCTGCCTGCTCCGGTAAGGGGGCGCCGCCGCTGACAGCCAGACGCATTCTGCCGCCGAGTCGGTCCAGGACTTTACTCGCAACAAGCTTATTCAGTACTGGCAGCAGGACAAAACCCGGACGCCAGCTGCGTCTACCCTGACGGTAGAGAAAATGAGACCAACCAACATTAGTATTCGCCTTGAACAGCATGCGACTGAGCATACCTTTTTCGGACAGCTGTGTTTGCAGGCGGGTATAAATACGCTCAAATATGCGTGGTACCGCAATCAGTATGGTCGGCTTAACCAGTTGGATATCATCTGCCAGCTGCGGAATACCTCTGGAATAAGCCACGGTAGCGCCTGCCATGATGGGCAGATAGTAACCGGCGGTTCGTTCCAGGGTGTGAGACAAGGGCAGGAATGACAGGAACAGGTCCTCAGCGAGAATATCGAAGTATTGCAGTGAACCGGCCGCGACTGAGAGCATATTGTGATGACTCAGCATCACGCCTTTGGGGCGACCGGTAGTGCCGGAAGTGTAGATGATGGATGCCAGCTGATGGGGATCGGTATCCCAGTCTCTAAGCTCACCAGCATCGTCATCAGGTAGCCAGTCGCTGCTGTAAACGACAGGCTCATCGACAGGCTCATCGTCATCATTATTGATAATGACACGACGCAGACTGTGCTCTTCGGTAATGGAGGGCTGCAGTCGTTTCCATTGATTATGGTTTTGCAGAAACAGGCATTTTACATCGGCATCCTGCAGGATATAGGCAACATTGTCAGGCCTGTCATCAGGGTAGAGTGGTACCACAATCAGACCCAGCGCCATGGCGGCCTGATCAAAAAACACCCATTCCTTGCAGTTACGTAAATTAAGTGCAACCCGGTCGCCGGGTTCCAGATTCTCAGCTGACAGCGCCTGTTGCCAGCGAGCGACTTCACGTGCGACTTCCCGCCAAGTGATATCACTCCAGTGCTTGGTTTCAGCGGAATAGCTCTTATACGCCACTGCATCAGGAGAACGTGTGACCCGCTCAAGAAACAAGCCGTAAAGTGTGCCGGCCTGTTCTGCCGAGATGTAATCTGTCTCTGCTTTCGCCATTACTCCGGCCTACATTAGCCAACGAAGCTGTAGCCCCACAATATCAACACTGGCATCGTAGTCGCCTTTCAAGTTGTATTCTGGGCGAGGACCTGGGCCATCAGCATCTTCTGATTCGTTTATACATGGATCATCCATAAACAAATGGGCATATGCTAAATCTAAGATGATGTTATCAGAGTAGTGATAACTGGCGCCGAATGCGACCCATTTGCGGTCGGTGCCGGGAATACGCGCTGTTCTGAACCTGCTGTTGGGAATAGGGGTTTCATCGTAAGCTATGCCGGTGCGGAATTGCCACTTATCATTATGCTGATAACTAAGCCCGATGCCATAACGCATGCTGTTATCCCAGTTCTCGGGTTTATCAGTGCTCAGAATGCCGTCTGATTCAATCACCAGCTCTTCAAACCGGCTCCAGCGTGTCCAGGTGGCATCAGCCATCACAGCCCATTTATCATTGAGTTCATGATGTATTGCCAGTGAAACTGTTTCAGGTAAGTCGAGATCAGCACTGATATCTTCCTCGACACTGAGTGCATCCAGTGTGCCATCGCCTTCGAGCGTATGTGAAATTTTAGAGCGATAAGACAGACCAACACGTGTTTGATCCGTGAATTGATAGAGCAGACCGATATTGTAACCATAGCCCCAGTCATCACCTTCCAGTTCGACTTCTACGTCACCCGGGACTTGTGCAATTTTAGTCAGCTTTACATCGATATACTGGGCACTGACACCAAAGCCCAGTGATAATTTATCTGTTGCCTTCACAGCCACTGTCGGGTTGAAGTTCAGCGTCAGCATTTCTGATTTGACAGCGAGGTAGCGACCGACCCAATCATCTTTATATTCTGTGACGAGACCGAAAGGTGCCGAGACGCCCAGACCCAAGGTGACTTTATTGTTCACCGGGTGACTGAGATAAAAATTGGGCACAAAGGCCTCACTGCCGGCGTCACCACCGTTACCACCGGTAAGGGGGATGGCGTTATTGATGTTCGAGCCATCATTTCGAAACTCGGATTGCGGCTTGATGTAGTTCAAACCCAGATCCAGTTCACCGCGTTCTAGATAGGTGAGGCCGGCAGGATTGAAAAATATGGTGCTGGCATCTTCAGCGACGGCAGCACTACCGGCGAATGCGCGACCGAGACTGGTCACGCTCTGTTCTTTAATGGCAAAACCGGCTGCCGATACTGCCTGTGGCAGGCTGCCTATTAAAATGAGTGCTGAAATATTTTTTAGTTTCGAGTTCATAGTCAACCACTTGCGTCATGTTCTTAACTAATGGTCTAAACTATATTAAGCGATCAAATGACGCAAGTGTTTATCAATAAACTCATCAAACCCGTTTAAATAACAAGTCCCAGACACCGTGACCGAGGCGATGCCCACGCTGTTCAAATTTGGTGACAGGCCGGTAGTCAGGACGCTCAATGAACCCGTCACAGTTGCCACAGTTAACAAAGCGCTGATTAGCACAGACATCAACCAGCATCTGTTCCGCGTAGTCCTGCCAGTCAGTCGCCAGGTGGAGGTGTCCGCCGTGTTTGAGCTTGTCAGTCAGCATCATCACGAAAGCCGGTTGAATGATGCGGCGTTTGTGGTGACGTTTTTTATGCCAGGGGTCAGGAAAATAGATCTGAACCCGGTCCAGGCTTTTATCCGGAATGCGGTTTTTGAGTAATTCCACAGCGTCGGTACAGGCCACGCGAACATTTTTCAGTTCCATGGTTTGAATTGAGTTGAGTAACTGGCCGACACCGGGGCGATGGACTTCAATCCCGATAAAGTTCTGCTCAGGTTGATTCTGAGCCATTTCCGCCAGTGAAGCGCCGTTACCAAAACCGATTTCCAGCACGACCGGCGCATCTCGACCGAACAGCGTTTCAAGGTTGATAGGCTCTTGGCTGTCATCAATGCCAAAGGCAGGCCAGAGTTCATCGAGGGCTTTTTGCTGGCCCGGTGTCAGTCGGCCTTCACGGCGGACAAAGCTTCTGATGGGGCGCATGACTCTGGATTCAGACATGATGAAGGTATTTCCTGCTGGCAAATAAACCTGCGATCATACCTCAATGGGCCCTCACTGGGGATGATAAGTTGGCTTGTTTGTCCCGACTTGCAGGTTTAGGATCTGCAGCTAAGTTATGGATTAATCTATCAAACCGACTGATGTATTTCAGCGCACGCCAAACTGGTAGAATATTAAAAAAAGTTTCATGTGTATTTGCCGTCAATGCGGCGCCAGTTATAGCTTTACAAGAACTCAACAGCTTAATAAAACGAAATCGTGATATGCCAAAATAGACCTTTCAAGGTATAATGGTCGGTCTTGACACGATATCTTCGGGCCATTCCGAGCCCGGCAATCCTTTGCAAATTCAACAGGCAAAGCATTAAAGAGAGAAGGAAACTATGGTTCATCCAGTATTAGAAAGCGTCACTAATGACGTAATCGAAAGAAGTAAGAAAACGCGTTCGGTTTATCTGGCGCGAATCGATGAAGCAGTTGGTAAAGGGCCTCATCGTGCGGTATTAGGATGCGGTAACCTGGCTCACGGATTTGCAGCCTGCTCAATGACGGATAAAGCTGATTTGGCGGGTGATCAGAAAGCCAATATCGCCATTATCTCTTCTTATAACGACATGTTGTCTGCTCACGAGCCATTCAAGGATTTTCCGGCTCTGATTAAAGAAGCTGCCCACGAAGCTGGCGGTGTTGCTCAGTTTGCAGGCGGTGTTCCCGCTATGTGTGATGGCATCACACAGGGTCAGCCAGGTATGGAACTGTCCCTGTTCAGCCGTGACGTTATTGCAATGGCGACCGCGGTCGGTCTCAGCCACAACATGTTCGACGCCGCACTCTATCTTGGTGTCTGTGACAAAATCGTACCGGGCCTTCTGATTGGCGCCCTGAGTTTCGGTCACCTGCCTGCGATTTTTGTACCGGCCGGTCCAATGCCCAGCGGTATGCCAAACAAGGAAAAAGTCCGTATCCGTCAGCTCTATGCAGAGGGTAAAGTGGGGCGTGACGAACTGCTCCGTGCCGAGTCCGAGTCTTATCACAGCCCGGGTACCTGTACTTTCTACGGCACAGCTAACAGTAACCAGATGATGGTGGAAATGATGGGCCTGCACCTGCCGGGCAGTTCTTTCATTAACCCCAACACGCCATTGCGTGATGCTTTGACCAAACGTGCAGCAGAACAGGTTCTGAAATTTACTTCACTGGGTGATGACTTCCGTCCGATTGGTCATATGATCAATGAGAAAGCCATTCTCAATGCCTTGGTCGGTCTGCTGGCCACCGGTGGTTCAACTAACCACACCATGCACCTGGTCGCAATTGCACGTGCCGCTGGCATTATCATTAACTGGGATGACTTTGACCGTCTCTCCAGTGTTATTCCACTGCTGACACGCATTTATCCTAATGGCACCGCCGATGTGAATCACTTCCAGGCAGCCGGCGGTATGGGCGTTTTGATTGCTGAGCTGTCCGCTAATGGCTTGATGCATACCGACATCCTCACGGTGGGTGATGATAAAGGTATGGAGCAGTACACCCAGGAGCCGACACTGAAAGATGGCACGCTGAGCTGGCAGGAAGGACCGAAAAAATCACTGGATCCAGAAGTTGTCAGCAGTGTCTCAGAGCCATTTGCCACAGGCGGTGGTCTGCACCTGATTAAAGGTAATCTGGGTCGTGGCATGTCTAAGATTTCAGCGGTTGCGCCAGAGCATCAGGTTGTTGAAGCACCTGCGATGGTGTTTGATAACCAGGATCACGTAGTCGAAGCCTTCAAACGCGGTGAAATGAATAAAGACGTAATTGTTGTTCTGCGTTTCCAGGGGCCGAAAGCCAACGGTATGCCGGAACTGCATAAACTGACGCCACCACTGGGCGTGCTGCAGGATAAAGGCTATAAAGTCGCCCTGGTCACTGACGGTCGTATGTCTGGTGCCTCCGGTAAGATTCCGTCAGCGATTCACCTGTGGCCGGAATGTGCTGATGGTAACCTGATGACCAAGGTCCGTGATGGTGACATGATTCGCCTCGATACACAGAAAGGCGAACTCAACGTTCTGGTTGATGAAGAAGAACTGAACTCACGTATGGCCTGTGTGATGGCAAACACCGAACATCATTACGGCATGGGCCGTGAATTGTTCGACAGCTTCCGTCAGGGTGTGTCTACATCCGAGACTGGCGCTATCAACATGTTCAATGTCGAATAATCAACAATAATCTGGAAACGTTTTATCCATGTCGAAAACTATTCATGAAATTATGAAAATCTCACCGGTTGTACCGGTGATGGTGATTAACAATGCCGACCATGCCGTGCCACTGGCAAAAGCACTGGTCAAAGGCGGTCTGAAAGTACTGGAAATCACGCTGCGTACCGATGCAGCGCTGGAATCCATTCGTCGTATCAAAGCGGAAGTTCCAGATGCGATTGTGGGTGCCGGTACCATCATCAATGTCGAAACCCTGAATGCGGCGATTGATGCCGGTGCAGAGTTTATCGTCAGCCCGGGGACAACCGAGAAGCTGATTGATGCAGCATTAGCAACCGGTGTGCCTTTGCTGCCCGGTGTCGCCGATCCAAGCCAGGCTATGGCCTTATTGGAAAAAGGCATTACCGCAATGAAATTCTTTCCGGCCGAAGCTGCTGGCGGCGTACCCATGTTGAAATCTATCGGTGCTCCGATTCCGCAAATCACGTTCTGCCCGACCGGCGGTGTCAGCCAGAAAAACGTCAATGACTACTTCAAGCTGCCGAATGTCGGCTGTGTCGGTGGTTCATGGATGTGCGCGGCGGACCTGGTCGATGCGGAGAACTGGGATGAAATTACCCGCCTTGCCGCGGAAGCGATTGAACTGGCGACAGCCTGATTCGATTATCCATAAGATAAAAAAAGCCGGGTA
>Ga0207849_100580_pt1 | contig 10848 bp, 8 predicted proteins | sample TtaePargueraPR_12_FD_187277 | JGI IMG/M metagenome (GOLD analysis project Ga0207849, IMG submission 187277) | Aerobic enrichment media microbial communities from Bioluminiscent Bay, La Parguera, Puerto Rico - Tt and P2 (4) (SPAdes) | ecosystem: Environmental > Aquatic > Marine > Unclassified ...
GAATGACCTCTGGCGACGTTTTGAAATATTTGAACGGGTTACGCATACGCGGAGGCTACGAAACCGCCACCCCAGTCACAAGGCGAAGTTCCTCTGACACTGCCCTTGAAATACTTGAAGGGGTTACGCATCAGCCGAGGCTATGAAACCGGCGCTCCACGCTCAAGCCAAAGTTCCTCTGACACTGCCCTGTTCGCGACTTCTGGCCCGCAATATTTTCTGGTCCTCGGCATGCCGGGCCCGGGTGAGGGGATAGTTGTGGAACAGAGCGACGCAGAGCGCGAAGATCAGCGCCGGCAGGATCGTGTTCACGGCGATGAGGCCGATATGGTGTTCGGGGTCGCCCGGCTGTTCAGGATCGAAGCCGATCGCGGCAAGCAGGAGGAAGGCGATCGCGACGGCGGCCGCCTGACCCAGCTTGTAGGATGTCCCCATGAAGGCAAAGTAGAATCCGGCCTTGTTGGTGCCTGAGCGCACCTCTTCCCGGTCCACCTGGTCCGCCATCATGGAACGCAGGAGCGCCTGCGGCGCACCGAAACCCAGGCCCAGAACCGCAACCATGACGATGAACATCGTCTGCGTGCCATAGAGAATGACGGGGATCTGGACGAGATTCCCGACAAGCGAGAAGGCGCAGGCAATCTGCAGGGCGCTGTGCTTTTCAAGCCGCCGGCTGAACCAGAGCCAGATCGGAATGCCCGCGATCGAGGCCAGGAAGTAGACTAGGAGGATCGTGCTGACAGCGCCTTCGAAACCGATCACGCCGCGCGCGATGAAGACGAAGGTCGCTGACGTGATCCCGACGCCCACCCCCGTTGCGATCTCGACCAGGAATACGCGCCACAGCGTTCTGTCCCAAAGGCTCGACACGATGTCCCGCAGACCGGCCGTGCGCGCATCCGGGCCCGTTTTCGCCTTCAGCTTGTCCGGCACGCGGGTGAAGGCAATCAGGATGGTGATCGGCAGCATGACGATCAGGAACCAGCCCATGATCGCCACTTCGGCATATTCGTCGACGGGCATCCAGAGCCCGACAAGCGCCGGCAGGGCGAGAATGAAGACCGAGCCGAAAACATTGACCACCTCCCGGACCCCGAACAGCCGCGACCGTTCGTCATAGTCCGGTGCCAGATCGGCGCCCCAGGCCTGGTGAGCGGTCTGCAGAAAGGTCCAGCCGGTGTAGATAAGCAAGAGCTGGGCGAGCAGGACAACGGCGCTCGCCTGCTCTCCGCGCCCCGGCATGTAGAGGAAGAAGGCCGTGATGCACAGAAGCGGCACGCTGACGGCGATCCAGGTTTTCCGCGGGCCCTGGCGCCAGTGATAGCGGTCGACCAGGACGCCGACGATCGGATCGGAAACCACGTCCCAGACACGCGCGATCATGAAGATGATCCCGATGGCCGCCAGGCCCAGCCCCCCGCTGCCGGCATAGAGCGGCGGCAGGAAAGTGGTGACCGGCATCCCCACGGCAACGACGGGAAAGGTCAGCCCGCAATAGGCGACCAGTTGTGAGAGCGGCAGTTTTTCCCGCCTGGTTTCAGCTCCGTCCGCACTCATCCCGTCGCCCCGCAATCCTGTCTGAAGTCCCTGTCGCCATGCCTGCGGGCGTCCGGTCGGACATTTCCCGGGAGGGCGTGACAAACACTGCGGTCCGGTGACACCGCACATCCGTTCTGGATGCCGCAATTTCTTGCCGCAAGCAGGGCATCAATTCATGCGTTATTTGCACCCCACGCACCGTACCGACTTGCTAGCTTTCCGCGTTGTCGAGCGGGCAGCGGGGCCAGGAATGCAACCGGCAGAGTTCAGCAGACGATCGGGGCGGCAGGCCGCCAGCGATGCGGTGCATGAATTGATGCATCATTCTCACTACCACGTACAATATTCGTGGATAGCATCGCTTCGCCTGGACAATAAGCCGGAGCTTTGATGTCAGATCAGAAAACCCTGTACGACAAGATCGTCGCCGAACATACCGTATGTAACCTAGACGAGGACGGCGACGAGGTTCTTCTGTACGTCGACCGGACTGTGCTCAACGAGTATACAAGCCCCCAGGCCTTTACAGGCATCCGGGAGGCGGGACGGTCGGTCTGGCACCCCCAGTCCGCACTTGGTGTCGTCGATCACGTCAACTCGACCCGCGCCGACCGGGGCGCGCTGACCGAGACGGAACTGGACGTTCAGTCGGCCTATTTCGCCAAGAACTGTGCCGATTTCGGCATCGAGCTGTTCGATCTCTTCCACCGGCAGCAGGGCATCGAGCATGTCGTGATGCCGGAGCTCGGGCTGGTCCTGCCGGGCCTCGTCATGGCCGCCGGCGACAGCCACACGACAACCTATGGCGCGTTCGGCGCCCTGGGGTTCGGTATCGGCACCTCGGACATCGAACACCTTCTGGCGACGCAGACACTGACCTACCGCCGCCTGCGCAATATGCGCATCCGTATCGACGGCGCACTGCCTCTTGGCGTCACGGCCAAGGACCTGATCATGCACGTGATCCGCGAAATCGGCGCATCCGGCGCCACCGGGTTTGCGGTGGAATTCGCCGGGTCCGCCGTTCGCGGCCTGTCGATGGAAGGGCGAATGACGGTCTGCAACATGGCCGTCGAATGCGGCGCACGCGGCGCACTGATCGCGCCCGACGAGCGCACATTCGACTTCGTGACCGGCAAGCCCCGCTCGCCAACCGGCCAGGATCTGCGCGATGCCCTGAAAGCCTGGTCCCGCCTTCGCTCCGATCCGGAGGCCGTATTCGACCGGCAGGTCGATATCGCGGCCGCCTCCATCGCGCCCATGGTGTCCTGGGGCACCAGCCCGGACCAGGCCGCGCCCGTTTGCGCGTCAATTCCCGATCCGGACGAGGAGACCGATCCGGCCCGCCGCCGCGATGCGGTGCGGGCGCTCGAGTACATGGGCCTCCAGCCGGGAACGGCGCTCGCCTCCGTGAAGATCGACCGCGCCTTCATCGGCTCGTGCACCAACGCGCGCATCGAGGACTTGCGCGCCGCGGCGCAAGTCCTGAAGGGCCGCCGGGTCGCGCCGGGCGTGCAAGCCATCATCGTCCCCGGCTCGAGCCAGGTCCGCAGGGAAGCCGAACAGGAAGGGCTCGACCGGATCTTCCTGGATGCCGGCTTCGAATGGCGGCAGTCGGGGTGTTCGATGTGCCTGGCCATGAATGACGATGTGGTCCCGGCCGGCGAACGCTGCGCATCGAGCACCAACCGCAATTTCGAAGGCCGCCAGGGCGCCGGCAGCCGCACCCATCTGATGAGCCCGGCCATGGTCGCTGCAGCTGCGGTCACGGGACATCTGTGCGACGTCCGGGAATTGGAGACTAGCCATGCGGTTTGAACCCTTCACCCGGTGCACGGCCCAGATCGCGGCCCTGCCGGCAGCCAATATCGACACCGACGTCATCATGCCGAAAGTCTTCCTGAAGGGGATCGACCGGGAGGGCCTGGACGCCGGCGTGTTTCACGATCTCCGCTTCCGCGAGGATGGCACACCCGATCCCGACTTCGTGCTCAACCAGTCCCCGTGGAACGAGGCCCGCTTCCTGGTCACGGGCGAGAATTTCGGCTGCGGATCCAGCCGGGAACATGCTGTATGGGGGCTGGTGCAACTGGGCATCCGGGCCATCATGGCGCCGTCCTTTGCCGGAATCTTTTTCGACAATTGTGCGCGGAACGGCCTTCTGGCCATCGAGCTGGACGCGGCATCCGTCGAACAGCTCACCCTGTCCGCCCAGGCCGGAGACCATGTCACGGTCGATCTGGAGAAACAGACGATCGACACGCCTTCAGCCACCTTGAATTTTTCGATCAGCGAACAGCGCAAGACCATGCTCCTCCACGGCCTCGACGCGGTCGGCGTCACGCTTCAGCGCCGGGACAGCATTGCCGCTTTCGAAGCAGAATATTTCGCCCGAAACACCTGGTTGAAAGAAGGACCGGAGACCGCCCGATGAAGCCCGCCCCCCGTAAGGTCGTCGTCACGCAGAAATTCTTCGACGACGACGCCATCGCCTATCTGAAATCGCAGGACTGCGAGGTCGAGATTGCAACCCTCCCTGAGAATACGGGCGAAGGGCAATTGTCTCCTGCGCAGATCGAAACCCTGCTCGACGGCGCCGGCGGCTGGATCGTCGGTCATGCGCAGATCACCCGCGACGTCCTCGAACGGCTGCCGGAACTGGCCATCATTTCCCGGCGCGGCGTGGGCTATGAGAAGGTCGACACCGGAGCGGCCACGGATCTGGGCAAGGTCGTCACGATTGCGGCGGGCGGGAATGACGCCTCGGTGGCAGACCAGGTGATCGGCATGATGATCTCCGTCGGCCGGCGTTTCGGCGAGGCCCACAATGCCATGCTGGACGGCCGCTGGAACATCCTGGTGGGGACGGAACTCTACCGGAGGACGGTCGGCATTATCGGCTTCGGGCGGATCGGCCGGTCCCTCGCCAAACGGCTGACGGGTTTCGAGGCCGACATCCTGGTCGACACGCCGCGGCTGGCGCAGGACGATATCGATACGTACGGCCTGCAGCACACCGACTTCGACACGATCCTCGAGCGCTGCGACTACATTTCCATCCATGCGCCGCTCAATGCGGACACACGGCATTTGTTCAATGCCGACGTCTTCGCGCGCATGAAGCCGAATGCCATACTGATCAACACTGCACGCGGCGGCCTGGTCAACGACACCCACCTGCTCGAGGCCTTGCAGTCGAAGCAGATTCTGGGCGCCGGCCTGGATGTCTTCGAGAGCGAAGGCGACCCGTCGTTCCTGCCCGTGACCAACGCCCTTCTCGCCCAGCCGAACGTTATCGCCGCGCCGCATGCCGGCGCATCGACGGAAGAAGCGCTGAAGCGGACGAACATGATCGCCGCACAATGCGTGGTGGACGTGCTCAACGGCGACGCGCCGCCGCCGCAATGCGTCGTCGCAGACGGGCGGCCTGAGCACGTCTAGCTTCGCCGGGCGGACGGCCGATACCCGGCATGCCCGGCGGATCACGCGTCTGGTCTGAACCACCGGGCGGCGACCCGTCCGAGCAGCGGCGCAATCGCGACGACCAGAACGAGCCGGGCAACCTGGATCGAAATGATAAGCGACAGATCCGTCTCCACACTCGCCGCGGTCAGCACGACGACATCCAGCCCTCCGGGGTTCAGGGCCATGTAGGCCGTCAGGTAGTCCACACCGGCCATGCGGGCGAGCAATAGCGCCAGCACCGCGCACAAAAGGATCGCCAGAGCGATGCATATGAGCATTCGAGGCACGTAGCGCACGCTGGCCGCAATGGCCTGCCGGGAAAAGCCCAGCCCAACATACCAGCCTGCGATGCAGAAGGCCGCGGCGGAGAGAAACGGCGGCACGTCGAGCGCCACGAGCCCGCTAGCCTGGACGGCGATACCGCTGATCATGGCGACAAAGATGGCCAGCATCGCGGCCCCGAGGCGCCAGGCGATCAGCATGGACAGCGCAATGATCGCCGCAACGATCGCCACCCCCACCGGATCGACGGGCGCCAGCCAGGGCGTTCCGGCAGCCCCGGGCAACGCCAGTCCGGGGTCGCCCGCTCTCGGCGTACCGAAGACCAGCCCCAGCGAGATCACGGCCATCATGGCGAAGACCAGTCGCAGATAGTGGAACAGGGCCACCAGACGACGATCGCCGCCATGGCTGTCCGACAGCAGCACCATGGCCGAGGCGCCGCCCGGCGACAGCCCCCACAGGCCGGCCGTCCCGGGGAACCAGCGCCGATAGGTGGCCAGAAGCCCCAGCAGGAACATCCCCCCGATCACAAGCAGGTTCATGCCCAGGACAAGTGGCCAGCGCGGCAGGAGCATAGCAAGGATATCCGGCGACAGGGCGCCGGCGACCAGCGTTCCCAGAACGGTCTGGGCGAACATGGGCGACCAGCGCGGCAAAACGAGCCCGGGACGGTGGAATGCGACGACCACGCCGGACATCATCGGCCCGAGCATCAAAGCGCCCGGAATGCCGGCGATCCGCATGACCAGCGTCACCGTCAGGGTCAGCCCGCACAAAACGGTCCAGGGTCGGGACGCGATCACCCTGTCCATGATTATGCGGGAAAGCGCACGGACCGGACGGCGTCGGACCGCCGTTTCCCGGGCGCTTTCCTGGGTCTGGTCGCAGCGAGGGCCATGCGTCGCCTTGCCTTTCCGGAGGCCGTGGACGGGGAATAGCATTCCCCTCGGGACTAGCGGCGCCGGGTCGCCGGAACCAGCGGCCGTCGCGATTGAAATCATGCAAATTTTGCATTCCCGCCCGCGCCGCGCGGGCGCTTTTCCAATCATCAGAGACAGTTATCGAAAGCCGCTTCGGCCAACACGGGTAGCACCGCTACGGCGTGGCAACACAAGACCGTTGCAGGCCTTTGCACATCGGCGATACTTGCCACATGGATTCCAAATGGCTTGAAGATTTCCTCACCCTGATCGACAGCGGCGGTTTTTCCCGTGCAGCCGATAAGCGAACGATCAGCCAGCCGACCTTCAGCCGGCGCATCCGGTCGCTGGAAGAATGGGTCGGCGCGACGCTTGTGGATCGCAGCACCCATACGATGCGGCTCACACCGGCCGGGGAGCGTTTCCGGCTTGTTGCCGAAGCCACGCTCCGGCGGCTCGAACTGGGGCGCGAGGAGGCGCGGGCCATCGCCCGGACCTCGCAGGAAACCTTGCGGTTCGCATCCACACACGTGCTCTCGCTGACCTTCTTTCCGTCCTGGCTGCGCCAGCTGGAGTCCAATGAACCCTCCAGCGCGACCGTGGAGCTCACGGCCGACCACATGGTCGCCTGCGAGCAGCTGATGATCGACGGCACAGCCCAATTCCTGCTGTGCCATCACCATGAAGCCGCCCCGACCCGGCTGACGTCGGACTTCCGGTCGATCCGGCTGGGCGAGGATGTGTTGCTGCCCGTCATGTCTCCGCAGCTGGCGGACAGCTGCGATGTGCCGGCGGCGCCGCAGCTCGCCTTTGCGCCGGAATCGGGGATGGGCCGGATCCTGTCCGCAGCCTGGGCCGCGGAGGGGCGCAAACCACCCTCGCGGCCGACATTCACCTCGCACCTGGCCAGCGTGCTCACCGCCATGGCGCGGGATGGCCGCGGCGTGGCCTGGACGGCCCTCAGCCTGGTGAAGGACGACCTCGACTCCGGACGCCTTGTCAGGGCCGGCGGGGCCGGAGACGAGACACCGATCGAGATTCGTCTGTGGCGCCCGAAAGCGCGGCAGGCGCCGGCGGCCGAGCAATTGTGGAGCAAGGCAGTCAAACACCACCAGGACGACAACACCTGACCCGGACCCGCAAAGAAAAAGCCAGTGACCGGAAGGTCACTGGCGAGGCGTGCGGGAGGGTACCGCAATCTGTTCGGGCCGACCGGTGAGGCGGCGCGCCGTCAATCCTCGTTGAACAAAGCTTCCGGATCCCGTGTCCCCGGAGGTCCCGGCGGCTGCAGCGCGGCGCAGCTGGAGGACGGATCCTCGCCGGCGAGACGGGCGCGCGCGAACGCGAAGGCATCGCCCAGCGAGCGGTGCATGACGCCGTCATGCCCCATGCCGTCATAGACCTGCCAGGTGACGTCATTGCCCGATGCACAGAGCGCCGATGCCACGGCATACTGGCGCATCGGCGTGATCGTTTCATCCGCCTGGCCGGTGGCCAGCATCAGCGGAAACCCGATCGGGACGAGCGGCAGGTCGGTCGTCGGAATGCGCAGCGCGTCGAGCCGTTCCGGCGCAATGGTGAGGAGATCCAGCGGGGACGCCACGCCCAGCTCCTGCGCGCGGATGACGATGTCGCGCGTGCACGCCCGCCGGGCGATATCGAGCAGTTCGAGCCCGTCTGGGCTCAGGATGTCTTCTATGCCGGGGCCGTCATCACGCAATCCGCCGGTTGCGAAAGCCAGAAACATGACGCTCGACCGGCGCGGAGGCAGCGAGACCGGGCCATCCGGATAGGTACTGTTCGGCGCGGTAACCACAGCGCCGAGAATGTCGAGGTCGGGCGCGTACGCCGCCGCCAGCGTGGCGGCTCCCAGAGCCGCGCCGCCGCCCTGGGACTGGCCACCGATAAAGGCCTCGCCCGAAAGAAGGTCGGGCCGGGCCCGATGGGCCGCCCGGATGGAATCGAGGACCGAACGCCCCTCTGCCTGCCATTGGGAATAGGGGTGCGGCCCCGGGCCGCCGAGCCCCTGATAGTCGGTCGCGACCACAGCAAATCCCTGTTCCAGCCACCGGTTCATGTAGGAGGCGTCGCGATCGCGAAATCCGGTCCAGGACGGGGCGCACGCATCGGAAATCCCCAGCGTGCCGTGAGCCCAGGCCAGCAGCGGCCAGCCTCCGGCCGGCGGCGTGCCCTCGGGCAGGAACAGCGTTCCGCTGACCGCGACCTGGCCGGCATTCCAGCGCCAATCCGTCGAGCTGTAGAGAAGACGCACGGCCTCTGCCGCGTCCGGCATTTCCGGCTGCAGCTCCACAATCTCCTGGCGCAGCAGCACACCCGGCGTATCGGGCATGTCGCCTGGCCAGCGATAAAAGGGGGACAGGTCGAGATCTCCCGCCTCGGCACCGACAGGCAGCTGCGCATCGCTGACCGCCACCGGAACCAGCGCACTACAAGCCGCTACGACGGCACACGATGCGAAGCCGGCCAGGACAGATGCCATGCGGCGCGGTGAGCATATTCCCATGATCTCCCCCGAAATTGCTGCTTTCTGCATGGCGCGGGGTGTCGCGGAAGCGGTTTGATCGCATCACCCATCGCGCATTTTTATAGCATAATCTATCGATAAGACGCGTCGGCGCATCAATCCATGCATTTCATGACGAGTGAAATCTGATCTATATTGCTATATGTTTTGCCATAAAACACGCGAACTCGGTCCTGCCCCTGTAACGCGACACAAACAGTATTATACTACAATCTCCACCTTCACTGAGACACAACACCCCTGACGCGCCAACACAATACGGCCAGACGGGCAACACTCCGGGCACACGAACGTGACACAGACACCCCATCGCCCCGCCAACGACACTCCGGCCAACACCCGTGTCGAACACATTATCCGGTCGATCCGGGATGCGGTTCGCGAAGGCCATCTGGTCCAGGGACAACGACTGGTGGTCGCCGAGATCAGCCGGGAATTCGGAACCAGCGCCGGCCCCGTCCGCGAAGCCATTCGCCGCCTGGCGGGGGAAGGCCTTCTGGAGTTTGCGCCGCACCGGGGCGCCACCGTGCGGCGTTTCACCGAGCGCCAGATCCGGGAAATCTTCCAGGTCCGTGAAGCGGTGGAAGGGCATGCTGCGCGCCTCGCCGCGGAGAATATCCACCGCGGCGATTTTGGCGAACGGCTGACGGCCTGCCTGGACGCACTCAAAGCCAGTGTCGACGACAGCACGGCGCACACCCGGCTCAAACAGGACTTCCACGACCTCCTGCACGAATTCGGCGGCAATGCGACATTGCAGGAAACGGCCGACCGCCTGACCTCGCCGCTGTACCGGCTTCGGGTCAACGCCCTGACCGGTCCGCAACGCGCTCGCGAGTCCCTGCGCGAGCACGAGGCAATCGTCGACGCCATCCTTGCCGGCGAAGGCACACGGGCCGAACAGCTGATGCGGGCCCACCTGCACAATGGTGCCAGCGCCGTCGTCCAGGCCCTCGCCGAAGAAACCCCCAACCAACCTCAGACCCGATCCAAAAGGAAAGGCCGCGCGCATGCTTGATGCCCCGGTAAAAATCATTGTGCCTGTCGGCTCGCTTGGCGCCGGAGTGCGCGAGGCGGAACTGGCCTACGGCATCTCGTCAGGCGCCTCGGCCATCGCGACGGATGCCGGCTCGACCGACAGCGGCGCCGCCTATCTGGCGCTGGGCATGTCGAAGAATAATCGTGGCTCGGTGAAGCGCGACCTGCGCCTCCTGATGACGGCCGCCAAAGACGCCGGCATCCCGCTCATCGTGGGTACGTGCGGACAGGCCGGCGGCGACCGGAATGTCGACTGGACGCGCGATATCGTGCGCGAGGTCGCCGACGAGATCGGATACCGGCCACGCATTGCCGTCCTCTATTCCGAGCAGGACAAGAACGATCTGAAGCGGCGCAATGCCCAAGGCCATATCCAGCCCCTGCCTCCGCTCGGCGCGCTCGCCGACGACACGATTGACGCCTGCGACCACATCGTCGCGGCCATGGGCGCCGAGCCCTACATCGAGGCGTTGGAGAGCGGTGCGGACATCATTCTGGGCGGCCGCACTACGGACACCGCGGTGATCGCCAGCTATGCCTTGATGAAGGGCGCGCCGGCCGGACCGGCTTGGCATGCCGCGAAGATCTCCGAATGCGGCGCGCAATGCGCGGCCGAGCCCACCAATGGCTCCGGCGTGCTGATCTCGATCGACAATGACGGCTTCAGCGTCGAACCCCTCACCCAGGGCAATCACTGCACGCCGCACAGCGTGTCGGCGCACATGCTGTACGAGAACAGCGACCCATTCCGCCTGATCGAACCCGGCGGCGTGCTGGACGTGACCGATGCGGTGTACGAGCAGGCCGACGCGCGCACGGTGCGGGTCACCGGCTCGCGGTGGGAAACCCGTCCCTACACGATGAAGCTCGAAGGCGCCGGCACGGCAGGCTACCAGACCGTCATGCTGATCGGCATTCAGGACCCGGAGGTTCTGGGCCGGCTCGACGCATTCCACGACAAGATGCTCGCCGCGCTCTACGAGCGCGTGCGCTCCACGATGGGACTGTCCGACGACGACTTCCATATCTCGCTGCGCATCTATGGCTGGAACGCCGTGA
>Ga0207849_100582_pt1:0-5000 | contig 10814 bp, 6 predicted proteins | sample TtaePargueraPR_12_FD_187277 | JGI IMG/M metagenome (GOLD analysis project Ga0207849, IMG submission 187277) | Aerobic enrichment media microbial communities from Bioluminiscent Bay, La Parguera, Puerto Rico - Tt and P2 (4) (SPAdes) | ecosystem: Environmental > Aquatic > Marine >...
CGCGATGTTCCCATACCCGGCGCACCAGATCGCTGGTGACACCGACATAGGGAATGCCGCGCGGCTTGTTCGCCATGATGTAGACCCACGCCCTCATAACAGTATGGAGAGCGCTCATGTACCGCCGGGTCAAGCCCGGTGGTGACAGCGGAGGGTAGAGGCTGTCTTTGGATAAACTTATCCACGTCCTAATAACCTCCATTACACTCCCCTCACCGCCCTGCACAGAGCGTGGTCGCGACGAACGGTTAGCAGGAGGTTGGTCAGGGAAAGTGGTCCCCGGTTTTCCGGTTCGACCAACCGACCACCAACCAAGGCGGGATCGGGTCCATCGGAAGTCGTTCCGGTGGAGGCTGAGAGACGGTGACCTCGTGTCCCCTCCGGTGGCAACATTGGATCAAGTGGGACCAGCTTACACGCCCCTGCCAAAAATCCCGGTCGCATGGAGCGCAGTGCGTTTCATATAAAAATAGAAATCGGACGAAGCGTTCTGCGCTCCATGCCGCTTGTTTGTTGCATCAACCCGAACGCCGCGGCCGGAGGGCGCTTGGTGGTGGGCCCATGAACGATAGCGTTTCAACCGACGCGCTGACCATTTTCATTGACGATCATTTCGCCGTCTTCCTTGTAGAGCGGGCCCGGCGGCATCTTGTCCATGAGATGAAGGACGGTTTCGCTGGGGCGGCAGAGTTTGACGCCTTTGGGTGAGCAGACGATCGGCCGGTTGACCAGAACCGGATGCGCCAGCATTGCGTCCAGCAAGGCGTCGTCGCTTACTGCCGGGTCGAGCAGGCCGAGCTCTTCTGCCGGAGATTTGGTTGTGCGTAGCGCCGCGCGCGGGGTCAGATCTGCAGCAGCAAACAGGCCCAGAAGCTGCGGGCGCGTCCAGCCTTCATCGAGATAGTGGATGATTGTCGGCGCATAGCCTGCCGCGGTGATGATGTCGACGACGTTGCGCGAGGTGCCGCAAGCGGGATTGTGATAGATGACGATGCTCATGCCTTCGCCCTTTCGGTTTGTTCAGATGCGCTGAAGAGCCATCCGGCCAGCAGGACGGCGAGTGCGGCGCCGGCCAGTTGCGCCACGATGAACCAGGGCATATCGAGGGGATTGATGCCGGAGAATGTGTCGGTGAAGGCACGGGCGATCGCAACCGCCGGGTTGGCGAATGAGGTTGATGCGGTGAACCAGTAGGCCGAGGTGATGTAAAGACCCACAAGCCAGGGCACGGCGCTGGCCTGAAAGCGCACCCCGGCAAAGATTGTGGTCACGAGACCAAAGGTGGCGATGATTTCGGCGAACCACTGGCCGGCGCCGGTGCGCTGGGTTTGCGAAAACTGAATGAGACTGAGATCGAACATGGCATGGGCGGCCATCATGCCCACAAGGCCGCCGGCGATCTGGGCGACGATATAAGGCAAAACTTCGCGGGCCTTGTGCTCGCCGCGCAAAAGAAACGCGAAAGTCACTGCCGGATTGAAATGCGCGCCGGAGATGGGTCCGAATATGGTAATCAGCACCACGAGGATAGCGCCGGTGGGCAGTGTGTTGCCAAGCAGGGCCAGGGCGACATCGTCGGTCAGCCGTTCGGCCATTATGCCCGAGCCAATAACGGCGCCAACCAGAAAGGCCGTCCCAAGGCATTCCGCGGCCAGGCGGCGGGGAAGATCGTATGTCATGCGTTTTTTGTTCCTGAGGTTTTGGTGTCCGGTGTGCAGCCGATTTGCGCAATGACGGGATCACACAGTTCAGGCCGTCCGCCGCAGCAATCCTCCATAAGGAAGGCAAGCAGGCCCTGGATGCCGTCCAAATCGGCGAAGTAGCGAATGGCGCGTCCCTCGCGCTCACTGCGGATCAGGCCGGCAGCGTGAAGGATAGAGAGATTGGCAGACATGGTGTTCTGCCTCACGTTCAGCGCAGTGCCGATTTCTCCGGCGAGCATTCCCGCTGCGCCGGTGCGCACCAGAAGGCGAAAGACATCCAGCCGGGTCGGTTGGCTGAGGGCGGAGAATGCTGAGAGGGACTGATTCATATCCATATATCGAGAATAGATGATATATAGAGGAGCGGCAAGACAGGTTTCGGGTTCTATCCCGAAATTTTATGCGGCAGCCTTGCGGTCTGAATATGTGTCCAGAAACGCCTGGAAGTCTTTGAACGGCAGGGGACGGGAAATATAGTAGCCCTGCGCTAACGCCACGCTTTTCGAGGCTTTGAGGGACGCAAGCCGGTTGGCGGTTTCCACGCCTTCCACGACCAGTGTCTGTCTGGTCTTGCCGACCATCTCGATGGCGCTTGAGAGCATGGCGTCCATCAGGGATCCTTCCGGGGCGAGGCCGAATGAGCGGTCGAGTTTGACGCCCTGGGTGCCAAGTCCGGCAAGGTACTGGATGGACGAATAACCTTCGCCGAAATCGTCAATATAGGTCTGAATGCCCGCAGCCTCGAGGCGCTGGATGGTCTTGTGGGTGGACTCAATCGGCAGCGCGTCACTTTCAATCAGTTCGATAACAACCGTGAAGCGTTTCCGGTCGGCCAGAAAATCTTCAAACAGATCGAGCATGGCGCTGGCTTCAAAGGTGTTGGGGAAGATATTGAAATGCACGCGCAATGGCTGGTTGCCCGGCGGTAACCGGCTCAATTCCGCATAGGCTTTGTTGACGAGGTGCCGGGTGAACTCCAGATGCAATTGCCGCGATTCAACGACCGGCAGGAATCTGTCAGGATAGATCAGCGAGCCATCGACATCCTGCCAGCGGGCCAGCACTTCAACGGCATCAATCGTATCGTCCTCGATGGTCAGCAGTGGCTGGTAGTGGCACACAACCGTCTCCAGCGACAGGCGGCGTTGAAAACGCACCGGAAGGGACCACTGACGGCTCATAATCTTGTTGACGCAAATGACGACACCGGTGGCGACGATCGCCACTGCGGCAATGGCAAAGAAGAGAAGCGGATTGCGATAACTGAAGATCAAGCTGACCGGCGTCGACACAACGACACAAGTTGCACCAGCCGGATCGCAGGCTTGTTCAAACAGGATGAGTTCGTCTTGCATCTCAGGCGACAGCACAAGGCTGTTGTAGAGCCCGCGCATACCGCTCCGGTGCCAGATTGTATTGTCAGCAGAGACAAAGACAGTTTCGAAATTCAGCCATGCCGGCATTTCTCGTGTGGACGCAGGGCCCGGTGAGATCATGGCAAAATTGCCTCTGCGCACCAGGGTGCCCCGCATGCCCGGAAAACCGATCAGGCCCAAATCAAGCGCAAACCAGACATCAACCCCGGTTTTCGAGCGGGCATCCGGTATGCCCAGAGAAACCGGTGTCGGTAAAACGCCATGCGTTACGCTACACAGGATATTGTCATTGTTGACATACATAAACTCATGAATGCCGTCGGGCAGAAAGGCGACTTCACGCAGCCAGCCAAGAAATGTTTGCGAACAGATCGCCCCGCGCTGCTCATTCTCAAGAATGCTGAAGGCTTTTGATATCTGCGTGTTGGATTCATTGAACGCTTCGAGCTGTAGGGAAACCTCGTCGCGCAGGCTGTTCTGCAAGACAATGATGCCAATACCGAAAACCGCAAACAGCCCGAAAGCAAATGAAACCAGAAACAAAGCCGTATTGGTTATGCTTCTATGTTGTCTGAGCGCATGCAGAACGCGATACAAATCCATCAGTACTTACCTCTCTTGGGCGGCGAGTATCCGGATAACTACTGAAATTACAGTAAAGCCGCGTTTATCGGTGTATTAAGTATCAACCGCAGCTTCGCGCTTGCGTCAGGCGCGAAAAGCAACTAGAACATAAAGAGAACAAGCTGGGAGCCAGAGCGCGCTTGATGCAGGGAATGGGCATGCCGGAAAAACTCAAAATCGACTATGTCGAATTCAATACAACCGATATCAGCGCCAGCAAGGATTTTGCGGCCAAAGCTTTCGGGTGGTCATATATAGATTATGGCCCCGGCTATGCTGACATTCAGGGCGCAGGTCTGGGCGGTGGGTTCGATGCTGAGATCGCTGGCGAACGCAGGCCGCCGCTTGTGGTGCTCAAGGCCAACAATCTTGAAGCCGCTCTCGTACATATCGAAGCCTCGGGCGGGCATGTCACCAAGCCGATCTTTTCATTTCCCGGCGGGCGGCGATTTCATTTTAGAGAGCCGGGTGGCAATGAGCTGGCGGTGTGGAGTGAACTTTGAGCCGACTCGTGTCGGAAGTGCCAGAATAGCAGTCGAACGGTGCAGAGACGTTATTCGGCGCTGGCGACCGTCAAAGGCGTCGGATCGCGTTCCATCAGGTCGTTGATCTGTGCGATGGTCTTGTCGAATCGGTTCTGATATTGCGCGGGCAAGGACTTGTCGCGCGGCAGCTTGATCGATAGCGGATCGACAGGATTGCCATTGATGCGGATTTCGAAGTGCAAATGGTTGCCGGTGGACACACCGGTCGTGCCCACATATCCGATTATCTGTCCCTGACGAACGCGTACGCCAGGCGCCATGCCGTCTGCGATACGGCTCATGTGGCCATATCGGGTTTCATAGCCGTTGACATGCTTGAGTTCCACGAAACGTCCATAGCCCGAGACCCACTGGGCCCGGTCGACTACGCCATCACCCGATGCGTAGATCGGCGTACCGCGTGGGGCGGCGAGATCGACACCGCTATGCAGTTTGTAGCTTTTATATACAGGGTGGCGGCGATAGCCGAAACGCGAACGCAGATTGCCGCCGCCTTCAAGCGGCCGACGCATCAGGAAGCGTTTGCCGGTCTGACCGTTTGAATCATAATAGTCGACGACACCATCATCGGTGCGGAAGCGATAGAGTTCGCGCGTCGTCGCTCCCAATTCGAGCCCCACATAGAGCAGTTCCTGGTGGCCTTCGCTGTCAGCGGGTGTTTGCAAAATTTCAATCGAGTCGCCAACCGAGATGCGTTTGTTGAGTTCCAGGTCAAAGGCAAACATAGCCAGAATCCGCTCGGTGATGTTGTC
>Ga0207849_100597_pt1 | contig 10434 bp, 9 predicted proteins | sample TtaePargueraPR_12_FD_187277 | JGI IMG/M metagenome (GOLD analysis project Ga0207849, IMG submission 187277) | Aerobic enrichment media microbial communities from Bioluminiscent Bay, La Parguera, Puerto Rico - Tt and P2 (4) (SPAdes) | ecosystem: Environmental > Aquatic > Marine > Unclassified ...
GGTCTTATTTGAATTTGGTAAAAGACAATCCAAGACTTCACATTCCTGTTTTTGGAAATGGTGATATCGACACCCCGGAAAGAGCTGCTGAGTATAAAGCAAAATACAATGTGGATGGCATGATGATCGGAAGAGCATCAATTGGATACCCTTGGATTTTCAATGAGATCAAACATTACTTGGCCACTGGTGAAAAATTAGCAGCTCCCACATTGGATGAAAGAATCGCTGTCGCCAAAAAGCATTTGGACTTTTCAGTAGAATGGAAAGGTGAAAAATTGGGAATTTTGGAAATGAGGAGGCATTACACCAATTATTTCAGAGGCATGCCCAACTTCAAACAATATCGAACTGAAATGGTCACCTCAGACACTTATGATGAGGTTTGTGCAATCTTGGATCAAGTCGCCAAGGTTTATGCAGACTATGAATTTTCCGTTTAATCAATTGAATATTAGATTTTTTTCAAATTAATCGTCCCGATCCTGATATATATTGGGATCAGGACGATCAGCCTGACCAAGGATGTTTTTTTAAGACAGACACCTCTTTTTTAATGGGAATCTAAATTGGATTTGCTTTTTTTGCTTACGAATTCAATAAGCATCTGAATGTCTACTGGCAACTCCGAAAACACCGCAAAAAACTGGGCTTATCTGGGCATCCTAGCATTGGTTTGGGGCAGCTCATTTATCTTAATAAAAAGAGGCCTTGTTATTTTTTCTCCCGGTGAAGTGGGCGCTTATCGAGTGGTAGCTGCTGCTACTTTTCTTCTTCCTTTATCCCTTCCACGTGTTCGTCACCTGAATGCTACTCAAATCCAAAACCTGATTTTAGTTGGATTGGTTGGGAGTTTTATTCCTGCATTTCTTTTTGCAAAAGCTCAAACTCAACTTTCCAGTTCATTGACAAGTGTTTTAAATGCTTTGACACCGCTGTTTGTGGTTTTGGTAGGGTGGATTTTCTTTGGCTCTAGAATTACAAGACAGAATCTGATTGGTTTGGGAATTGCCTTTTTGGGAGTGATTTTCCTGGTTATGGCCAAAGAGGGCGTAGGATTTGGCGCTTTTTCCGACATCAATGCATACGCTTTCTTTGTGATCCTTGCCTGTACCTGTTATGGATTCAATCTCAACTTGATCAAATTTCGATTTGTCGAGTTGAAACCCATTGAAATTACCGCTATCTCTCTTTTAATGGTTTTGCCAGTGGCTCTTATTTATCTGATGATGGGTACGCAGTTTTCATACAAACTTGCCAACATCGATGGGGCATGGAAAGCCTTTGGCTATATCACCTTGTTAGGAATAATGGGGACATCACTAGCCCTGATTCTATTTAATATGCTGGTCAAGACTGCCAGTCCTGTATTCGCCAGTTCTGTGACTTATTTGATCCCAATTGTAGCCATCATGTGGGGAGTTTGGGATGGTGAAGTCCTTCTTTGGGGACATTATTTAGGTTTTGCAGCCGTGATTTTTGGAGTCTGGGTAGGGAATCGGAAAAAATAACTACTCCTTCCCATAATTCTTAAGTTCCTTTTTGGTCATTTCACGTGTAATCACTTCCTCTGGAAATACCACTTCAAAAGGACCATAATTTTCCAATAGGACTGACTCTCCTTTTATTGCAAAATTTACTGGGATGATCTTATTCTTGATTAATCCTTCCTCATTTTTCACCACCTCCATCACCGCCATTCTTACATGTTTTCCTCCTTGATAATTATCTCCTGCAGAGGTTGCCAAAACATCACCTGGGAATACTTCTTGTCCCAATTGCACCTGTTGGGAACCTGATTTCAAAACCATGATTTTGGTAACCTTACCGTCCACATGGTAAATCTCAATAAAATTCTCTGAACGGGTGAAATCCAAATTTTCACTTGATTTATCATTACCCATACTCAAACCTGCAACAATACCCTTTCGAGGCGCAACTATTTCAACCTCTTCATCAAAATGAAAGGCAATACCCACGTACTCATCATTGTGTTCTTTGGGTTGCAGGCGATTTTCCAGATGGGTCATGGGTACGGATTTTACCGTAGTCCCTTCCTTTACTGGGACCAAGTAAATCGGTTCTACCTTTGTTTTACCGTAAATATTCCCCTTCACAAAAGTGTATTTATAAGAATAATTGGTTCTTTGGTTGGACTGCAGCGGTTTAAGTGTTGTTAATCTACCATTTCCTGGATTGGCTATGGCTATCACTCTTGTACCGCCCGTAGTAGAAAGATTCAATAAAACAGGGAACTCCAATAAAACAGTGTAGGTCATGTCACTACTATTGACATAATTCAAAGTAACCACACCCTTATCATCCCTTTCGGAGGTTACCTCGATTTGGGAAAAAGCTGAGAAAGAAAAAGTCAACAATAAAAAGCTAACGAAATATTTCATAATAGATGGTATTAAGGATGAAAACTAAACGCATCTTATAACTTTTCAAACCTTTTAATGGAATTAAAAATCTTTCATCCTTTCTCTCCAAGCAAATGCAAGCATTGGAAGCTGCTGATAGCTGTTGATTCCTGCTTTCACGCCTTGGGATTTTAGAAAAATATCATTGGTTTTCTGGCTCAATTCAATGGATATAGGCTTATACTTATTATTGATTTCCTGAATTGCCCTGATGTCATTTTTGATCCCTTGATCTAGCGTTTTTACCCATTCTTTATATTTATCAGGTGCCATTTTATAATAATCCCTAACCTGATACATGAGCAGTCTCAGGTGACCTGAGTACCGCAAAAGTGGGTCCGGAGAGTTGGTGGTAATTACCCAAGCAATAAAATTCGCTTCTCCTTCATTGGTTACCCCATAGCTATGCGCCATTTCATGAGCCACTGTGAAAGGCTGTTCCAATGGATGCAATGAAGGGTCAATATAGCTTTCACCTGTGTATGGAAAATAAATTCCCAATATCCCCATTTTTCTCATGAATCCCGGAGGTGGGAATAATTTGGTTCTAGGTTTTCCTGTAAAATTCAAACCCAACATATCCAAATTATCTCCTATGTTGCCTCGAACTACCCTTTCCAAATCTGGATAGGAAATAATCCCTTCAATCGCTGAAGTATCATTTGTAATCTGATACCTAGACTGTGTCGCCAATCTTTGAGTAATACGTATCTCCAACTCTACTTGCTCCAAATTTAAAGCTTTGGGGGTCAATAAAAGTTGTTTGAAAATCGGGGTTCGCTGATAATTAAATCCCCATAAGACCAAAAAAAAGAAAACTAAAGCACCTAAAGCATTTAGTAGCGATCTAAAGGAAAAAAGTGCTTTTGCTTTCCACCCTTCTTTTTTCAGAAATCTTTTGAGAAATATTCCCAAAAGAATAAGGACGGAAAGTATAAACAAATAAACGCTGGGGAATGGCAGATACCCCAGCGTTTTATCAATCACATTCCGAATTACCGGAAAGAATTTTCTAGAATAGATTTCATCTGTTGCTTCCGGGTTATGAGCAGCGATCCATCGAATACCTAAAGCGATTAAGCCTAATAATGCCCAGGACCAATCTCTCTTACCCATAAAACAACTATCAAATACCTTCTGCCTCTACTTCCTTCACATCATCAGGAAGCATACGGGTAAGCAAGTTTTGAATTCCGGCTTTCAAAGTGATCGTACTGGAAGGACATCCAGAACAAGAACCCTGAAGCAATACTTTTACAACACCATCTTTGAATGAATGGAACACTATTGCTCCTCCATCTTGCTCCACAGCTGGTCTGATGTATTCATCTAAAATCCCTTTGATCTTCTTGACCACTTCAGAATCATTTTCATCAAATAAAGGATCTTTGTCCAATACTACCTGAACTGGTTTTTTCCCAGCTTCTAAATAGTCTTTGATATGATCTCTAATGATATGCTGAATTTCTGGCCATTCCACATCTTCAGACTTGGTTACGGTCACAAAGTTGGAAGCTATAAATACGCGTTGAACAGCCGCAAAATTGAATAATTCTTTTGCCAAAGGGCTATTTTCAGTGCTTTTCTCATCTGGATAGTCAAAGCTAAGACCATCTTCGACCAGCATGAAATTGGCCACAAATTTCAAAGAGTTCGGATTCGGATTTGCCTCCATGTAGAGGTGAACCGGTTTAGCTTGTGCTTTTAGCATAAGTCTTTCGTGTTTTTTTGAAATAAACCCTTTGCAGGGGGATTAGTTCCTACAAAGGTAATTTTCCTGAGGGAAATTATTTCATAGGCTCCCCAGTAGCTGCATACCAGATGCCTCCAGCTAGGTGTTTAAGGAAGTCAGCATCTTGATAAGCTGACTCTACGTGGCCTAATGCAGTATAGAAAACTCTGCCGCCGTCAAATTCATGATACCAAGCCATTGGGTGATTATCACCATTTCCTTTGGCAGGCTTATAAGTACTCTCATCAGCTTTGATCAATACTTTGATATCAGGATTGATCTCTCTGAATTCATACAACTCATCGTACCACAGCCAGTTTTTAGGCAAATGCCAGGTAGCTGGATGATTTTGATTCACTACTTCCAATCTCAAAGTTTGCTGTGCCGGGTGAGTCAAAAAGTAAGCGCCGATCATTTTATTATACCAAGGCCATTCGTATTCAGTGTCAGTCGCAGAGTGAATTCCTACCACTCCTTTTCCACTTTGTACGAATTTTTGAAAAGCAGCTTTTTGTTCTGCATTGAAGATGGTTCCTGTAGTAGAAGCCAAGATTACCACATCGTATTTCTCAAGATTTTCATCTGTAAAAGCTCCGGCATCTTCGGTCACATATACTCCAAAACCTTGGGTTTTCCCCAAGTTTTTCAAAGCCACTACGGCATCAGGAATTGATTGATGTCTAAATCCAGCAGTTTTACTAAATACAAGGGCTCGAAATTGCTGAGCACTCGCCACGAAGCTTAGGCAGAAAAATACTGCAATTGCTGAAAGGAATATTTTCAGTTTCATAGGTTTTGGGTTGATTTTGTGAAGATTCGAAAATACAAAAACCTCAGGCTTAAAGCCTATTTTTTTTACAATTGGCGGAATGTGTTTTTACTGGTCAAACCACCAATGGGGAGTATCGTTTGAACTGGAAGGAAATTCACTACACCGGAGACAAGTTTTAGGATAATCATCTATCGGCCTAGCAGGATCATAGGTACAAGGAGGCTCAATGACAAAAGAAACATCACTTGGCACAGTGTATATCCTACTTTGAGAAACTCTGGCCACCTCAAAATATCCCAAAACTACTTCTTCTGGAAAATGTACACTGAATACGTTGCCTTTGATTGGGGCTGGAGGAGAGTCAAAAACTGAACCTGAATTATTCACCAATTCTCGAACTTTTCTCCAATATTCAAAAGACTCTTTGGAGGTACTTACCTGTCGGACATTGAAATAATGTCTGCTCAGAAAAGATTCATCCACTTTCCTCTCTGCGACCAACTGAGTATTGCTTCTTGGTTCCGAATCCACGTTCTCTCCGTTAAAAAGTGTAATTCTCTCCGGGTCGGGAAAACCAAAAACATAGCAATCCGGAGGTGGATTATTAAAAGGGTTTGGGAAAAAAGTCAAATCCCAATAATAGGCTTCATCCACGTCCCATCTTAAATAATAAGGTTCATCTGAATCAGGCAGCTTACTATCCGAATAGATAGAGACGAAAGCAGTTTCTGGAGATCCTTTGAATTCTCCTCTCTGGAATACATACCTCAATTCATCCTCACCAACAGTATCCGGCATTTTTTGAGGATCCGTTCGATATTCATTCCCGCTGACTAGAATTTCCAAATGGTAATAAACCTCATCTTCCAATTTATAAGACCGATCCAATTTGTACTTCCCGTCTTCGGACATATTCATCAGGACCTTCTCATCCCTCTCATTTACCAAGTAAACCATAGCAGAAGTCACAGGCCGAGGAAGATCGTTTATCACATAAAATTGCCCAGTGTAAACAGGCGCTCGATCGGCAGAGGTAGTTTCTGAAAGGAAAACATATTGATCCTCATCCAGATTGCTGATTTGGCCAGAGACGATCAATTTAGCTTCTCCTTTATCAAGCGGAAAGGAGATTTGATCCACACAGGAATTGAATGAAAGCAGTACCAAAACAAGAGAGAAAAGAGATTTCAACCTATTCATCTGCACCTCCTCCAAATTGAATACTGTATGAAATAGAAGGAAATACGGCTCCCAAAATTGATAATCTATAAGGTCTCAACTGACTGGTATCTCCGTCCTTTTGCCAAAAAACAGAATAAGCATTTCGCCTTCCAAGAAGGTTATAAATGGAGAGATTCAGGCTATCTCCTTTTTTAGAAAAAACTTTCTCAAGCGTATAAGAAACATCCACCCGGAAATAATCTGGAATTCGATACTGATTCCTGTCGCTATATTCTGGGATCACCAAACCATTGATGATATAATTAGCATTGACAGCATTGACTGGACGGCCTGTTGAATAATTGACGCTGAGATTGAATAATCCCCGAGGATACATTTTTCGGCTAAGAATAAAATTCACTTCATGCGGCTTATCATAATTACTCGGGTACCATTCACCCCGATTGATTTGAGTTTCCTCATATTCTCCCAGACTTCTGAAAAATGATCTGGAATAAGTATAGGCCAACCAGCCTGTTATCACTCCCAGATTCTTTTTGACCAAAAATTCAGCCCCATAAGCTTTTCCCTCCCCGAAAACCAATTCGGTTTCCATATGTTGGTTTAAGAAAACCTGAGCAAAATCCCTGTATTCGACCTGATTTTGCACTTTTCGATAAAAACCATCGATAGAGAACTCCCATTTGTTATCCTTGGAGTTTCGAAAGAAACCCATTGAAAAATTATCGGATTTCTGTGGCTGAATGTAAGGTGTACTCAATTGCCAAAGATCAATCGGCGTCGGACCGAAGGTATTGCTTATCGATTGAATGTATTGATATAGCCTGGCGTAACTAAGCTTCATAGAAGCATTTGCAGTTAAATTTTGGCGGATCGCTAATCGAGGTTCTAAACCTGAATAAGCTTGGATTGAACTCTTTTCATAAACAGTTTCTCCGGTGATATTTTCTTCCAAGATTGGAGCAGAAGATTGATATTGGAATACAGTATCAGGCCCTAGTTGATTGTAGGCAGAATACCTCAGTCCTGCTACTAAACCAGTATTTTCGGAAATATCCCATTCCAAACTGCTGAAAATAGCGGCTTCAAATCCTCTTTCCTTTTCTATTTTCTCTGAATTGATATTGGATTCAGAATTGTAAGGACTGAGGATTTCCGGCTGCCCTCTGTAATTCACCATTTCCAATCCAGATGTGATCGAAACAACTTCATTTGCCCAAGTAGCACTTAGCTTGCCTTGTTGATATCTCATTCCATTATCCACTCTGGCAGCATCCAAGCCTTCAGGATCAAAAAAAGCATTGTCAAAATCTCCGTCAGCCAGCAAAGCAACAACGGACCATTTTTCTCCAATAATTCCTTTATATCTCAAAGAACTGACCCGATTAGACCAATCGTAGCCAAACTCATTAGAGAATTTGAAATAATCTCCCGTCATCAAAGTATTGAACTCTATATAATGCCCTTGAGCGAGATTCCAATTCAACCCCAAATAAGCGTCATGAAAGTTCAATTTAGAGTTTTGAAGATCGTAGTCTCTTGCCTGTTTCAGAAGCCAATTGGTATTGGAAACCCTAGCCCCGAAAATCAAACTGAGCTTATCTTTTTTCAATGGTCCCTCAATAAGAAGCTTTCCATTGGAAGTACCGACTCCAACCGCTCCTTTCCAATTATTCATGTCTCCTGGCCGCATTAAAATATTCAATGCTGACCCTGCTCTCCCACCAAAGTTTGCCGGAAGATTCCCTTTATACAGACTGAAAGTCTCTGTTACATCAGTATTAAAAGCAGAAAGAAAGCCCAAAGCATGATTGGAACTCAACACGATTGCCTCGTTCATCATCAATAGATTTTGGTCTGTTTTCGCGCCACGGACATTGATTCCTGAGGTTCCCTCTCCGACTGTACTTACACCAGGCAATAATTGGAGTCCTTTGAAAATATCTGCCTCTCCCAGAAATGCAGGAATAGCTTTTAGCTCTTGAGCTGTGAGTTTTGTCAGTCCGGTGATAGGGTTTCTGACATTCCGATCTGGCTGATCAGACATCACCACGACACCTTCCAGTTCGAAACTTTTCTCCTTCATGGTAATGTCCACCACCCCATTATCGAAAAGAATAACTTCAGTAAAAACCGGGATTCGAGAAGAATGACGAAAAGTAACTTTATGAATTCCCGGCTGGATTTTGATAAAGTATGTCCCAAATTTATCTGTATTGACACCCGAATAAAATCCATCCACATGGAGTCCAACCCCCTCAATTCCTTGCTTAGATTCTGGGTCCAAAACCTTTCCCGTCAAAACATAATTTTCCAGATGGGCTGTTTCCTTTTTTCCAAATTCAAAAACCAATGAATCTACCTGGGAAAAAGAAACATTCACCAAGAAAAACCAAAGTATAAAAAATAGGATTGAGGGTTTATTCATTGATGCTTAAAATACATCAAATTGACTAAACCTTTCTAAAAATGAATTAAAAGATCATTTCTTAATCCAAAGAAGCAATCAATTCTCTCATAACATTAGCCATGATAGGTTCGGCCACAGCAGCTGCAGCCAATACTTCCTGAATTGTAATTCTTTTGATTTTCCCCTCCACTCCCAAATCTGTGATTGCTGAAATCCCAAAAACTTCCAATCCTGCCTGATTTGCAACGATTACCTCAGGAACTGTGCTCATTCCTACCGCATCAGCACCGATGGTTCTCAAATATTTGTACTCTGCAGGAGTTTCCAAATTTGGACCTTGCACACCGGCATAGACACCAGTATGAAGTTTTACTCCCAATTTTTCACCTATTGATAAAGCCCTTTCTATCAGTTTTTTTGAATAAGCCTCACTCATATCCGGGAATCGAGGCCCAAACTCTTCTGGATTATGCCCTCTCAGTGGATTTTCGGGAAACAAGTCAATATGATCTGCTATAATCATCACATCTCCTACTTCTTGCGCTGGATTCAATCCACCCGAAGCATTGGACACAAAAAGCCTTGAACCCCCCAATGCCTTCATTACACGAACTGGAAATGTAACCTGCTTCATGCTATAGCCCTCGTAGTAATGAAATCTTCCTTTCATGGCTACCACCTTTTTCCCGGCCAAAGTTCCAAAAATTAATTTTCCGGAATGGCTTTCCACTGTTGAAATTGGGAAATGGGGTATTTCAGCATAATCAACTTCCAATTCAACTTCGATCTGATCACCTAATTTTCCCAAACCAGTACCGAGAATGATTAAATTCTGAGGATTATCAGGATAAAGGTTCTTAAGAAATTGAGCAGCTTCAGCGATTTGAGATTGATAATTCATAGGAAAAGTGATTTGAAGCAAAGATATTAATATTGCCCTTTCAAAGAACTTTAATTCAGGATAGCTTTCAATTCATTAAAAATGATCAAGATCATAGTCGGTACAAATCGTAAAAATTCAGTTTCCAAAACCATTGCAGAACTCTATCAGGAAATTTTAAAGTCCAAAGGAACCGAATCTGAAATTTTGGAATTGGAAGACTTGCCGTCAGATTTTATCGATACAGCCTTGTATGAAAACAATGGACAAAATGAAGCTTACAATGCTTTTCATGATCGCATTGAAGAAGGAAAAAAGTTTGTTTTCATCGTTCCAGAATACAATGGATCTTTCCCAGGAATCTTGAAAACCTTCATAGACGGGATGAACTATCCCAATACCTTTAAAAACAAAAAAGCCGCACTAGTCGGCCTTTCTTCTGGAATCGGTGGGGGTGGCATCGCTTTGAGCCACCTCACCGATATATTCCATTACCTAGGGATGCATGTCCTTGCTCTAAAGCCGAAACTGGCCAAAATAGAGCAGAATATGTCAGATAACCTGCTCACCAACAGGTTGTATTTGGAACTTCTGCATTCCCAGGCTGAGATGTTGCTTGACTTTTAGGACTTAGTCCACGTTGTCATGCAAGAACCTATTGTTACCTAGGATCTCGTTATCATCAGAGACATTGAACTTGCTGATGTTGTTTTCTGAGCTATGCTCAGGCTCATTCAAAGTCACGTTTTTTCTCAAGTAAGCAGGAACTTCCATTTTTTCCTTTAACTCTTCTGGAGTCGGATTGAACGAACGGTTTCCTTTAAGCTTTTCAAATCTCTCATGAGCTCTTTGAATTGCTTTCTGCTTCATTTGCTCGTAGTAATCATTGGCATAAACCGGCTTTGCGGGCTCTGCTTCCACTTTTGCTTCAGGAGCTTTCACTTCTTCAGGCTCTTCTTCGTACAAATCATGTACGATTTTCTCTTGCTGAACTGGCTTCACTTCAGGTTTTCTCTCTTCTGATTTTCCAAAATC
>Ga0207849_100602_pt1 | contig 10365 bp, 5 predicted proteins | sample TtaePargueraPR_12_FD_187277 | JGI IMG/M metagenome (GOLD analysis project Ga0207849, IMG submission 187277) | Aerobic enrichment media microbial communities from Bioluminiscent Bay, La Parguera, Puerto Rico - Tt and P2 (4) (SPAdes) | ecosystem: Environmental > Aquatic > Marine > Unclassified ...
CGGGCCGCCGCGACAAGCTCGTCCTCGGGACGGTTCTCGCCGACGACATGTCGCAGCGCCGAGGTGAAGCGGGCCACCTCGAAGACGGCGACGCGGCCGGAATAGCCGGTGTCGGAACAGCGGGCGCAACCGCGCGCCTCACGCCATTGCGGCCGGTCGACACTGGCGGGCAGATCGGCACCGGCGCGGCGCGCCTCGTCCAGCCGGGCCTTGCCCTGGGCGATGGCCTCCTCGCCGGCGGGCACGGAACAGTGCTCGCACAGGCGGCGCACCAGGCGCTGACCCATCAGGCCGCGCAGGGAGGCGGAGATCAGGAAGGGCTCGACGCCCAGATCCACGAGGCGTTCCACGGCGGCGAGCGAGGTATTGGTGTGCAGGGTGGAGAAGACCAGGTGGCCGGTGAGCGCCGCCTGGATGGCGATGCCGGCGGTCTCGCCATCGCGGATCTCGCCGATCATGATGACGTCCGGGTCCTGGCGCAGGATGGCGCGCAGGCCGCGTGCGAAGGTGTAGCCGATGTCCGAACGCGCCTGGACCTGGGTGACCCCGTCCATGTCGTACTCGACCGGATCCTCGATCGTGATGATCTTGCGCTGGCCGTCATTGACCAGTTCCAGGCCGCGATAGAGCGTGGTCGACTTGCCCGAACCGGTCGGACCGGTCACCAGGATGACGCCGTTTCGCTCCTCCAGCAGCGCCTGGAAGGTCTGCATGGACCGCTCTTCCAGGCCCAGCCCTTCCAGCGAGGGCAGACTCTGCTGCTTGCGCAGGAGGCGCAGCACGATGCTCTCGCCCCAGGCGCCGGGCAGGCTGGAGACGCGCAGGTCGATGTCCTGGCCGGCAAAACGCACGGACTGGCGCCCGTCCTGGGGCAGGCGGCGTTCGGCGATATCCATGCCGGACAGCAGTTTCACCCGCGAGGCCACCGCGTCGAAGCGCGAGCGGGGCAGCGTGTTCATGGTGCGCAGCACGCCGTCGATGCGGAAACGGATCTGCACATGGGTCTCGAAAGGCTCGATATGGATGTCCGAGGCGCCCTGGCGCAGCGCGTCCTCGAACATGCCGTTCACCAGATCGATCACCGGCGCTTCCTCGGCCATCTCCCGCAGGCGCGAGAGATCGTCGGCATCGTCCGCGCTCATGGCACGGCCGGAAGAGCGCAGCGACGCCAGCGCACCGTCGAGCAGACGGGTCGGGCCGAGCCAGACGGTGAGCGGACCGGAATGGGCCCGCTCGATCGCCTCGATCACCGGCGGATCGAGCGGTGCGCGGGCAAAGACGTTCAGCGGGGTGTCCGGCGGCGGGGCGGTGTAGCTTTCGGAGGCGTAGGGATCGTCACCGGCCCCGTCCTCGCCCATCAGCGGGTCGGCCATATCGGTGGCGGGCGACGCCGGCCGCGCCGTGTCCTCATCGGACGGCGCGAACCAGATCACCGCATCGTGCTGGAGCAGAAAGTCAGGCGCCAGACCCACCGCTTCCACGCAGCGGCGATACGCGGAGGGATCCTCGGGCAGGTCGGTCGGGCCCAGGATGGGCAGGTCGAGCTGGCGCGCCAGTGCCGCCAGCAGCACGTCCTCGGACAGCGCCCCGACGCGCAACAGCGCCTGGCCGAACAGCCCGCCCACGCGCGACTGGAATTTCGCCGCCGCCTCGACGTCGTCGGCCGCGACGACACCGTCATCGAGCAAGATTTCACCAATGCGTCGTGTATCCATGAACGCGTCTTCCCACGCCACTCGCGACCAATGCGCCGAACCTAGACGAGAACGCCAGGCAGCAATAGTGGGCCGGGCAGAGGGTTCTGGCATTTGCTCACCGCCCGAAAGGCCTTCATTTCCCAGCATGGCCGCGCTGGCCCCTTCGGCTCTCACGATCGGGGTCACGCCATTTTCCCGGACTCAGGGCGGTGACTTTTGGGCGTGCGGTGGCTGCGGGATTACGCTACCACTGGACCGGTATGCGCATATGGGACGATGGGAAGTTCACGTCATGACAATGATTCTCGAGCAGGCCAGCAAAGCCGATCCGAAAAGCTTCCTGATGAAGGCCCAGCGTCACGCGGCCGCGGGCGATGCCGCCAAGGCCTTTGCCGCCTGCCGGCTACTGGCACATGTCAGCCCGAGGCATGCCGAAGCCAATTACAACATGGCGGCTATCCTTCTGCAGCGGAACAATCCGATCGGGGCCCTGGGATATGCGATCAATGCGTGGGAGGCCGAACAGGGAAACCCGCTCTATCGGCTGGCCCTGGCAACGGCGCTGCGGAGCCTGTCGGCGTTCGATACGGCACGTACGATCCTCGCCCCGATCAAGGGCAAGACCGGCCTGGGACCCAATGCCGACCAGATCCGGACCGATATGGCGGCGGCCCAGGCGAAGGGGGCCAAAACCCTCAAACCCGTTCCCGTCGATCTGGCGCGCGTTGAACAGGCGGCCATCGAGTGGGGGCTGGAAACGACGCAGTTCCGCGACCTCGTACTCGCGATGATCCTGGACAATCGCGAGGAGGTCGGCCTCTGGCAAAACCTGACAAGCCACCTCGTGAGGACCAAGAAGTATGCGGGTGCCGAAGGCGCCGCCCGGCGCGCGCTGGCCCTGGCCCCCGAAAACGGGGATATTCACGCCGCGCTCGCATTCGTCCACGAATCCATGGGCGAAAGCCGGTTTGCCGGCGAAATCTTCCAGCGCGCGCAGGATCAGCTGGAGCCCACGACAAAACTGGTGCACCAGCATGTCGGCTTCCTGATCAGGCTCGGCAAGCATCGCTGGAAGGATGCCGAAGCCCTCGCCGATCGATACTCCGATATGATGCACTCCGGGGCCGCACAGCTTGTGACCTATGCCCAGGCCAAGGACCTCGCCGGCAAGTATGACGAGTCTTTCGCGCTCATGGAAGAAGCGCTGGAAAAGGTCGATTCCGACACGACGATATATCTCTCGATCGTACACTTTTTCCTCCAGCAGGACGCCATCGGCAAGGCACGCGAAGCCGCCGAACTGGCGCTGGAGCGCCAGGGCGAAGATCCTGCCATCCTCGGAAACCTGGTTCTTGTCGCTGACGCTGAAGGCAATTCTGAAGAGGTCATCCGGCTTCTGGGACTGCTCGAGAACAAGCAGCTGAGTCCCGATATGGCCGCGCGGTGCCAGTTCGCTGCGGGCGCGGCCTACGGCAAGGTGAAGGATTACGAGAAATCGCTTGAGGCGTACACGGCCGCAAACCTGCTTCGCAGACGCATCAACAACGCCGACTACAAATACAAGCCTGACAACTTCATCAAGAATTGCGACCTGACCGAAGCCGCTTTCAAGCGCAGCAAGCCCGACCAGTGGACCAGTGTGGAGACTATTCGCGGTTTTCCGCGTCATGCCTTCATCTATGGCCTGCCCCGGTCGGGAACGACACTGCTCGACACATTGCTGCGGTCCCATCCCGAGACGACCCTGCTGGAGGAGGAGCCCGTCCTCAACCAGTCGCTGACCCAGTTCATGAAACAGCACAAGAACGGCTGGGACGCATTCGGCACAATCTCGCAATCGGACGCCGACAAGCTTCAGAAGAACTATCGTGACGGGATGAACGCCCTCATGGGCCGCCACGCGGGCCCCGAAGACTATGTCATCGACCGCAATCCGCTGAACACGTCCATCATGGGCGCCGCTTACCGCTTCTTCCCCGACTCGCGGCATGTCTTCATCGCCCGTCATCCGCTCGATGTCGTCCTGAGCGGCTTCATGCAGGATTTCGCCCTGAGCGACCCGATGGCGAACTATCTCGACCTCGAGCGCGCGGCCATGTTCTACGATGCCAATATGCGCGCCTTCGATGCCGTCCGTCAGGCCACCGATCTGGACATCCACATCATGCGCTATGAGGACCTGATCGCGGATACGGAAGGGGAGATGCGGCGCCTTCTGGAACATCTCGATCTGCCATGGACGGACAGCGTCGTCGATAACCAGGCGTCGGCGGCCGGCCGCGAACGCATCCGGACCGCCAGCCATGCGCAGGTCCGCAAACCGATCTACAAGAGCGCGCGTTATCGCTGGAAGAATTACCGTTTCGGGCTCGATCAGCATATCCCGATGCTGGAGCGCTGGATCGACTATTTCGGATACGAGAGCTGATACACCGGCTCGCAGGAGAACCGGTGCGCCGGTGGTCCTGAAGAGGCGTCAAGCCCAGAAGACGGGAAGACTCCTGACCGTCGCATGAGGCTCGTCAGCCTGCGACGAGACGGCTTCACACCCCCTCATCCTTGCTGCGCCCCTTGCTGAGGCGTGCACGCCGTCGTGCGGCGGCCGCCCTGTTGATGCGCGGAAACACCCTTTCCTTCGGCACTGTCCTTTGCCGGCCCCGCCAGCAATGCCCGAGACGGTTCATACAGTCCGCTCGCCCAGAGGCATTGACGCACCGCAGAGGCATTGACGCACCGGCGCGTGAACGCCGAGACCGCGCCGGCCGTCGCGCCATCCGGCAAACAAAAAGGGCGGCTCGAAGAGCCGCCCTTTTCCAGTCCATTGATGCAGCGAGATTAGTTGCTGCCGCCCAGGCCGTCGTTGGCCTGCGGCGCCGTCGGCGCATTGCTGTCGCCGTCGTCGTTTTCGTTGCCGAAGTCGGTCAGCGTACCATTCGTGCCAACCAGCAGACGACGGATAACGGCACCGCCGAGAGCGCTGTCGTGCAGTGCGATCTGCACGTCCGCGCGGCCGAACGCACCGCCAACAGCCGAAGCGATATCGCTGTTGGTCAGGATCACTTCGCCATTGTTCGGCGTCGACAGGGTGATGTCATATTCACCATCCATGTCGTTCGTCGAGTTGGTGAGGATGACCGAGGCCGACGGCGCGGTCGCGCCGAGACCCGTGATGCGGAACACCGAACGGGTCGCCGCAAAGCTGTCACCGGTCCACTCGAAGAGACCCGACTGAACGCCTTCACGACGGATCCGGCCGATGAAGAAGGACGGGATCGAGGTGTCGCTGAGGCCCGAAGCGGTATCCCAGGAGACGGAACCCGAGCAGAACACGTCCTGCGCACGGATCGGTGCGGCATCGGCACCGGTCAGCGGCGACAAGACGAGCGTGCCGGAAGTAGAAGCGGCCAGACCGGTCGCGGCGAAGGTGACCGGGTTGGACGCTTCGTCCGTTGCCGCATTGGCGAACCCACCGAAGGAGTGACCGTCCTGTTCCAGGCCCGTGACATTGTCAAAGGTGCAGAACAGAGCAGCATCGTCCATGTCGCCATCGACGACAGCCGAACCGTCAGCCAGCAGCACGCTGGCAGCGGCCGCAACTTGGGCAGCGCCGAGCGTGGAGTCGGAGAAGGTCGTGAAGCTGGCGCCGGTGGCCACGGTCGCCGTGCCGGTGGCCGTGGAGAAAGCCAGAGCCGAAGCCTGGTCGATCAGGGCTTCGTCGGTCGCGCCGTTGTTCGACGAGGATTCCCAGGTGTCCGTGGCGATCACGTTGCCGTTGGACGCACGCGTCAGGGTCATGGAGACGCTGACATCGGTGCCGTCGAGGATGACCGGGAAGGCGAAGACGAAGTTTTCGTCACCATTGAGCGCGGACTGAGCCTCGTCGCAGACCTGCAGGTCGGCGATACGGAAGGTCACCGTGTTCTGGCCGGCCGCACCGTCGGAATCGACGGACAGCAGAGCGTCGGTGCACGAAGCAGCGCCGGACGCAGGCTCGATATCGTCGTCGTCGAGGCTACGGTCCAGGACGCCACCGCTGAAGGTGACTTCCAGCAGACCTTCGACGTTCGCGCCGGTCGCCCACTGGGTGCCGGTCGCCGCGCCGACGTCGAATTCGAGCGGGACGGTCACACCGTCGAGGTCGAGTTCCGAAGCGAAGACGAGATTGCCCGTACCGAACGGCGCGCCGGACAGGTCCGGAGCGTCCGTCGGCCCCTGGTAGATCTCGATCTGGGCCGAAGCCGCCCCGCCCATAAGGGCAGCCGCAGCAACACCAGCAAGAAGCTTGTTCATTTTCATCTCTGGGTTCCCCCATCTAGTACATTAAAGCCATGGCTGTTCAGCGCCTATGGCTGCAAGGAAGACAGGCACGCCCGAATTACGCCCGGAACACACCTGTCGAGACGCCCCCTCAGTTCATAAGAGCGCCGAACAGGGTGGAGTTAAGTCAGCGGGGAAGCGAAGGTCAAGCACAAAGTTGGGTGGGAACTGGTCAAGAGAGGCTTAATCGGGGCAATTGTCGAGCGGGTTGTCACATTAGCGCAACGCTCTTACTGGAAAGAGGAATTCGGAGAGGGTGCATGGGATATGAATTGCCCGTGCCGGTCGAATGGGGCGGGACTGTGGCAAGCATCCGGCGGGGTCTGCATCGCCCCTCTCGAGGGGGTTGCGAGGCATGGACGCGCCCGGCGGGACCGGACCTAGGATTGCATGCGCGATCGCGATACGCCTGACAGCAGGTAGGCACCCGCCGCAGGATGACAGGGCCGGGCCGATGGCGTAATGGGGGCGCAGCTGTCCGACGCACCCATCCGGAACCCGCCATGTCCCAGACCGACGACTTCCTCGCCCCCCTGCCCCTGGCCGGCGCCTTCACCCTGAAGCCGCGCCGTTTCGGCGACGAGAGGGGCTGGTTCTGCGAGCACTGGAATGCCCGGCGGCTGAAGGAGGCCAGCGGGCTGGATATCGCCTTCGTGCAGGACAATCTGTCCTTCTCGGCCAAGGCCGGCACGCTGCGCGGGCTTCACTACCAGGCGCCGCCGCGCGCGCAGGGCAAGCTGGTCTCCACGATCACCGGCACGGTGACCGATGTCATCGTCGACGCGCGCAAGGGCTCGCCGACCTATGGCCGGCATGCGGCCGTGGAGCTGTCCGGGGAGAACGGGGTGCAACTCTGGGTGCCGCCGGGCTTCCTGCACGGCTTCGTCACCCGCACCGACAATGTGCGCATGCTCTACAAGGTGACCGACTATTATTCCGCCGAGCACGACGGCTCGATCGCCTGGGACGATCCGGATCTGGGCATCGACTGGGGCGTGCGCGATCCGGTGCTGTCTGATAAGGACGCAAGTGCGCCGCGGCTGGGCGAGCGCGGCACGATCTTTCCTGAAGGGTGGGAATAGGACAATGAGCAAACGCGTACTGGTCACCGGCGGCTCCGGCTTCATCGGATCCGCGCTCTGCCTGCGCCTGGTGGCGGAAGGCTGGACCGTCTTCAATCTGGACGCGCTGACCTATGCCGCCGCGCCGGCCTCCCTGGCCGCGCTGGAGGGGGATGACCGCTACGCGCTCATCCATGCCGATATCCGCGATGGCGAGGCGGTGAAGGCCGCCTTCGAAAAGGCCCGCCCGGACGCCGTGATGCACCTGGCCGCGGAGAGCCATGTCGACCGCTCGATCACGGGTGCGGGTATTTTCGTCGACACCAACGTCATCGGCACCTTCACACTGCTGGAAGCCGCGCGGGCCTGGCGCGACGGGCTGTCCGGCGAGGCCGCCGACGCCTTCCGCTTCCTGCACGTCTCCACCGACGAGGTGTTCGGCTCGCTCGGCGCGGAGGGGCTGTTTTCCGAGGACACCGCCTACGACCCGTCCTCGCCCTATTCCTCGTCCAAGGCCGCGTCGGACCACCTCGCCCGCGCCTGGGGCCGCACCTACGGGCTCAACGTGCTGGTCTCCAACTGCTCGAACAATTACGGGCCGCGGCAATTCCCCGAAAAGCTCATCCCGCTGATGATCCTCAACGCGCTGGCGGGCAAGGACCTGCCGGTCTATGGCGACGGTTCGAACGTGCGCGACTGGCTCTTCGTGGAAGACCATGCCCGCGCCCTTCAGGACATCGTCGAGCGCGGCCGGCCCGGCGAGACCTATTGCATCGGCGGCAATGCGGAGCGCAACAATCTCGATGTCGTGCACGCGATCTGCGACATCGTCGACGATCGCCGGCCCACGGGCACCGCGCGCCGCGAGCTGATCCGGTTCGTCACCGACCGCCCGGGCCACGACGCACGTTACGCCATCGATTCGAGCAAGCTGCAGCGCGAACTGGGCTGGACGCCCTCGCTGGACTTCGAGACCGGGCTGGCCGGCACGATCGACTGGTATCTGGCGAACGAGGACTGGTGGCGCCCGATCCAGGAGGGCGTCTACCGCCAGGAACGCCTCGGCCTGCCGGCATGAGCGATGACGCCGCCATCGGGATCGCCAGCGGCGGGGAGGACATCCGCCCGGTCCTGGTGATCGGCGAAAGCGGCCAGCTGGCCCGCGCGCTGGTCGAAGCCGGCGGGGATGACGTCGTCGCCGCCGGGCGCGCGCGCTTCGACGCGCTGACCGGCCAGGCCGGCGCCCTGTTCGACGAAATCGCTCCGCGCGCCGTGGTGAACGCCTCGGCCTTTACCGACGTCAACGGCGCGGAAACCCAGCGCGATGCGGCCATGGCGCTCAACCGCGACGCGGTGGCGCGCATGGGCGAGGCCGCGGCCGAGCGCGACCTGCCCTTCTTCCACATCTCCACGGATTATGTGTTCGACGGCAAGGCGGGCGGGCCGATCGGCGAGAACGCCACGACCCGGCCGCTCAACGTCTATGGCGAAAGCAAGCTGGCCGGCGAACAGGCGCTCGCCGAGGCGCATCCCGACGCGGTGACGCTGCGCGTGGCCTGGCTGTTCGACAGTGAGGGCGGCTCCTTCCTGAAGGCCATCCTGGGACGGCTGGAGGCGGGCCAGCCGGTGCGCATCGTCGCCGACCAGCACTCCGCACCCACCTATGCCGCAGACCTGGCCCGGGCGCTGCTGGCACTCTCGCGGGAACGCCCCTCCGCGGCGGAGGGCTCGGCCGGGATCTTCCACTATTGCGGCGGCCCCTATGCCAGCTGGGTCGACTTCGCCCACGCCGCCGTGGCGCTGGCCGGCGACCATCTGCCCGAACCGGCCGACATCACCGCCATCGCATCCAGCGACTGGCCCCAACCCGCCGAGCGCCCGCTGGACACACGGCTGGACGCCTCGCGCCTTCAGCGGGTCTGGAAGATCGGTCCCGGCGACTGGCAGGCCGGCCTGCGCGCGGTCATCGACGCGCGCTACGGCTAGAGCTTCTGGTCGAACTCGCCGACTTCCGGGAAACCGGCCAGCACGCCCTCGATCTCCGCGAAGATCGCAGCGACATCCTCTCTGGAATCCGGGCTCTCGATCACCACGACCAGGTTGGGCGTGTTCGACGACGCCCGCACCAGCCCCCAGGCGCCATCCTCAAGGGTGAAGCGCACGCCGTTGACCGTGTTGATGTCGGCGATGGGACGGCCGGCAATGCTCTTGCCGTCGCTCTTCATGCCCTCGAAGACCGCCACGATCCGATCGACGACGTCATATTTCTTCTCGTCGTCGCAGGCCGGCGACATGGTGGGCGAACCGTAGCTGACCGGAAGGGCCCGGCGCAGATCGGCCATCGACTTGTCCGGGTTGCGGTCGAGCATCTGCAGCACGGCGCGTGCGGCCACCAGGCCGTCATCATAGCCGCGGCCGATGGGCGGCTGCAGGAAGAAGTGGCCGGACTTCTCGAAACCGGCCAGCGCACCGAGCTCCTTCGAGCGGCGCTTGATGTAGGAGTGGCCGGTCTTGAAATAATCGGTCTTGCAGCCGTGTTCGGTCAGGATCGGATCGATGGAGAAGAGACCGGTCGATTTCACGTCCACCACAAAGGTGGAGCCCGGATGCAGCGGCGCCAGGTCGCGCGCCAGCATCAGGCCGATCTTGTCGGCGAAGATCTCCTCCCCCTCATTGTCGATCACGCCGCAGCGGTCGCCATCCCCGTCGAAGCCCAGCCCGACATCGGCGCCATGCTCGAGCACCGCATCGCGCATGGCGTGCAGCATCTTCATGTCTTCCGGATTGGGATTGTAGCGCGGGAAGGAGTGGTCGAGTTCGCAATCCATCTCGATCACCTCGGCACCCATGGCGCGCAGGGCCTGGGGCGCGAACGCGCCGGCCGTGCCATTGCCGCAGGCGGCGACGACCTTGAGCGGACGGCTCAGCGAGACGCCCTCGGCGACATCGGCGAGATAGCGCTCGGCCACGCCGGCCTGGCGGACATAGCCGCCGCCGGACTTCGTCTGCCCCTGCCCGCTCAGCACGATCTCGCGCAACCGGCTCATCTCGTCGGGCCCGAAGGTGAGCGGGCGCTGGGCGCCCATCTTCACACCGGTCCAGCCATTGGAGTTGTGGCTCGCCGTAACCATGGCAACGCAGGGAATGTCCAGATCGAACTGGGCGAAATAGGCCACCGGCGAGAGGGCCAGGCCGATATCGTGCACCTCGACGCCCGCGGCCATCAGCCCGACTTCCAGCGCCTGTTTCACGCCCAGCGAATAGCTGCGGAAATCATGGCCGGTGACGAT
>Ga0207849_100604_pt1 | contig 10326 bp, 7 predicted proteins | sample TtaePargueraPR_12_FD_187277 | JGI IMG/M metagenome (GOLD analysis project Ga0207849, IMG submission 187277) | Aerobic enrichment media microbial communities from Bioluminiscent Bay, La Parguera, Puerto Rico - Tt and P2 (4) (SPAdes) | ecosystem: Environmental > Aquatic > Marine > Unclassified ...
TCCTGCATTTCACAGCGTGAACGATGTGTCACCGAGCCAGCCGCAATTTGACGGCTCATCGCCTGATAGGCGCCCAGCAGTAATTGTTGACCGGTCTGGCCACGGGCATAGAAAGTCCGGGAAACCTGAGCCCCACCAAAAGAACGGTTTGCCAGATAACCGGAATATTCACGGGCAAATGGCACGCCCTGCGCCACAGCCTGGTCAATGATCGAGGTACTGAGTTCAGCCAGACGAAATACATTGGACTCACGTGCCCTGAAGTCGCCACCTTTAATCGTGTCATAAAACAGCCGCCAGACACTATCACCGTCATTCTGATAATTCTTGGCGGCGTTAATCCCACCCTGTGCTGCGATACTATGGGCGCGTCGCGGGCTATCCTGAAAACAGAAGGTTTTCACCTTGTAGCCCATTTCACCCAGCGAGGCAGCCGCAGAAGCGCCGGCAAGCCCGGTACCAACGACAATGACAGTGTATTTTTTCCGGTTGGCGGGGCTCACTACGCGGGAGTTGAATTTGTGCTGTTTCCAGCGATCCTGTAATGGGCCTTTCGGCGCGTGACTATCCAGTTCAAACTCACTCATGCGGTCATCCAGATATAAAGAGGGACTGATACAAAACCGGCGGTCAAAACTACCACACCGGTGCTGATTGACAGTCTGTACATAGTCGAGCTGATGCCCAGCGTCTGTAGCACGTTAACCAGGGAGTGCAGCAGATGCATCGCCAAGATCAACAGACCAGCCAGGTAAAACAGTAACATCCACCCGGAGCTGAACCAGTTCAGCATTGCTGCCCTTACCTGAGAGGTATCTATCAGCAGGGTCTGGCCGATATGTACCAGGATAAACAGCAGCAAGAGAACAATACTGAGCGTCACCAAAGGTGCAGGGATATGCAGTTTGTCGTGCTTTTTATAAGCAACCCGGCGGGCCTGACTGTTCTTGATTCGAATTGCCACTGCTGCCCGGACATGAATGAGTAGAGCTATGAGGACTAAAGCCAGAACCGGCCAGCGAATCCAGGCCTGATTGTAGACCGCGTAGAACTGCTCAAAAGCCGGTGCAGAAAAAAAGCTGAGGTTAGTCAGCATATGGAAAATGAGGTAGACGGTCATCACACTGCCCGCTAACGTCATCGTACGTTTTCTGAGTTGCAGTAGCGTCATGTTTTAACTTTCCATATCCAGTCTGGCGTCCTTATTATCCGGTCGCGGTTTCAGATTCTCTTTCTCAATGGTGCGGATGCAACTGTTCCAGCGCAGAATGGATTCATCGTTGTGTTCCGGGCGGATTTTTTCTGCCTTTTGATAGAACTGCAGCGCTTCGATGAAGTAGTCGTAGGCAAACACACGCGCCATGCTCTGGGTCAGCATGAAGCGGGCGCGGCGTTCATGCAGCAGGCCGGTATAGTAATGCTGCTGATAACGACTTTGCAGCTTTTGAATCGCCTGTTCAATAGCCTGAACCTGAGTTTTCTTGCCGGCATGGTGCAACTGATCACTGAGGGCCAGTATATAAAGCACCAGCGCTTTTTGATTTTCCGGTTCTATATGCAGAATGTCGAGGCAGATACTTTCAGCAATTTCCGGCTCATGCAGGGAGCGATACTGACGGGCCTTATCGAGCGCAAGCTCAATAGAATCGGGGTGTATGTCGTGTAAGTCTAGCTCCATCAAATCCCTCACAAATTGCAAGTCTTATATAAGAGTTGTTTAGTTCAATCTAGACTAAAGCAAGGCAACTTTCAATAGCTCCGGATGATAAATTCACCACAAAGGCACAGGGGCCTCAGAGATCAGCCCCATTAACGGTCGCTTCTTTGATTTTTGATCGTAGAAAGTTTTCGATGAATTTTTGGTCAAAGGTTTAAGTTAGTTCTAGGTCAGTGTTTTATCCATCTAACAGCCATACGTCATTGCGAACGTCGTTAAGCAATCCATGCCATGAGTTAGAAAGCCATGCTGAGCATGCAGGCAATTCAGACCAGGCTCATCAAAGCTGGGGGCCTATCATGCAAAAATTATTTCTCAGTGACCTGTGCGTCTGTGGCTTATCCGCCATAATTGCGTTGATTGCTTACATGGTGCCAGAACCTGATTTCTGGTATCTTTTGTCGTTTTTCCCATCGCGAAAACACGGTCCCACCATGCAAAGAAAAATTCTGGTTACCAGTGCCCTTCCCTATGCCAACGGCTCCATCCACCTGGGCCACATGGTTGAGTATATTCAGACCGATATCTGGGTACGGTTTCAGAAGATGCGTGGCCACGAAGTGCATTATGTCTGCGCCGATGATGCTCACGGTACGCCAATCATGCTGCGGGCACAAAATCAGGGCATCACACCCGAACAACTGATCAGCGAGGTCAGCAAAGAGCATCAGGCCGATTTTGCCGACTTTGCGATTGGTTTCGACAACTACCACAGTACCCATAGTGACGAGAACCGTGAACTCGCCAGCCAGATCTACCTGGCCAATCGCGATGCCGGTCATATTGAAGCCCGCACTATCAGCCAGGCCTATGATCCGGAAAAAGAAATGTTCCTGCCGGATCGTTTTATCCGTGGTGAATGCCCGAAATGTGGTGCCGCCGATCAATACGGTGATAACTGTGAAGCCTGCGGTGCCACCTATGAACCGACTGAACTGAAAAATCCGGTTTCGGCGGTTTCCGGCGCCACTCCGATTACTAAAGAATCTGAGCATTATTTCTTCAAACTGGGCGACTTCGAGAAAACCCTGCGTGAATGGACTCACAGCGATCACCTGCAACCGGAGGTCACCCGCAAACTGGGCGAATGGTTCGACAGCGGCCTGCAGGACTGGGATATTTCCCGTGATGCCCCCTACTTCGGCTTTGAAATCCCAGATACCGAAAACAAGTTTTTCTACGTCTGGATGGATGCCCCAATCGGCTATCTCGCCAGCTTCAAAAATTACTGTGATCGTGAAGGTGTTAACTTTGACAGCTTTATGAAGCCCGGTACTGACACCGAAATGGTGCACTTTATCGGTAAAGACATCATCTACTTCCACGCCCTGTTCTGGCCGGCCATGCTGGAAGGTGCCGGTTTTCGCCAGCCAGACAATATTTATGCCCACGGCTTTCTGACCGTCGATGGCAAGAAGATGTCCAAATCCCGAGGCACTTTCATCAAGGCCCGCACTTACCTGGATCATCTGAATCCTGAATACCTGCGTTATTACTTCGCCGCCAAACTCGGCAGTGGTATTGATGATATCGACCTGAGCCTGGAAGACTTCCAGACACGGATCAATGCCGATCTCGTTGGTAAAGTCGTCAACATCGCCAGCCGCTGTGCAGGCTTTTTGACCAAACGTTTTGATGGCAAACTGGCTGATGAACTGAGCGAACCAGGCCTGTTCAGGGATTTCGCCAACCAGGCAGAAGCCATAGCCAAACGCTATGAAGCCCGTGAATTCGGTCAGGCCATGCGTGAGATTATGGCTTTGGCGGATCGCGCCAATGTCTACATCGACGAAATGAAACCCTGGGTACTGGCTAAAGAAGAGGGTAAGGAAAAAGAAGTCCAGGCCATTTGCACCATGGGCATCAACCTGTTCCGTGTTCTGATTACCTACCTCAAACCGGTCCTGCCAAAAACCGCAGAACAGGCTGAAGCGTTCCTTAACATTGGCCCCCTGAACTGGAGCGATGCAGAAACACCACTTCTTGGCCATGAAATCGACAAATTCAAGCCACTGATGACGCGAATCGAACAGGATAAACTCGATTCGATTCTGGAAGCTTCAAAAAAGTCTATGGCAGCAGAACAAAAACCAGCTTCATCAGAAGCAGCAAAGAAAAACACTGAGATCGAACCGATTGCCGACGAAATTCAGTTTGATGACTTTGCCAAGATCGACCTACGTGTGGCAAAAATTGTTAACGCCGAGCATGTTGAAGGCGCCGATAAATTGTTGAAGTTGACGCTGGATATAGGTCTTGGTGAAAAACAGGTGTTTGCGGGCATTAAGTCTGCTTATGCGCCGGAAGACCTGATAGGCAAACTCACCGTGATGGTGGCTAATCTGGCACCACGTAAGATGCGATTTGGGTTATCTGAAGGGATGGTTTTAGCTGCCGGGCCGGGTGGCAAGGATCTCTTTATTCTTAACCCTGATGAGGGTGCTCAGCCGGGTATGCGGGTCAAATAATCAACCACAGAGGCACAGAGAACACAGAGTTATCAGACACATCCGCAGATTACGCAGATGGGCGCAGATTATAATCAGTAAAGGCAAAGTCAGCCCACAACAGAGTTGTCATGTTGCTAGAAATTGACGTCAGTTTAGCCACTTGTAATCTATAAAAATCGGAGAAATCTGTGGATAGATATTCATTTACTCTGTACCCATACGCTTAGATCAATGTCCTATCAATTTCTCAGTGCAACAACCTGATATTCATCAGTTGATAGAAACGAGAGAGCAATGATTAACACAGCAATAAGGTGTTGCGGCTGCCCCAACATCTCAAACCTTGGTAAACATGCCATGCCCAAATTCTTTCGAAACATCTGGTAAATGGTTTAGTTTACCTTCAAACAAAAAAGCCCCGGTTGTTACACCGAGGCTCTTTCGCATCTTTCAGGTCAAATCAAAATCAATCGTGTTTGCACCCTTTGGATCTGATTTCTAAAAAACTCACTAGCTGGCTGCTGTTGATGCACCTTTGAGGTATTTGTGACATGCAGTATCAGCTTCAACAGGAGTCCATTCGATGTAGGTACCATTTTGATAAATTGGTGTAAGTTGAAAGATACAACCTTCGCTACCAAGTTCAGTTGATCCTGAGCCATCAAGTTCTATAATGCCACTAGTTAGAACATCTACTAAGGCACCATATTTAGTTTCAAGAGTACCATCTATTGCGGCATCATCAATACCATAAGGGTTCAATTCAGCTGATGTTTGACAGTTAGTAGCTAGTCCACTGTTGTTATCCATACATTCTGCAATGCCTGTCTTAATTGATGCGACCGATGAGACTGTATCAGCCCACTTAGAACGAGTGATGTAGTCTGTATATGCAGGAATTGCAATCGCCGCCAAAATACCGATAATCGCCACAACGATCATCAGTTCGATCAAGGTAAAACCTTTTTGAACTTGTTTCATTTTCTACTCCTTTAAAGAAACGCAATTAATTGCAAGATACCATAAGCAGCATTCATACCACTTATTAACATATTGATATTGTTATAACTATTTGCATAACCAAACTTAACGGATAAGAAAGTGGTCACTAGATGACAATTTTTGTCACTTTTGACAGCTCTCCCAGTAAAGCATGAACTCTTGGTTGTCGATATACATATCGCTGGCTATTTCAGCAGTTTTACAGGCTTGTTCTACATTTTTCAAATTCTGATATGATGCAATCAACATTTTGAAATTGAATTCTTTCGGCCTTTGGGAGATCTCCTCTTGTTGCCAATGATTAAAAGTTCGCATCATATCCACATTTCTTTTAATAGAACTAATTCTAAATATTTGCTGCATCCGGAAATCTTCAGCAATCTGGGTGAAATAGGGATTCATCATCGGAATTGTCAGATTAGCATTGTTGTTTGGCCTAGTAGCTAATTCAAGTTGATAGTTAGCCCAGACTGAATGACCATAAAACAATATCGCAAAAGACAGCCCCGTGTGATTGAGCAGCTTAGTAGCTTGCCCCATTGGCACTGACAAGAAGTCTTCGAAGATGGTTTTAGCTGAGTGAGATAAGGCAATAAAAACCAAAAAAAGACAGGCAAACCAGGCTGTGGCTGAGATATGAAACGGCAATTCCACCTGGTTATGAAAGGCAAAAGGAAATAACAAGGCAATCGCATATCTTGCTTTGGACCGCCAAGCCAGAATTAAAATCGTAAAAAAGCTAAGCAGAATGCCAACTGACGCTAAGATGCCACCTTCTACCTGCCAGAACAAAAGTTCGTTATGAGGATGAGTTACATACTTATCTATCAGTTCGTAATCAGGATGTCGCTGTTGGAAATCCGCTTTCTGGTATTGCCACACTGACTCGAAACTTCCCAGACCATGACCAAAAAAAGGGTTTTGTTCAACCAACTCGCCAGAAATAAGATAAATGCCTATTCTTTCGCTGGCTTTATATTCAGTGTGAATTTCAGCAGATTTATCTGCCAAGCGGCTGAAGCCGTCAGAATAAAGACTGGCTACAGCTGCCAGAACCATCGCCGACATTAACATCGCGCTATTTTTCTTATTGCGTTTTATCACCGGCCAGCAAAATGTAATCAGTAACCCTAAACCGATGACCAGTGAGAGAAAGCCGACCCTAGAACCACTACTCAAAACAATAAACGCTGACACAAATGTCGTTACAAGAATGCTGCTCTTGATTGGCGTGCTAAACCGAGCTAATGGCCGGTTAATCATATACCAGCCAATCAACACTATGGTGGCTTGAAAAGAAGCGTGAATATTGATTTGCTGAAAAACGCCGGTGGCAACATTAACGCCTTTGGCTGTTGGCAAATAGATGCTCATCCCCTCAGGCTGAAAATATTGAATGCTGGCTACAAGCCCATGCAATAGGCCAGCGACCAATAGCAGGTATAGCAACTTATCCTTCTGTGCACGACTGAACCTGAACTGAAAAAGAGCTAATAGAAAAAAAATGCCGCCCCAGATAAAGAACAATCTGAACAGCCAGTCTATGGGTTCGTCTACCCCAGAAATAAAACCACTTATCGTTGCAAGAAAAGGGAATGCCAGAATCAGCATCACTTTTCCCGGCAAAACAAGTTCGGAACGGTCCAAGACAATTTTTACAGCAAACCATATGAATACTGAAGCAGCTGCCCACACGGTGATGTTACTGGGCAGGTTAAGCCCCGTCCCACCGATATTGTCGTGATAGTAAAAAGGGGCAAGCAGAAAAAGAAACGCCAGGATAACTTCGGCCGGTGTCCATTTATGTCTTTTGAGAGGGCCGGGATTTGTCATTGAGATATCCTTTTGATTGCGATGTTATTAGAGAGAGCTGAATTTAAGCTTCGGTTTAAAAGTTAAACAACCTTAGGCAAACATGCGGTGATAGCATGACAAAAAATGTTGGGATTCGAACCTCACCCCGAGCTACAGTGCCGGCTTGAGATCAAACGCAATACAAATCCGCTCTTCATCCGAACTGAACGGAATGGTTCTGTGGAAAACTGACGATGGGAACATCACCAGATCGCCAACTTCCGGGGCGATGGTTTTGGTGGGGAAGTTATCGTGTTTCTTCGGATATTCATCACCATGGGTGCTGAGTTCGATACTGCCTTCATGCTCGTGTTGTTTGTTTTTTGGCAATGACAAATACAAAGAACCGCTGACCCAGCCCTCCTCGTGGATATGCGAATTCAGGTGTCCACCGATTTTCATTCGCACATACCAAGAGCTGGCAAATTCTGTGTTTTTGGGAAAAGCTTTAACAAACTGGCAGTTTTCGCTGGCGAAAGTCTGACGATAACGCTCAACCGCCTGAGTGACACATTCAGCCAGCTTTCTGAAAGAAGCTTCCGGGCGTTTAAATAAGTTACCGGATGATTGCACACCGTTGTAGAGCCTGCCCTGTGATTTTTCTTCTGCGTCACAGGTTTCGATGTCGTTCAGCAGTTGTCTCAGCAGTTCACTGTCGCCCTTGAGCTCCGGGATTTCGGTGTGGAACACAAAATCCAGCGGATTTTTACAGAAGTTATAGTCGTTCTCGACGCCAAAGTTTTCTGCATAATGCCCAGCCAGCGTGGCTAAAAATGGAGAATTGTCTTTGCTACGTTTAAGTTCATCCAGCCCTTGTTTAAAGGCATCAAACTGACCGGTTTTGTATAAGCAATATAAAGACCGCTCTTGCCAGTCGGCATATTGTGATTGCTGGAAATGTTTCAACGCACCTTCCAGATCGCCACTGTCGTATAAATAGACCGCTAAGCTGTAGTTGGCGAGCGGTAATTCAGGATCGAGTTTTAATGCATGCTGATAGGCTTTGACTGACTCTTCATAACGTCCCTGCTCCCGCAGTACTTCACCGATGTTGCTGTGTACTTCAGCATAGTCCGGGTTGAGTTCCAGTGCCTGGTTATAGGCTTCAATCGCATCGCCCAGTTTGCCCTGATTCTTCAGCGCCGTCCCAAGGTTGAACCAGGTCTGCGCATCCGAATGAATCTCCAGTGCTCGTTGATAGGCATCAACGGCTTCGGTCAGTAATCCCTGCTCCTGCAGCACCACGCCTAAATTCGCCCTGGCCTCATAAAATCCGGGCTCAAGTCCTATCGCTTTCTGATAACTGTTGGCAGCCTGATCATATTGGCGCTGGTTCTGATAAGCAGCCCCCAGGTTGTAATGCGCATCGACCAGAGACGGTTTGAGATTGACGGTTTTCTTATAGCTCTGAATCGCTTCTTCAGTTCGATTGAGATTGGTCAGCAATATGCCGACATTGAAATGCAACTCAGCAATGTTCGGATCAATTTTCAATGCTTTACGGAAGGCATCGATAGCTTCCTTAAACTTGTTCTGTCCCGCCAGGGCATTACCATAAAGGTTATGTAGCACAAAAGCATTAGGAAACTGCTTGAGCATTTTTTTAGCGGTGGATTCTGCAACAGCGAGCTGGCCACTGTTGAGAGCATTCAGAACCGGTTGAATTTCTGCTTGCGTCGGTTGTCTCAGTTGCGCATTCTTTTTCATGGTGAGCTTGGCTTCAGGTTGGCAGAACAGGTCTCAAGCCTGTTTTAATCAAACACTGAATGTATAACAGGGAATATTTTCCCGCAAGCGCCCGAAGACTTGTCTCAGACATATAAATCAAACAGAGACTACAGAGTTAACTGAAAATCAGATGGATACCATTACTCAGGCCCTGTTGGGTGGCGCTGTTGGTTATGTTGTGGCCGGGAAGCATTCCCGCAGAAAAGGCATGCTTTGGGGAGCCGGTATTGCGGTGCTGCCGGACCTCGACGTATTTATACCTTACGACAATGATCTCGATGCGATGACGTTCCATCGCAGTTGGACACATTCCTGGCTGGTTCACACGATTGCCGCACCGATTATTGCATTGCTGCTTCATCGCTTTGATAAAACCTTCAGATTTTCAACCTGGTGGTTACTGATTTGGCTCACCCTGGTCACACATGCCGGTCTTGATGCCCTGACTGTTTATGGTACCCAGTTATTCTGGCCTTTTATGCCGCCTCCAGTTTCCGGTGGCAACGTATTTATAATCGACCCGACCTACTCAGCCGCATTGCTGGCGGGGTTCATCGCCGTGCTGTTCTGGCCAAATCGAGCGCGCAGCCACAAAATCATGCGTTTTGGCTTTGCCTTCAGTTGTCTTTATCTGATTTGGGGGTTTGGCGCGCAGCAGTGGGTAACGCAGCAAACCAAACAGGCACTCGCCGAGCAGAATATTGAGCACACACACATGCAGGTGTCTGCAACGGCATTTAACACGCTGTTGTGGCGGATTATCGTGGTCGCTGATGATTTCTATTACGAAGGTTTCCGATCCCTGCTGGATGATGGTGAAAAAATGACTTTCCGTCGTTATGATCGTGGCGGCGATCTGATTGAAGCGACACAATCACTGCCCGCTTTCAAACGCATCGACTGGTTCACCAACGGCCTGTTCAAACTTGAAAGACAGGGCAAGCAGATCATTGCGACTGATCTGAGAATGGGGATGGAACCGGCTTACTTCTTCCGTTTCAATCTGGCTGACGATAATGGGCATGAGTTGCGACCAGCCATCCCCAACCGGGTCAGGGTGGAATCCAACCGGGAACAGGGGGTTCGATGGGTATGGCAAAGGATCTGGAACCCGGCGGTGAAGTTTGATTTCAGGCCGGCGTTACATCAATAACGAGCAACCACAGAGACACAGAGAACACAGAGGGAATGAAAAGTTATCCGCAGATTTCGCTGATTTTCACAGATTAAATGTGGCCCACACAAACTAATTGTGTATCAACATGACTTTTTAGTTGTGTCCTGATTCTGTCTTTCCTAACTTGTAATCTGTGTTCATCTGCGTAATCTGCGGATGATTCTGAAAGCGCTGTACCCCCTCTGCGTCACTGTGTTTCCATCAGTCTCTCAGCACCGTTTCCGGGCTGACATAATCATAGCCATGCGCTTCAGCAACAGCCTGATAAGTCACATTCCCCTGATAAACATTCAGTCCCGCAAGCAAATGCGGATCTTCTTTCAGCGCTTTTTCCACCCCTTTATTCGCCAGCGCCAGCACAAAAGGTAGTGTGGCATTGGTCAGCGCGAAAGTTGAGG
>Ga0207849_100619_pt1 | contig 10043 bp, 7 predicted proteins | sample TtaePargueraPR_12_FD_187277 | JGI IMG/M metagenome (GOLD analysis project Ga0207849, IMG submission 187277) | Aerobic enrichment media microbial communities from Bioluminiscent Bay, La Parguera, Puerto Rico - Tt and P2 (4) (SPAdes) | ecosystem: Environmental > Aquatic > Marine > Unclassified ...
CTCCCACCCAGTGTTTTCACATAATCAGCGCTGAGGCTTTCTTCGAGAATCAGAACCAGGTTCAGGGGTTTCTCACGTTGGTTGCTGGCATGTTGGGGATTAATAACGGGCGGGTTGGCACTGGCATTAACTATCAACTCGGGCTTTTCTTCATCGAGTTCAGCCAGAATCTGTTCATGAGTGAGTTCACCATAGACCGCGTTGGACTCCTCCTCATGCTTGAGATTGTAAATAGCAAAATAAACCGACCAGGCTGAGTTCAGCATCAGGTCATTAACCAATGGGTCCTGTGTAATCGCGAATGTGGAGGGATTCGCTGGTCGGTGGTCGAATGAGGAACGAACCATCACGACCGTTATCAGCACCATTAGTGGCCAGCAAAGCAGGGTTTTCCAGTAAGCCCAGCCAGGTTGTTCCTGATGCAGCCAGTGTCTGCTGAGACGATACATGCCATAGGCGACCGCCGCTGTGATCAAAATGCCACCCACCAGTGTCAGCCTATAGCCCTCCCACAGCATCGACATCACTTCCTGGGGATATTTGAGGTATTCGATGAACAGGCGGTTGGGTCGCTGACCGTATTCGATCATAAAGGTCGGGCTGGCCAGTTCCGTAAAGATGATGACGGCCACAGTCAACACAGCCCATAGGCTGATGATGCCCTGCCAAAGCCGCCAACTGAACCGATTAGCCAGTATTGGAATCAGCAATATCAGAGGCGCCAGAAGCATGCCTGACAATATCAGGTCGACCCTCAAGCCGTTCAACAACACAACAGCAAACTGCCCTATGCCATCAAGACGATCAAACTGCCATAGTGTGAGTGATAGTCGTGAAAAACACAGAATAGCCAGGTAAATCAGTAACAGTCTGGCTATCGGTACATAAGGTCCAAGATATCGGTTAAGTGAATAATGTCTTGTCATCGCCTGTGCTTCTGAATTGATTAGGCGTGACTCTAGCGGGATTAACTTAAAAGAAAATTAAATCAGTTATACAAAAAATCCCGCCTGAGCAAGGTATTAAGCGTATGGAAGCCAGCTCATTAAAGACGCATTTTCAGTAAATTCCCTATTGCTGATAAGGGCTTATCATGTAAGCTAGCAAAAAACTGCAAAGGAATGGCTGTGTCAGACTTTAATACCACCACCCATCCCATGGTCAGTGACGACCTGCTTAAGCAATGGCAGACGATGCTGGATTTATTGGCAGAGTATATGACTGTGCCTGTCGCACTTATCATGCGGCTGGATCACGACAGAATCACGGTCTGCGTTAAAAACAATTCAGTCACCAACCCTTACCACATTGGAGAGACAGAAGCCCTGCTGGGCTCGGGACTCTATTGTGAAGAGGTGGTTCGCAGTAACGCCCCGCTGTTTGTTGAGAATGCGCTTGATGACCCCAAGTGGCTGAATAATCCCGACGTGGAAAAAGACATGATCAATTATTACGGTCTGCCTTTACGCTGGCCGAACGGGGATATGTTCGGCACACTCTGCGTGCTCGACTCCAAATCACACCGTTACGACAACAAGCAGCAGCGTCTGATGGAGCAAATGCAAATCATGGTGGAAAATCACCTGGATCTGCTGGAAAAGAATCACAAGCTGGAACTGCTCAGCAAGGACCTGCAGAGTCTGGCCGACACCGATGACCTAACTGGTATCTGGAACCGCCGCGCCTTCATAGAAGAAAGCAATAAAGAGCTTCAACGGGTTCAGCGAAGCAAACACCCGGTCTGCTTGCTGATGATGGATATCGATGACTTTAAAGACATTAATGATGCCTTTGGTCATGAAGTCGGTGATGAGGTCTTAAAGCTTTTCGCCCACTGCATCACAGCCAATAAACGTGCCTACGATATATTTGGCCGGATTGGTGGCGAGGAATTTGCGATGTTGCTGCCCGAGACGAAACGCCCGGAGGCGATTGAACTGGCCGAGCGAATCCGGCATAAAGTGAGTGAAATCTTCTTTCACAAGCACCATGCTGAAATCCGAATCACAGTCTGTATCGGCGTCTATGAACTGGCTAGTAACGACACCACCATCCTGGCCGCACTGAGCAAAGCTGATGAGCGACTCTATGCCGCCAAACGGGCGGGTAAGAACAAAGTGATGGACTGCATCAAGTAGTTCAGCCGGCCATCGGCTGCATTCCACATTGACGTAATAGATTCTGCCAACTTTCAGTATGGCGTTTGATGGCCTGCTCGAACTGTTGCCATAAGCCATTTTGAGCATTTTTATCTATGACCTGCCGGTAATAGGGTTTAAAAGACCCTGGCATCGATTGCTGTTGTGCCTCCGCCAGTGCCGACAGGCCATCGAATATCCTTTCGCCATCGCGACTGACCTCAGATATGTAGGGTTGTATGCGTGCAATATAGACATTGAAGAACACCCCTTTCACCTGCTCGGCCCGGGGATTGGGTTTACCCTGGTAGCAGAGAGGTCTTCCGTTTATTTTTTGCTCCAGCATATCGGAGCCATCATTCAGACGCGTGATCAGCAGACGCAGACTGTTTGTGAGCTGCCCACCACTATGATCAAACACCCACCGCTGCTGAATCTCACCCATTTGTTCTAAGCCGGGATCAAACTCGCCTGACTTGAGCCCATTCAACACCTCCCTGGCATGGTCTAAATCTGCACTGAGTCTGCCAATACTGACATGGGTCTCACCGCGCTGGTAAAAACCACTCGACTGGCTCATCAACTCTGCCATTAGCTCATCGGCCCATACCGCATTCCAGAAGTAGTCAGTCAGCGAGTCTCTTTTCTGTGCTATGGCTGACTGCAACTGCTGTTTCAGTTTCTGTTGTTCTATTTTGGGCAGGCATTGACTGGCTTTGTCGATAAACCGCAGTTGATATCGCAAATCATTGAGCGGTGTCATGACTCTGCCCATGGCAGAATTCCGTTCACCGACCACAACCTGAAGCTCACAGCCGTAGAGCGAGAGGAAGTCGAGCATATTGATTTTTATCGGCTCGATATCAATGCGCCGGTCACGCATTCTGGGGAAGGTTGGCACTTCCATCAGAGCACTGCGTTGCGCTTTCACTTCCAGTACCCTGGAAAGTCTTTCAATGTAGGTTTCCATCCTGCTGTCAGGGCTGGCAAAGGGATCACAGGCTGTCAGCAACAACATCATGCTGACGAGGCAAAGTCGACTGATACACTGCATGGGCTTAGGTGATGAGCGTCATTGCCTGTTCAGTGGACATAAAGATTTCACACTCGGTCAATGCCACAATGTCGTGCTCCTCGCCTGACTTTGCATACAAATAATCACCTTTATGCAGTTCCACGCCCCCTATCAGTATCTGTCCATTCAGCATCATGATTTCGGCATTTCCCTCATGTATGTGGTGGGGAAAATGAGCGCCCTTTTTCATTCTGATAATAGCTGTTCTGCCACCCTTGTCATTAACACGGAAAACGCTCCTTTCTATACCTTGCTGATCCGAAGTCTGCCAATCCCGTTCTGTTGCTCTATTCACTAACATTGCTTTTTCCCTGAATTTTGAAGCCTTTATTCCAGATAGCCACCAGCAGCCTGAATCACGCTCAAGGATCCAGGTTTAGTCACCCAGACAGCTAATGCCATTTCTTGTTGTTCTGCTGCGGGCCGCTCATCAAGAACCAATTGCCACTCTCCCTGGCCATCAAACGCTCTTTTATCCAACACGACAAAGTCATGCATCAGAGAGCGCCCCCGGTTCTCACCCGCTTCGACTTCACTGCTGAGTCCCATCCCCAGAAAAGCGATATGGGCTGTCAGCGTTTCATCCGAGTCGAAATAAATTGATAACTGATTGTTATTGAGTTCGGCACGAAGAATGCCCGGCTCGCTCAAGGACTGCTTTGGTAGTGATTGACCATTGAACCAGCCACGCCATTCACGGCTATTGACCACCAAGCCCGGTGTGTAAACCTGAGATAAAAGCCCCTGACGAACCAGTTCACGCTGCCGCTCGGAGTAAGCGGCCTTGGCATAGGGGTCCGGCCAGCCAAGTTGATCCCAGTAGTCGACATGGAAAGCCAGCGGCAACAGGGTTTTGAAAAGACGGGAATCTGATTTAAGTGACGACAGCCATTTATCTGCTGGCGGGCAGCTGCTGCAACCCTCAGAAGTATATAATTCGACCACCGTGCTTTTTTGCGCTTGGCTGACGATTTCCAGTGCCCAAACCTGAGCTGGCATCAAACACAAAACACACAAGACCAGCCGCAACATTAGTAATCCTCACACCGGCAGAATGAAGTCATACTGGTGAGAACACCGCCACGGGCTGGAGTTCCGGCTGCTGGCCAGGATGCGAAGTGCATGAGGCAGTTTGCATCCAATGAGGGGCCCGGCTTTCGATTCAGCGACAGCGGCACTATCGCTTAGCATTGCTGATAGCCAGCCCCAGCTGGCTCTCCCATACCGCTGGGTCAGAGATTTAGCGAGTTGCCGGAAGCGGCTGATGAGCTGAAATAACCCTGTGCTGATTGTTGATGCGATTCACGATAACACCAGTGCCTGTCGCACTTCAGTAACAAGTCGGTCGAATGACTTGCGTAACTGCATCAGTCTCTGTTCAAGCTGTGTCAGTTGCTGCTGCTTGGCATCGCTCTCAATCTGCAGAGCGAGCTCGCCCATTTCAAGTGCCGCCATATTGGCACAGGCGCCTTTGATTTTATGTGCGATCCTGGCAATTGCAACTTCGTCACCCTCTGCTATCAGTGACTCGAGCTGTGCTATCTGCCTGGGCATATCATCAATGAAATTCACGGCGACCTGCTGCATTAACGACATGTCATTCATCAGCCTGCGCTTATACACCACACTGTCAAAGACAAGCAGGTTCTCTTCTGAATCAGAAGGCGTTTCTGTCACAGATTTATTCGTACCAGCTTGTTTGTTTAACCACTTTCTCAGTGTCTGGTAGATTGTTTCAGCTTCAACTGGCTTGGCAAGATAATCATCCATACCTGCGGCCAGACATTTTTCGCGATCGCCCCGCATCGCATTAGCCGTGAGTGCAATGATGGGGATATCCGTATTCATCTGGCCCGATGTATCGGCCCGGATCTGACGACTGCAATCATAGCCGTCCATGCCTGGCATCTGACAATCCATAAAGACCAGGTCGAAATGCTGCCGACTAAGCAAAGATAGTGCCTCAGCACCATTCTCAGCGACCTCGACAGTAGGTCCAAACATTTCGATCAGCCCTTTAGCCACCACCACATTAATGTAGTTATCCTCAACCAGCAGCACCCGCGCATCGATAATCTCATGCGTTTCCTGGTTCTGCGATGGCCGCTCTTTCAATATCGAAACATGCGTATCCGCGACAAACCCCAGTAGGGCATTAAACAATTCCGATTGCACCAGTGGCTTACTCAGTACAAGGCTGTCATATTGTTCGACCTTTTCTGGCAGGCGAGTCAACTGGTTCTGGCTGGCCAGTAAAACGAACTGGTAATCGCCGCTGTGCTCTCTGATGAGTTTGTCGATATCGGCAGATAGGAAGAAATCCATCGGTAGAATCAAAACGATTTCCTGCTCACCGGCAAGATCCAGCATCTGGCTTAATTGATGTGGCGAGTTTGCCACCTGATATTGAACATGCCAGTTAGTCAGAACGTCATCGAAGTAGCGTCGATAACAGGGCAGCTCCGCCATCACAATAAGATTCAGAGATGACAGAAGTTCACTGTCAGTGTGGGCAAGGCGAACACGTTTGCTGGTATCTACCGTGATTTCGAACCAGAAAGTCGATCCCAGTCCCTCGGTACTATTAACGCCAATACGCCCGCCCATCAATTCAACCAGCTGTCGGCTGATGGCAAGTCCCAGACCACTGCCTCCGCGTTGCCGGGTCGAGCTGCTGTCGAGCTGGCTGAAACGCTGAAACAGTTTCTGTTGCTCTGCGGCGTTGATGCCGATGCCAGTATCCGAGACACTGAAACGGAACGTTTTTTGACTGGCTTTCTGGCTGACAACAGCGACATCCAGTGTCACTGAGCCCTCATCGGTGAACTTGATGGCATTTCCTATGATATTACTCAGCACCTGTTTGACGCGGAGTCGATCAATTTTTGCCACCACAGATGGAATAAAATGACCCGGGCATAATAACTCCAGTCCTTTTTCCTCTGCCCGGGCAGCCATATTCTTGGCCACTTCCGTCAACAGGTCATTAATATCCTCGTTATGCAGGTGTAACTGCAAATTGCCCGACTCGATTTTCGACAGATCCAGTATGTCGTTCAGTAAACCGAGTAAGGATTCAGCACTGTTTTTACTCATCTTGGCAAGGTTTTTTTGCCTGCTTCCAAGCCCCGATTCTGTGAGCAGATGAAGACTGCCGATGACACCGTTGAGCGGCGTTCTGAGCTCATGACTCATATTGGCCAGGAACTCACTTTTTGCCACATTAGCCTGCTCAGCCTGTTCTTTAGCCAACATCAGTTCCTGGGCCGCCTGCTTCGCTTTGCTGATGTCTTCATAGGTCCCCAATAAGCCAATGACTTGTTCATAGTCATTTAGCAGTGCCACTTTGTTGGAATTCACCCAGATTTCATTGCCGCTGGCATCAACGAACTGTTCCTCTATCTGCAATTGAGGGAGACCGGTATTGATGACCTTGGCATCATCACGACGAAATTTGTCAGCCGCCGCCTCGCTCCAGGGCATATCAAAATCAGTTTTACCCGCCAATTCATCTACACTGTTGAGACCTGCATCAGCCAGAAACAGGCGGTTTGCACCGAGAAATACCGACCGGCGATCTTTCCAGAACACTCTCACCGGTATCGCATCCAGTATGGTTGAGAGCATTTTGTTTGATTCTGACAGCATTGACCGGCTTTTTTGCAACTCAGCTTCGGCCTCTCGCCGTGAGGTATTTTCATCACTCAATTGCTTATTGAGACTAATCAGCTCTTTGAGATCAGGCAGAGCCACCATATCTGATAATCGTGGGATCAAATAAACAGCGGTGGATACAGAAACAATTGCGGTCAGTGCCTTGAAAACACCTTCGATGTAGTAGATTGGAACCCAGAGTGTAATGATTCCCATCAGGTGGGTAATACCACAGGCAGTAATGAAACCGGCAAAAAGATAGTAAACCGGTTTGAAAGTGATATCGTCTTTCTGACGGACAAAAAAGATAATTCCCAAAGGGATGGAGAAATAAGCGAATGCGATGAAGATATCTGAAAACACATGCAATATCAGCAAAGGTACATCCCAGGAAATACATACCCCATGAGGCATAAAGTCGTGAACATGATCCATCCCTGCTCCTCCCACGCATCTTGTCTTATCTCGCCATCATAACGTAAAGCAGTATGAATATTCGGTGCACAAGCGAGTTTTTTGCAGAGGCAGAAATCCGGTCAGCTCTTATCCTTACCGATGACACACGGTGTTTGCAGACACAAGCTCAGTATTTTACTTAGCTGCTTCGCGTAATAATCTGATTTGCATGAATATCTGTTGTATTAAACTGTAACCGTGTTTTCAAGAATACGTCAGGAGGTGAGAACCATGTGGACTAAGCCAGACTACAATGACATGCGTTTTGGTTTCGAGGTTACGATGTATATCAATAACCGTTAATCGAAACTGATTAAATAACTGGGAAACCCCGCTGCGGCGGGGTTTTTCATGCCCGAAAATATTTTTGACAGCGACTGACAAACCCGATAAATTGAGATTAGCTTGAAAGTTGATCTGAATATTTATTTTTCATTTCGATGCATTACCTTAAGTAGCTCGGCCTGTTTATTAATAAGTACTTCTGCACACCTTCCAGCTATACCCGCCTGCCAAGGCATGTTTTTATTAGTAAATAGGATTATTTATGTCTACATCTACCGGTACTGTGAAGTGGTTTAACGAAACTAAAGGTTACGGCTTCATTGAACAAGAAAGCGGCCCTGATGTTTTTGCACATTTCAGCCAAATCAAAGGCGACGGTTTCAGAACCCTGAAAGAAGGCCAACGCGTTGAGTTCACTGTTAGCCAAGGCGCCAAAGGCCCACAAGCTGAGAACATCACTGCCCTGTAATTTTTTACAGTCAGTCATAAAAAAGCCCCGTTCATCGGGGCTTTTTTTTAGGCAGTACCTGCTTCGATTTCAATCACTTTACGAGCGAAATTCTCATATTCCTGCCACAACTCTCTGGCCATGGTATCGGGGAACAGGTGACACTCCCCTTTATTCAGTGCCTCGATGATACCTTCAGCGACCAGACCAGGCGGTTCGGCAATATCGCTCAAACCGGCATTATTGGCCATATCGGTTTCAATCGGTCCGGGATGAACACTGAGGACCACTGTATTCTGCTCCGCCATTTCATGACGCAAAGCCTGAGTGATTGAATAGGCCGCCGCCTTGGAGGCTGCATAGGTGGCAAAGGCCGGAAATGAACGCAGAGAAGCAATTGAATTTAATTGCACAAATGCACCGCCGCCATTGGCTTTGAGTACCGGAGCAAAGGCCTGCGCCATTCGTAGCAGACCGGCGACGTTGATCTCCATCTGCGTTTCCAGTGCGTCAATCGACTCCGGTTGCAAGGGGCTGGCATTTTTGAGTATGCCGGCATTGTTGATCACGATATCGACATCCTGCGCATTCGCGGCCGCTGAAATGATGGTGCTCGGACGACTCAGATCAATATGGATCGGCGTGACCCTGTCAGCGTATTGCTGTTCAAGATCGGCTACTGATTCCAGATTGCGCACGCCCAGATAAACTTTGCGAACGCCACGCTCGAGGAAAGTCTCGACGATGGTTCTGCCGATGCCGCGATTGGCGCCTGTGACCAGCGCAACTTTGTAATCAATATCAAATGGAGAATTCATGACATGTCCTCTACAGTCCGTGGTTGGGGTGTGATGATGACTCGCCGGAACCAATAAAGTTCAGTCTTACTTTTATTGCCATCAGTCGCCCAGTCACCTACATTATTCTTGAATCAATTCTCACTAAATAATAACGAAGCAGAATAATGGATAACTACAAAGCACTTCTGGACCAGTTTCTGACGACAACGATGCACTGGCTGAGCAGTCCCAAATTCTATTCCCAGATAGGATTGATTTTACTGGCACTATTAATTGCTTTCCCACTGGCTAAATTCCTCAAATCCCGCTCACCACTGCTAAGACAGGCTCCGACCGATGGTGCCATGCTCAATCTGAGACAGGGTATCTACCGACTACGGGACCTGGTATTGCCGTTGATGATGATTCTGGCTTTGTCTATCGCCGCCGATATCGGTCAAGCGCTGATATCGCAAAGCTGGTTAATCAGAATCAGCCTCAGCGTGGCTGTCATCTTCATGCTCTATTCCATTATTAACCGCTTTGTCGAAAAACAACTGTTTCGCAAGCTTGCCATCTGGATAATCTTACCCATAGCTGTTCTGCACATTCTCGGCTGGCTGGATGAGGTGGTCGAATACCTTGAAACTATTTCACTGCAAATAGGTAATTTCAAGATTTCAGCCTACGGTGTTGCCCGGGTACTGATTTTCGGCTCTGTGCTGTTCTGGCTTGGTCGCCTGTCAAATCACGCGGGTCAGCAGATCATTCGCAATCAGGAAGATCTGGATCTGGGAACACGCGAGGTTTTTGCCAAGCTGTTCCAGGTGACTTTGTTTGTGGTGGTATTTTTAATGCTGCTGCAAATCATGGGCATTAACCTGACTGCCCTTGCCGTATTTGGTGGTGCGGTCGGTGTCGGCCTCGGTTTTGGTCTGCAGTCGATTGCTTCCAACTTCATTTCCGGCATTATTCTGTTGCTGGATCGTTCTTTATCTGTCGGCGACTACGTGGAAATGGAAGATGGCCGAGCCGGTACTATTCGTGAGTTGAAAATGCGTTCCACCACGCTGGAAACCTTTGATGGTAAGGACATCATGGTGCCGAATGAACAATTCATTACCACCAGTTTCACCAACTGGACCCATAAAAATCAGAAGCAGCGTTACTCTTTGACCTTCCAGGTAGCCTACAAAACCGATTTGAAC
>Ga0207849_100620_pt1 | contig 10042 bp, 17 predicted proteins | sample TtaePargueraPR_12_FD_187277 | JGI IMG/M metagenome (GOLD analysis project Ga0207849, IMG submission 187277) | Aerobic enrichment media microbial communities from Bioluminiscent Bay, La Parguera, Puerto Rico - Tt and P2 (4) (SPAdes) | ecosystem: Environmental > Aquatic > Marine > Unclassified ...
CCGCCGCCACCTGGACCTGGCGTGTGGAACCGGCCCGCACATCCGGCACTTTATCGATTTCGGCTACGACAGCTGCGGCCTGGACATCAACCAGCCCATGCTGGATCGCGCCCGGCAACGCTGCCCGGAAGCCTTGTTCACCCGCCAGGACATGGCCAGCTTTGAATTCGACCACCCCTTCGACCTGATCACCTGCTTCCTGTATTCCATCCATTACAGCGCGGGTATCGACAAACTGGAAGCATGCATCAAAAGGGCCCATAACGCCCTGACCCAAAACGGGGTGCTCTGTTTCAACGCGGTCGACAAAAACCGGATCAACAACAACCTGTATGTCAGCCATACCACTGAGCACGACGACAGCAGCTTTACCTTCCGGTCCGGCTGGCATTACTGCGGCCAGGGGGATCAACAATCACTGAAACTGAGTATCGCCAAAACCACCCTGGAGGTTACCGAATCCTGGCAGGATGAGCACGCCATGGTGGCACTGGGTTTTGATGATTTCGACCGCCTGCTCCGGCGGTATTTCGACGTCCACATTTTCGAACATGACTATGAAAAGATCATCCCCTGGGACGGCGTCTCCGGTAACGCCCTGTTCGTCTGCGTAAAAACCTGAAGCCCGGAGGTTTCGCAGCCCCCGATGTTCACCTACATTACCTGGTACTGGCAGCAAGCCGCGCACCCAGTGCGACGAATACGACGCCAAGGCCGCGATCCATCCATAAGCCAACTCGTCGATTCTGTCTCAGGAATACCCCAAGCTTTGACCCCATCATAACCAACGGTGGCTCGATGAGCGCCGCGACAACAATGATCAGGCTTCCGTGCAACAACAGCTGAGCACCTGGAGAACCAGCACCTTCCACGACGAACTGTGGCAGAAACGCGAGGAAAAATACCGCTACCTTCGGGTTAAGTGCGCAAACCAACACGCCTTGCCAATAAATTGAATGCAGTCGTTGATGGCGGACACCCTCACCGGGCACGAAGGAGTCGCCACGGGATAAAAGCATTCTGATACCAAGCCACATCAAATAGGCGGCGCCCACCCACTTAACAATCGAAAACGCCAGCGCGGACGTGGCAAGGATGGCCGAAAGGCCCACTGCGGCCATAGCGACATGCAACGCCGCCCCCGTCCAAATACCAAACATCGCAGCAAACCCGTGTTGGCGTCCGTTGCGCAAGGTTTGCCCTAAAATGAACGCGATATCCGGGCCTGGGGAAAGGTTCAGAAGAACCGCCGCAACCAGAAATGTCACCCAGTGAATCGTTGTGTAATCAAACATTTTGACACTCCTGTGTTCTTAACGGTGGCCGCCAGCAGAGGAGTTACAGGATCAGGATGGCTGACGCTTGCTGCTCCATACAATGAATCGCCTCAATCACCATTTGATTCCAGAATAACGATTACACCGTTTTGTGAGGATAAAGCAACGACAAACAGCCCCGGAGCCATCAAGGCCGTGGCTGTGATTTGTTCATATCCCAGCGACTCTGCCATCGGACGAAATCTTGATTTCGCAGCAGAAGAAAAGCTGCGGTAGTTTCTAGTCTTCTCTGCGGATTCCATGCTCTTGCCTAACACCGCGCTCTGCGGCAAATTTGGAGCGCAGCGTAAAATTTGTCCGACAGCAGCGCCTGGTTAGGCGAGAGAATGCACCGCCAGCAAATCATACGGCCACGCCAAAGAGCGCACCGACCCCAGCCGTCAAAGCCATTGCCAAGGCCCCCCAAAACGTAACCCGAGAGGCAGCCTTAACAACAGGAGCGCCGCCAACTTTCGCTGCCAATGAGCCTAACAAGGCAAGGAAAAACAGCGAACTGCCGGGGACGACCCACATAAGCAGCGACACCGGAAACAGAAAGACGACGCACAGGGGAAGGGCCGCACCTACCGAGAATGTGCCTGCTGACGCGAGCGCAGCCTGAATTGGGCGGGCCGTGGAGACTTCTGAAATGCCAAGTTCATCGCGGGCATGCGCCCCCAGTGCATCCTGCTTCATCAGTTGACTTGCTACTGTGTCTGCGAGCGCCCGGTCTAAACCGCGCCTAACGTAAATCTCGGCAAGCTCCGCATGCTCTTGTTCAGGCGTATCAGCCAGCTCGGCTCTCTCTCTGGCAAGGTCGGCCTCCTCAGTGTCGGCTTGAGAGCTGACTGACACGTACTCACCCGCTGCCATCGACATAGCGCCTGCGACGAGACCAGCAACGCCTGCAACCAAAACAGCCTTAGAGTCCGCCCCTGAGGCCGCCACACCCAGGACCAGGCTCGCAGTAGAAACAATCCCGTCGTTTGCACCAAGAACCGCAGCACGAAGCCAGCCGATCCGATCTGTTCTGTGTCTTTCAGAATGCCGCATGCGAAGTCCAAATATAAAGGTGAGCAGTCGCGCCTAACGCGCCGGTCTGGAGCTGCGAAGCGGCGGAAAATCGGTCGCTGTGCAGCCGATTGTTAAAGCCGTCCCAGCCAGTACTGCGGGCGCCGGCGGTCATGGGCAACAGCCAGAACCTGAAAACCATCAGGGCTCTCTCGGTAAACGATAGACAAGGGAAACCTGTGAAGGGGCGCTCTACGAATATCTGGCGGCAACTCAGCTTGCCAGGCTTTTGGTGACTCGCCAATTAAGTTGGCCAGGGCCTCAAATTCCTCTATAAAGGCACCACCCAATCCCGGAACTTTTGATTCATAATAACCAACGGATTCCAGGAACTCGGCTTCCGCTGCCGGGTGAAAAGAGTAGTTCATTTAATCAGCGCTCTAGCCTTCCTCAAGACATCCTCACCAGACACAGCCTGAACTGTGCCATTATCCAGCTCTTCGCCTCTACGTCGGGCCTCAAGTAACCAATCGGATCTGAGCTCTTCTTCTGAAGGAGACTCCAGACTCAATACCAGTCGCTGGATCAATTGGGCTCGCTCCTCTTTAGGGAGGTGCAGCGCCTCGTCTTCAATTTTCTGGAGATTCATGGACAAAACCTCTCGTTCACATATCGCTCAATTTTGACACGGATGGGTACCAGGTGCCACGACTCGGCTTTTCAGCTTTAACGCTGAACGCACCGGCGGCCATTTTATGGCCGTCCGAGTGCCGTAACTTGTTATAGCTTTCACTATTAGAAACGGGAGTCGTTCTCACAAGGGATCCCGTCGCGATCACCATCCATTTTTGTGTTCGGACAGTTTCTAGTGAAAAACTCAGCTTCGGCTCTGGATGTCATTTGACTGCAATGCTGGCGCCCGTCGCAACTGAAACTAGTTTGGGAATTATAAATAGGTGCTTCCTTGGGAACCTCAGCCTCCCCAGACCAGCGGATCGTAGGGCTAGCCGCGGAATTTAAGTTATTTGTGTAGTAGTTCCACGCACCGAAACCTACAAGAGCCAGAAGAAGAATTTTTTTCAAACTCACGATCCTAAATTGATTGCGCTATAACGAGGCTGTAGAAAAACCCGATTCCGAGCCGTTCCCAACGCCTGATTCCTGTAATTTTTATCGCGGCCATCAACTGGCCGATTCTCATTAATTCGATGTTCAGCCATCTGCTTCGGCCTTTTGGGGCTCCTCGCGTCGGCATTACTGGTTTCCAGCAGGCACTTTTCCGGGAGTTCCGCCCTCGGCATTACGCCGCCACCCGCCCGTAATTCGCCAGCTTCTCAATATTGTGCACCAGGCAGTATAGCTGCCACTGGCCCTGCACCTTCTTCTTGCCCCGCAAACTGAAGCGATTCAGGCCCTTGTTCGTGCCGATGTTACCGAACACCGGCTCCACCACCGACATGCGGTGACTGTAGATCTCTTTACCCTGCGGGCTATCCACCCGGTGCTTCATCCAGTCGGTGTAGTTGGGTAAGCGCTTATTCTCGATAGTGAACGAGACCTGTCTTCCGGAGCCTTTGCGATGGTTGGCGGATGCCGGGTTCTGCATGCACCTGTGTTTCTTCGGGCAGTGGCGGCATTGCAGCAAACGGCCCTGGAAATAGGCTCGGCTTTGGCCGTTCTGGTCTGCCCGGGTACCGTGGTACTTGAGGCTTTCGCCCGCCGGGCAGATGCAGGTCAGGTTCACCGGATCGAACTGGAATTCACTGGCCGGAATGATGTCTTTCCAGCCGGTGGTCGGCTGATTTTGATAGCGCTTGCCATACTTGTCTTTTTGATGCTGGAACTTCGGGTCACGGCTGCGAAACTTGTTGTCCGGTACGTAGCCATTGATCTGCCGTTCGTGCAGGTACTTCATGTTGGCTTCGTTGGCAAAGCAGGTATCGGCGGTGATTACAGTGCCTTGCCGATAAATGCTGTCAGCGATACCCAGCTTCCTGAAGCGGGCTTCCACGCTCTCCAGCACCGGCTGCAGGGTGTGGTGTTCCTGGCCTTCATTCACCAAAGGCCTGGGCATCAATAATGACTTGGTGCTTCTTGTCCACCGTGGCCACGCCGTTATAACCCTGGATCGTGCCTTTGCTGGTGGTCATCTTGGCACTTTCGTTATCGGTGATGTTGCTCTTCACCTCCTTGTTCCGTTTCCCCCGGCCCATCCTTGGGCGGTTCGTCTTTAGGAAACGGTCGACTTTCTTCGCGGCCTCATCCAGGGACAGAATGGTTTTCGCTCGTCGGATGTCCCGGTCCAGTTCGGCTTCGGTTTCCGCCTCGTCCCGCTCGTAATGGGCTTTGAGGTGATGGCGAACCAGACGTCGCAGTTTGGTGCGTTTCTCTTCCAGCTCTTTAAAGGTGCCAGACCATTCCTTGGCCGCGTTCGAGGACATCTTGCAGCCATCAATGGCAAAGAGTTCGTTGCCCAGAAGACCCTGTTCATGACAGACCAGCAGTACCTGCTCGAACAATTCTTCGATCTCATCGGCATGACCGCTGACGAACTTGGCCAGGGTGGTGAAATGCGGAGCCGTGTCGCAGGACAGGGCTTTGAAGATGATGTTGGTCTCGCAGCACCATTGCATCTCGCGGCTGGATGTGATGCCCTTGGAGTAGGCGAACAGAATGATCTTCAGGAGGATGGCAGGATCGTAGGCCAGCCGGCCGGTGTCTTCGTTGCGGTACTTGGGGTGAAACACCGACAGGTCCAGCTTGTGCTCGATCAGGTAGTGCACTGCGTGTTCAAAGGTGCCGGGTTGAAGCTGTTCCTGGTAGTTGATCACGACCATAGCGTTCTGGTCGTAGTTGTAGTGCTTGAAGCGGGGCATCTGACCACTCCTTGTCCGTTTGCCTGATGCTATCAAAACCGAGGGGGATTTCGGGGTTTTTCTACAGCCTCAACGCCGGCGTAACGGGCCGGTTTGTGGAGCGCAGCGGAACAAATCGGTCCCGTTGACGCGATTGTTAAGAGATTATTTCGTACGCCCAGGTACACGAGCTTTTAGTTTGCTTGCCTTTTTTGAATGCACATAAATCGTTTCAACCAAGCTCTCAGTTACTTCAACAACTGTTAACACGTCTTCTGGGCTTGGTTCGTAACCCCGATGAATGGCCGCATGCCCTGCTTCAAGTATTGGTTCAATGGCTTCACGCTGCTTTTTCGAAAGATAGCCGGCATCCTGAAAGGCCTCAATATTTTTCTTGAACGAGCCGTTATCCTTCACTTCCCTAATCATTAGGTGCTCAATTAGCGCCCTGATCCCCATGACAGCCAGTCTGCGAGAATTGTTATGCAAAGCAGAATATATTTCCCGAAAGAGATCAACAATGAAAACATCATTGGTCGATGAAAGGGGGCCGAGTACATCGGAAAGCCATTTCGGCTCTGCTCTGGATATAGCGGGAGGGTAATAATTGGTCTCTATATATGGTTGACCACTTTCATCAACCATTTCCGAAAACCAACTGTTATGCATTAGCTTAACGCTATCACAGCCACAGCACTTGATCATCTTGAAGGTTTCAGCTCCGTAAATACGCTGGTTATACCCGACTTCTTCACTCCACGGCTGCTCCTCTTCATGAAGAAGAGAGTGATTTGTTTCTCTCAAGCAGGTATTACAGTGAGCCTTCAATTTTTTCTCCATACTCTTAACGCCGCTCAGCACGCGCGGCTACGGAATGGAGGCGAAGCCGCAATGTAGTAGACGTCGCCGTGACTGGCATGGTTAGGCATTTTTCCTAGATTTCTTAACGAGATCATGCAGCTGTTCTGTTTCGTCAATAGATTGATGTGCTAACCACTTCTTCAGCTTCCGCGATACATTTGGAGATTCGGGGGCTCGAGCTTCCAAATCATCCATCGCCTGAAATAGTGCATCTCGCAAGTGCTCAAGCTGAACAGCCACATAGCCAGAGACGCCAGCACCGGCAGTTATCTCGTCCAGCATGGAATAATCAGCAACGCCCCAGCCATAGATTACTTGTCGAGCAGTACCTCGTTTACTTTTCTCTGACTCAGCCGACAGTGTATGGAGAACTCCACACCTCGCGCCGTAGAGATCTGAACCTGTAGCACCAATTAGAGACTTGGGCAAAAGATATGTGTCACACCACTTTTCAAATCTGACACCAACTTGAGGATCATCGTAATCAAGCCAAGCACACACATCGATCGTCGTATAAATAAGTATTAGCGATGGCAGTACGAGATGCGCCTCAACAGAAGAACTGATTGCATTCTTGAGCTCTGCAAACTGGCACTGAAGGTTTTCCATAGTTTCGGTTGACTCGAATGCTTAACGCTAAGATAACCGGCGCCGGAGCGCCAGCGGAGGGAACCAAAAGCGCCACGCTTTTGGCGTCCGGTTGACCGTCTGGTTAACTGGCATACCCCAGCTCCTGACGCATAGTAGCAATAATATTGTTGCGGACTATGACGAGTCTTGAACCAAGTTCGGTCATTTCGACCTTGGTTGGCGTATCAAAGTCAAAGTTACCCGTTTGGAATGCCTCAAAGGTCATCGAGTCCTTGATTTCCCGCAACATTTTTGGCTGAGCTGTCATCATTTCTTGAAAGATCCCCTCGAATTCGTCTAACTGCTGCGCCAAATGATCAGAGCAAACGATTCGGAGGCTGACGAGTTCACTCGTTGCCTTTTGATATCCCTCATTCAAGCCTTTGATAAAGCTCTGCAAAGTGCGGTCATACTGTTCAAGAGCTTCTGATGATGCCCCGGAATCACGTAAATTTCTTGATGCCTCAGGAAGTGTATGTGTCAGGAAGTAGTCGTAATCTTGACCTGCCAGCCGCGCCGCCTCCTCCATTTTTTTGAAGTACCCCTGATACTCTTCTTTTCGAGTATCAAACAGTTTTTCCTGGCGCTCTCTTTTGAGCTTATATCGATGCAATAGAAAAGGAAAAAGTCCGGAAGAAAGCAGAACCAAAAACGCAGGGATGATGTACTTCGGGTCTACCCATGCGCTGAAAAATGTACATGCTTGTTCAGGTTCCACTATTCCTCCTGACAGTTAACGCCGCCAACAGGGGCGACCAACGTTGTGCGCCTTTTGCGCAATAATGGGAGCGTAGCGACCGCGCAAAAGGTGCACAGCGTTGGGCGTCCCGCGGAACCCCGAAGGGGTGGAGCAAACTGCTTGGCCTTGTTATGGTTCTTGCTGGTGCTTGCTTTTGATCCTGCTATAACACTGCTCACACACGAGCGCCATATCGTTAAATGTGCGGAACCTTTCCGTCATATCATTTTCTTGGTTGTAAACAAATTCACAAGCATAACACCACCCCTGAAAATCGCCGGGTATGGAGCTATTTTCGATAAAGCCGAGAGGCGCACCGTTATTATTTACTAGATGCCGACACACAACAGCTGCAACGCCTTTTCCGTGCTCCTTACAATCAACCTCTAATTTTTCACTGTCCATCGAACTCAAACTCTAGGAACCATAACGCCAGTGGTAATGGGCGGCAACGGAGCGCAGCGTAGTTGGCGTCCCGTTGACCACCTTGTTAACCCCTGAGTTCGAGGTCTTCTCGAATAACCTCGGGATGCCGAAACGCAATCTCGATGAGCGCCTTTGCCGGCCCTGAGGGTTTACGTCGCCCCTGCTCCCATTCCTGCAACGTGCGCGGAGAAATATGGAGTACCTCGGCAAACTCCCGCTGTGTAAGGCCCGTCTTGCCACGCGCCTCTGCGACCTCATTTGGCTCCACACGACTGACGCGCGCAGCGTTGCCCGCTTTCATTTCTTTAACAGATTGGAGCAGCTTATTGCCAAGCTCCTCAGCACTCAGAGTCTCATTACTCATTTTCCAATACCTCACGAATCGACTTCAGGATATGCGCGGGTATGTTCTCCTTTACGGCCTTCTTGTAGATCACCAACAGCCAGATCTCACCATTTGCCAATCTGGTGAAGTAGATGACTCGCACTCCACCACGCTTCCCTGAACCCGCCACCGACCATCGAACCTTTCTACATCCGCCGCTACCTGGAATGGGATCGCCAATTTCCGGATTGGCTGCCAACCAGGCGAAGAAGGCACTTCGCTCTTCCTCGGTCCAAATTTTTCTGGCATCTGCTTCGAATGTTGGGGTTTCGATGATGGTAAACATGACCACCAATATACGTCATTGACGGACTTTTGCAAGGTGGCGAGTGGAAGGGTTAACGCCAATATTCAGCGGCGGCCTTTGCGTAGCGAAGCGGAGAAAAGGCCGTCCGGTGTAGGCCCGTCGGGCCGAAACGAACTGGAATGACTGGTTATATTTACCGAGCCACAGTCCGAACTATCCGATCTTGAGTGCCATCCTCATTTTCCCACCGTAGAGAAATACTGTAGGCAGACTGCCGAACGCTCAACGGAATCTGAGCAAGAAGGTAAAAACTCTCACCTGAGGCCAATGATGGGAAAGGAGTCTTCTTCTCAAAATCTCCATGAACCAATGGATTGTGCTCATTATTCTCTTCGAGCCCAAAGTAGATATCCGTTGCGGTGGCTTGGCCCGTATTCGTGATAACAAATTTGTTGTTATTGCCCTGCTGCTCCATATGGCAACGGAGTTTCGCTTTCTGTGCCTGGCGCTCCTGCTCTTCCATCTCGGCAAGTTGCTTTCGGCTCAGCTCTGCGTGGACCCGCTCAAGCTCGATTAGCTGTGCATGGTTTCGCCTTGACCGAATGAGCGCAACAGCTGAAATAACCACCGCGACGACCGAAACCAGTAAGCTGATGATCTCGAAAGGACTCAAGCTATCTCCTCAAAATATAACGCCAATATTCAGCGGCCGCCTTGGAGCGCAGCGTAAAGGCGGTCCGGTGGAGGGCCGTTAGGCCCGGAACGTACTGGAATGACTGGTTATATTTATGCGACGGGCTGAAGACAACCTTCTACCAGAAATTCCCAGATTTCACCCGACTCTCTGATATTACGCGAAAAATTCTCACCGTCGGGAAGCTCTATTTTGATATTCCCCACTCCCGTCCAGTACGCATCCCAAATTTTCTCGACGCTTTGCATAGCTGAGACACGATATGCGTGTCGCGCAAGAGACACATGTTCCATATTGACCTTCGCCACTCTATTTAAGGGGTGTGGTAACAGCCGAAACTTCCTAACAGTCCCCAAATCCCAACCATACTTCCTACTCACGAGCTCACATGTTTTCTCGTCTCCGAATGCGTAGGTTGCCGAAAGTCTAGATGGATATCGTGGGAAATTATTAATTCTGTGAGTTTCAGCATCGTGTTCGACACGATAATCATTAATTGCGGTAAGGCAGTAGGGGGATATAGCGATGGGGTCTCGTCCGCAAGGGCCGAATGGCAGGTAGCTAATTGTGCCTTCCTGGTATTTTTTCGTTAGTTCCTCATCCATCCATGCAGATACAGCGGCAGATGGGTAGGAACCGATCTTGTAATTATGGGCCGCCAATGGAGAGGAAAAATTTACGAATACAAAAAATTCGTCTGGAACCGCCTCTTCAACATTCACTAGCATTTACCAAGCATCCTTATTGAATATAACGCCGCTCAGCACGCGCGGCTACGAAATGGAGGCGAAGCCGAAATGTAGTAGACGTCGCCGTGCCTGGCCTTGTTATGCTATTGATTTTCTTGAACACACTTATCAAAAAGCATGCTCCACGTT
>Ga0207849_100623_pt1 | contig 10038 bp, 8 predicted proteins | sample TtaePargueraPR_12_FD_187277 | JGI IMG/M metagenome (GOLD analysis project Ga0207849, IMG submission 187277) | Aerobic enrichment media microbial communities from Bioluminiscent Bay, La Parguera, Puerto Rico - Tt and P2 (4) (SPAdes) | ecosystem: Environmental > Aquatic > Marine > Unclassified ...
TTTTTACCGATATCGATCCGGTCGATACCTTGACCGAAATCTATGAAAAGTGGTTGCCATTCGAATTGAACGGCGTTTACAGCGCAACGGTTGATCATCAGAAATGAGTGTCGGGGAAACGTCGCTTTATCAGCGTTTCGGAACCATCCAGAAACGGCGGGTTCTGACGGTGGCGGGGCTTGCAATCGGGCTTGTTGCCATGCTTGCGCTGGATCTTTGGGCGGGCCCGGCAGGGCTTGGCTTTGGCGATATTGTGACCGGGCTTTTCTGGCCCGATCAGCTTGATCTGAGGCCGCGCATCATTTTGTGGGATGTGCGCCTGCCCGATGCGTTGATTGCGCTTGCGGTCGGGGCGGCCCTTGGACTGGCGGGGATTGAAACCCAGACCATTCTCGATAACCCGCTGGCCAGTCCGTTCACGCTTGGCGTGTCATCTGCTGCGGTATTGGGCGCAAGTCTTGCGATTGTTGTGGTTCCGGTCGTGCCATTGGTGGGCGAGACAGCGGTTCTTCCGGTGATGGCGATGGTCTTTGCGCTTGGATCGGGGGCCTTGATCCTGATGATTGTGCGATGGGCGAACGGGGCACGCGAAACGGTGGTCCTGTTCGGGATTGCGCTGGTGTTTCTGTGCAATGCGCTGACCGCGGGTTTGCAATATCTGGCCAGTGCAGAAGCGATTGCACAGATCGTTTTCTGGACCATCGGCAACCTTACGCGGGCGGGCTGGCTTGAGGTCGGGCTCGTCAGTGCGTGTTTTGTGTGTGTCCTGCCATTTTCATTACGCCATGTCTGGGTGATGACATTGTTGCGCGGTGGTGAGGCCCACGCACGCAGCATGGGGATCAATGTCGGTCGATTGCGGATGTGGGTGATTTTGCGGGTGTCGGTACTGGCGGCATTCGCGGTTTGTTTTGTGGGTGCAATCGGTTTTATCGGCTTGGTCGGGCCCCATATTGCGCGGCTATTGCTGGGTGAAGATCACCGGATGCTGGTACCCGGTTCGGCATTGTGCGGGGCCTTGATCCTGTCATGTGCGTCATTCCTGTCAAAGGCGCTGATCCCCGGTGTGATCATTCCGGTCGGTATTCTGACAGCGGTTGTCGGGGTTCCGGTGTTTCTTGGTCTTTTATCTGGGCGGAGGCATCGGGCATGACGGTATTTGGCGCAACCGGTATCACGGCAAAATATGGTCAGGTCACGGTTCTTGACCAGGTTGATCTTCCGACCCTGAATGATAACGAGGTTCTTGGTCTTCTGGGGCCGAACGCGTCGGGCAAATCGACCCTGATGCGCTGTCTTTCCGGGGAAAAAAGCACGACCGGGCACATTACGATTGATGGGCGAACCCGTGCCGAGATGGGCCATGACGGATGGCATCACAGGTTGGCAAGCATGCCGCAATCGCCGCCAAACCCGTCGGCGCTTTTGCCAACCGAACTGATGTGGAGCACGGCACGCGCGCTTGATCTTGATGTTTCGGACCGCGAACTGGCCGATCAGATCGAAGGCATTTTTGCCCGGCTCGGGCTTTCGGAATTTGCGTTGTCGCCTTTGCATACCTTGTCCGGCGGCAAGCGGCAGCTGGTTGGATTGGCGCTTGCGCTGATGCGCGATCCGGATGTCTTGTTGCTTGATGAACCGACATCGGCACTTGATCTGCACTGGCGGATGGTGGTGCTTGATCTGGTGCGTGAGCGGCTTTCGGATCGGGGCGGCGTGGTTGTTGCGGCGTTGCATGATCTTGATCTTGCGGCGCGCTATTGCGACCAGATCGTGCTGTTGCATGGCGGAAAGATCATTGCGTCTGGCGGTCCGCAACATGTCCTGACGCCTGCGAACCTGGCACGGGTTTACCGGGTGGAAACACGTGTGACCCTTGATTGCAACGGACGACCGCTGGTGCAGGTCATCAGGCCGCTTCGGGATGGTGAAGCGGCCTGATCGGATCGGTCTTTTCGGGGTTTATGCCCGTTTAAGGGTGCTGTCGCCGCCGGTCGTCAGGGACTGTGCATCATGCAGGCGGCGATATGCCCCGTCTTTGGCCAGAAGGGCATCGTGGCTACCCTGTTCGGCGATGCCGTCTTGGGTGATGACAACGATGCGGTTGGCATTGCGAATGGTGGCAAGGCGATGGGCAATGACCAGGGTCGTGCGCCCCTGCGCCAGTTCATCAAGCGATTGCTGGATGGCGCGTTCGGTTTCGGTATCAAGGGCCGAAGTTGCTTCGTCCAGGATCAGGATCGGCGGGTTTTTAAGGAAAATCCGCGCAATCGCAACGCGCTGTTTCTGACCGCCGGAAAGCTTGACCCCACGTTCACCAATAACGGTATCAATCCCGTCGGGCAGGGTCGCAATCAGATCATCCAGTCGCGCCCGGCGTGCCGCATCGACGATTTCATCATCGCTGGCTGTCAGGCGGCCATAGGCGATATTTTCGCGCAGGGTTCCGGCAAACAGGAAGACATCCTGTTGTACGATGCCGATCTGTTGACGCAGGGATTTCATGGTGATGTCACGGATATCGCAGCCATCAATCATGATGTGGCCACCAGTGACATCGTAAAAGCGCGGCACCAGCGAACAAAGGGTGGTTTTCCCCGCCCCGGACGGGCCGACAAAGGCCACGGTTTCACCGGCTTCGATCGCGATATTGATATTGTTGAGGATGGTGCGATCGGGGCTATAGCCGAAATCGACATTTTCAAACACCAGATTGCCCCGCAAAACAATGTCATCACGTGCGGTCGGCCGGTCGATAATGTCGGGCTCGGTCGCCATCAATTCCTGATAATTGCGGAAACCGGCAATGCCCTTGGGATAGGTTTCAACAACGGCCGCGATCTTTTCAAGCGGCTGATAAAACACATTGACCAGCAGCAGGAACCCGACAAAACCGCCGATGCTTAGCCCGCCGGTCACGACGTAATAGGTCCCGGCCAGCAGGATCACCACCTGGACAATGCGCATGCCCAGATAATTGATGGCAAGACTGATCGCCATGATGGCATAGGCCTGAAGTTTGACGGTGCGGTATTGTTCGTTGTCCTTGTGGAACAGGGCGCGTTCATGTTCTTCGTTGGCAAAGGCACGCACAACGCGAACACCGCCAACATTTTCCTCGATCCGGGCGTTGAAGGCGCGGACCCGGCCAAACTGGCTTTGCCAGTTGCGGGTCATATCGCCGCCAAACCGCACCACCAGCCACATGATCAACGGGGCAATGGTCATGGCAATCAGTGCAAGTGGCACATGCACCATGAACATCAGGACCAGCGCACCGACAAAGGTCATTACCGCGACAAACAGGTCCTCGGGGCCGTGATGGGCGACTTCACCGATTTCTTCGAGATCCTTGGTCACGCGGGCAACCAGATGGCCGGTTTTCTGGTTGTCATAGAACCGGAAAGACAGCTTTTGCAGATGATCAAAGGCACGCCGGCGCATTTCCGTTTCAATGGTAATTCCCAGCACATGCCCCCAATAGGTGACAACCGCCATCAGACCGGTATTGATGACATAGACAATCAGCAAGCCGATTGCGGCAAGAACAATCAGAAACCAGTCCTGTTTGGGCAGCAACACATCGACGAAACCGGCAACCGCGACCGGAAAACCAAGCGCAAGGACGCCCGACAGAACCGCGCAGCCGAAATCAAGCATGAACAGGCGTTTATGGGGCAGGTAATAGGAAAAGAATTCTTTGATCATCAAGGGGATTCCAAGGAAAAAGTGGCCCCTTCTTCATATAGGAATGCTTCGCATTTTCATAGTTAAACTGTGCGAAACCGTGATGATCGTGCAATGGCCGGGATTCCTGAAATTACCGCCTGCCATCACCGGGACAGCAGGCGGTCATCAGATGCGTGGTGCTGCGGGTTTGGTGCTATTTCAACGCAACATAGGTTTGCCGATCAAGGGTCGCGATGCGTACAGCACACGGGCAACCGGCCAGATCCCCGATCATGGCTTGAAGATCCCCGCCAAGGGTTTCAAGCAGATCCCGGGTGCGCTCGGGATGGGGCATGATATGCAATTCGATATTGATGGCGGGCTGATCGGCAAGACCGTAAACCGGGATCAGCGCCAATTGACAGGCGTTCGGGGCAACATTGAGCCGCTGGCACAGGATATCGCGAAGTTTGGGCAATGATCCGTGCAATTCGGCCTGATTTTCGCTCCAGACGCTGTGATCGACATAAAGTTTGGCATTGGGCATGGGGTTACCGGCGGTTTGAACATGGGGAATGGTTGAACGGTTTGGGCGCCTTTGCGACGCGGGGCTAATACAAAATCTGGATTTCCGGATCGATGACGACTTCAAGAAGCCGCGGACCGCTTTGCGCCATGAAGGACGCAAACCGGGCATCAAACTCATCAGATGACGTTACGCGGTCGGCCGGGCACCCCATGCCGCGTGCAAGTTCGACAAAATCAAGTCCCCGAAGTTCGATCCCCGGCACATCGCGCACCTGCAAAACCTTGCTAAAGGATCGCATCGCGCCATAGCCCCCGTTATTAAGGATAATCACCGCAAGATCCTGATCATGCTGAACCGCGGTCCAAAGGGCCTGGGGGCAATACATGAATGATCCGTCGCCGATCAGGCAGACGACCTTTTGATCGGGTTGGGCAAGCCCGAAGCCGACCGCACCGGGCAGGCCATAACCAAGCCCGCCGCTGGCCATGGTAAAGAAGCGGTTCCAGTTCGCAATGCGGACATGATCCTGCAAGGCGGGGCGCACGGATGGGGTTTCTTCAAACAGAACCGTATCGTCGGTCATTTCCCGCCCAAGGCGATGCAGGAAATAATCAGGCGAAATATGCGTGCCGCGATCCGGAATAACCGGTTTCGGGCGGGCAAAAGGTTTGCTGCGTGCCGGGCGGACATCAATCAGATCAGCCAGCATCGGTAACCCGAATGCAAGACTTCCGACGATACTGGTACCAAGCGGGGCCGAAGATGCGGCATCGGGATCGGTGGTCAGATGAATGATCGTGGTGTCACTGTCGAGCAGATCGGACGGGCCGGGCACGTGATAGGTAAAGACCGGTGCCCCGACAGCAATCACCAGATCATATTTGGTCAGGGTGCTTGAAACCTTGGCCGGGGCGGCGGGCAGGAACCCGGCAAACAGATCGTGATTTTCGGGGAATGTAACCCGTGCGGCAAAGGGGGCGGCATAAACCGGGGCTTGAAGACGTTCGACCAGACGGACCAGCGCATCACCCGCGCCTTCTTCGTCGACTTCAGCGCCAACCACAAAGGCAATCGATTTTGCAGATGAAATGGCAGTGGCCGCATCGGAAATCATGCGCGGATCAGGCGCGGTCTTCGACGATATCTGGCGCGGGACAAGCGGTTTGCACCGCACGTTCCAGTCATCGGCAGGAACCGAAACAAAGGTCGGACCATAAGGGCGCTGCATCGCAATCCGGTAGGCATGGGCAATGGCGGCGGGCACATCTTCGGCCCGGGCGGGTTCGATACTGTATTTCACATAGGGTTTCGGAAAATCGGCGGCATTGCTGGCACCAAGAAACGGCTGATTGGGAAGCAGTTCACGCGATTGCTGACCGGCAATTATCACCATCGGCGCCCGGTTGCGATAGGCCGTATAGACATTGCCAAGTGCATGCCCAAGACCGGCGGCCGAATGGACATTGACAAAGGCCGCCTTGCCGGTGGCACGCGCATAGCCGTCAGCCATGCCAACAACCGATGCTTCATGCAGGCCCAGCACATAGCGAATATCCTCAGGCCAGCGATCGAGCATGGCCAGTTCGGTTGATCCCGGATTGCCAAAAAACGTATCGACCCCGACAGAACGGAAGAAATCGAACGTTGCTTCGCGAACGGTTGTCCAGTCACCGGATTTTCGGGCGTTAAGTGAAGATGTCATGCGTTGGCATCCTTGGCTGCGATGAGGTGGCGAAAAGGGGCCGGTTGCCCATACGGATCGGCAACCGGCAAACTGGATCGATCAGGTCAGATCAAGACGTGCCTGACCCGATCAGAAGCGTGTCAGTCAGGCCCTGTCAGGTCAGAACGGATAATGCTGATGGGGATCTTCGATGGTGATCCAGCGCAGTTCGGTGAACTGTTCCATGCCCTGCAAACTGCCGAACTTGCCATAGCCCGATGCCTTCACCCCGCCAAATGGCATCTGGGCTTCGTCCGCAACCGTCGGGCCATTGATATGGCAGATACCCGATTCAATGGCATCGGCAACACGCATCGCCCGGGTGATATCCGATCCGAACACCGATGCCGACAAACCATACGCATTGTCATTGGCCAGTTCGATGGCGTGATCGGCATCGCGGGCACGCAGCACCGCGACAACCGGACCGAAACTTTCATCCCGATAGATGTCCATATCCGGTGTGACCTTGTCGACAATGGTTGCCGGCATGATGGTGCTGTTTTCAGGAACGCCGCCCGCTGCAATGACAGCCCCCTTGCCCGTCGCATCATCAACCAGATGACGCACCCGGTCGATGATGTCGCGATCAACGACTGATCCCAGAATGACATCCTGTTTGGTGGCATCCCCGCAGGTCAGGGATTTGGCCTTTTGGGCGAAGCGGCGGACAAATTCATCAGCAATGCTGTCATCGACAATGATTCGTTCGGTCGACATGCAGATTTGCCCCTGATTAAGGAAGGCCCCGAATGCGGCGGCATTAACCGCCGCATCAAGATCGGCATCTTCAAGAACAATCAGCGGTGCCTTGCCGCCCAGTTCAAGCAATACGGGTTTAAGATGCTTGCCGGCCTGTTCGGCAATGATGCGCCCGACCCGGGTCGATCCGGTGAAATTGATCCGTTTGACATCGGGATGGGCAATCAGGGCCGAGACAACCTCGGGCGCGTCATCTGCGGAATGGGTAATGACATTAAGCACCCCCTTGGGCAGGCCGCCGCGTTGGAAAACTTCGGCAATCAGGCGGTGGGTATGCGGGCAGCGTTCGGATGCCTTGAGCACCACGGTATTGCCACAGGCAATCGCCATGACAACCGCACGCACCGCCAGAATAATCGGCGCGTTCCAGGGTGCCATGCCCACCAGTACACCAACCGGGCGGCGCACCGACATGGCAAGCGATCCCGGCTTGTCGGTCGGAATGACTTCACCCTTGAGCTGGGTGGTCATGGCGGCAGCTTCGCGGATCATGCCCGATGCAACTTTGACATTGAAGCCAAGCCAGACCTTGGTTGCGCCGGTTTCCTGTGCGGCGATCTGCATGAAGTCGGCAACGGCGGTCTGAAATTCTTCGGCAACCTTAAGCAGGGTGGCGCGCCGTTCCGACGGGCCGGTTTTCGACCAGGTCTTGAACGCATCGGCCGCGGCCTTGACTGCAAGGTCGACATCGCCACTTTTGGCTGCGGGTGCGGTTGTCACGACCTCGCCGGTGACGGGGTTCTTGCGATCAAACATTTCATTGCTGATCGATTGGGTCGGGGTGCCCCCGATAAGCATGTCGATATTCATTGCGATTTCCTTCCCTGTGCTGCGCAAATTCGGTGTTGCAGCGTTTTATGATGGTTGTTGTGCCAGGTGTTTCATGCGGTGCGCCATCCTGATCAGGTTTCGGGCACCAGAATGAAGTCAAATTTCGATACCCATTTTGTGACGCCATCCGGGTTGGGTTCGAACGGGGCAACAAGGGTTTCCTTGACGCCAAATACCGTGTCGGATGCCAGATACGGGTCGTCCCCGACAAAGGTGTGGGTCACCAGTTTCTGATATCCCGGTGCGGTAACCAGAAAATGGGTATGGGCCGGGCGAAACGGATGGCGTCCAAGGGCAGCCAGCATCTTGCCGACCGGGCCGTCGTCGGGGATCGGGTAGCTGACCGGTTTGATACCGACGAAACTGTATGCGCCGTCCGAACCGGTGACGAAGATGCCGCGATTGTTCCATTTGGGCTGACTGTCAGGTTGCTGGACGTCGTAATAGCCATCGGCATTGTCCGACCAGACATCAATTTTAGCCCCTTTGACCGGATTGCCATCCAGATCAAGAACCCGGCCGGTAAACAGGCAGGGCTCGCCTTTGCCATCAAGCGAGATGCTGTCGCCCATCTGACGGACCGGTGCGTCCTTGACATGGAAGGGACCGAAAACAGTGTTTTCGGTGGCACCGTCGGGGCGCCGGTTATTGATCGCATCGACCAGCATCGAGACACCCAGAACGTCGCTTAGTAGAATGTATTCCTGGCGTTCGGTGCTACAGATCTGACCGGTTTTGGTCAGAAACGCGATGGCGCTGTTCCATTCGTCTTCGGTCAGTTCGACTTCCTTGACGAAGGCGTGCAAATGTTTGACCAGTGCGGTCATGATGGTTTTCAGACGCGGGTCAATGTCATCACCCATCCGGGCATTGACGGTCTGGGCTGAATTTTCTTCGGTGAAAAAGCCGGTCATGATGTGACTCCCGTTTCTGGACGAACCCCGTCATAGGCATTTTGCAGCAGGGCCCGAATGGCCCGGCGTTCGATTGCGACAGGATTCCAGTAGGGATTTTGCACAGCCAGATCAGCAACCCGGTCCAGATCAGGCTCGGCAACGCCAAGGGACTTCAAATCCGTCGGTGCGCCAAGTTTTCCGGCAAAATCAAAAAGCCCGCCGCCAGCGGTATCGCTGCCAAGAATGGCAGCAAGCGGGGCGAGTTTTTCAGGTGCAGCGGCTTCGTTATAGGCGGTGGCATGCGGAAGTATGATCGCATGGGTCGCCGCGTGCGGTAAGTTCAGGGTACCGCCAAGAGTGTGACAAAGTTTGTGATGCAAGGCCATGCCAACCTGTGCCAGCACCGCCCCGCATGTCCAGGCCCCGAACAGCGTGTTTTCACGGGCATCCAGATCATTTGGCGATGACACCACCACCGGAAGGCCGGTGACAAAGGCCCGCAAACCCGAAAGTGCAAGTTCACTTGAAAGGCGGTTGGCATCGCGGGCGTAAAGGGCTTCGACCGCATGCGCCATGGCGTTCAGACCGCTTGTGACCGACATCGGAACCGGCAGGCTGCGCACAAGTTCCGCGTCATAAAGGATGGCTTCGGGCTGGACGCGTTCGGATTTCAGCGTCGATTTGACCCCGTTTTCGGTCTGCCCCAGAACCGGGGTTGCTTCGGACCCGGCATAGGTGGTGGGCAACACGATTTGCGGCAGATCGGTGTGATAGGCAATCGCCTTGCCCAGTCCGATCGTCGATCCGCCACCAATGGCAATCACGCAATCTGCATTGGATTTCTTGACCGTTTCCAGCGCATCCCGGGTGATATCAACCGGCGTGTGCATGGTGGCGCGGGTATAAAGACCGGCTGCACGACCGGCAAGCGTGTCCAGAAGGTCTTTGCCCTGATCAACCTGTTCCGGGGTGGTCAGAACCAGTGGCCGTTTTGCCTTGATCGCATCAAGTTCCGGGCCAAGATCGGAACGCCCGCCCTTTTGGAAACGGACCTGGACGGCGGTGCCTTGGCGGTCAAAGCCCACATTGAAAATCGACATGGATCACACCGCCTTTTTCTGGAAACCGGCGACAATGCGATACCCGGCTGCGACCTGTTCGAGTTCTTCGGGCGTGATCAGGTCTTCGATCCGATCATCGGGGCCGGTGACACGCGATGCCGCGATATCAAGAACCCGTTCCGGCCCACCCTGACGGTTGCTGAGAACAACATTGGCCGTGGCGGGACGACGGTTGTTTTCATAGGCCAGAAGCCCGTCGGGACTGTTGTGTTGTCCCAGACATTCGGCCAGCATATGGGCATCAAGAATGGCCTGGCTGGCCCCATTGGCACCGATCGGATACATCGGATGGGCCGCATCCCCCAAAAGGGTCACCCGCCCATCGGTCCAGAAATCCAGCGGGTCGCGATCAACCATCGGGAATTCGGTGACGATGTCGGTTGCTTCCATGATGGCGGCGCAATTCATGTCCCCCATCTGGAATTCGCGAAACGGCGTGATGTAATCAATTGTCGCGCCGCGGGTCCAGTCGGCATCGTCAATGTGGCGCGGGCTGCTGTGGCGCAG